>OGQI01002292.1_pt1 | contig 11774 bp, 7 predicted proteins | sample 1553171 | NCBI WGS metagenome assembly OGQI01 (sample SAMEA2579988, study PRJEB22360) | human gut metagenome | biome: human gut; feature: human-associated habitat; material: faeces | place: Denmark | collected 2008/2010
TTCATTTTAGCTAAAATTTAATTGTTATTTATCTTTATAAAGATAAGATTATTAGCGGAATAAACAAAATAAGAAAGTGACAAACTCTGCAAAAGGGTCTTATAGATTAACCTTTTTACAAAGTCTGTCACTCATGAATCAGAATATCAGCAACAATAAATTTCGGCTATATCTTGGGTGCTAAACCCTATTTCCGCTAATTCAGTCAATTTATCTTTTGCTAATGTTGGAGATGTCGCATTTATTGTTATTCTACCAAATGAACACTTTTCATTTGTGCAATATGATTTGATAATGTTTTCTGCATCTGTATTAATCCGAACGCTAATCGTTATATTATTTCCGTATCTTTTATAAGCATCGGATGTCGGTATAAAAGAAATATTGATTGTTCGGTTTATATATTTAAGGAAAAACTCCTCTTTGGACAAATTATGATTATTCTGTATGTATTTAGCTAATTCATGTTCTATTTTCCCAATATTGGATTTACTATAATCGGAATTGTGTTGTGCCGTATGCCAGCAAGCTATTAGCACATCTAATTGACTTATTTTCATCGTTCAGTTTTATTCAAAATCATATCCAATAATTTCACAAGTATTTAACCCTTCAACCGCTTTATATTGTTCAACAGAACCTTTGGGAACGTAGATTTTAGTTGAATTAGTCCCAATGTATTTACTTCCAAATGTTGGGGGATTTGACGGCTTAAAATAAATATTTTGTACGGTGCAATTTAGTGCAGATGTCCCAATTAAAGTAACGCTTGCAGGAATAGTAATGCTTTTTAAAAAATTGCATCGTTCAAAGGCATAGTCTCCAATGGAAATCAAGCCATCAGGTAAAGATATAGTGCTTAAACTGCTTGTGTAATAAATATAAGACCCCTCGCTTTCAGCACAATAAAATGCCCTGTTTCCAATTGTTTTTACATTTTTGGGAATTGATATTGAGTATAAATTTTTGCAAGAAAGGAATGCTTCATCATCAATTGCTGTTATTCCTGTAAAATATTGGAATTCATCGAATGATGCAATGTATTCATTTTCTTTAAATGCTTTTTCAATGGTTGTTATGGACGCTGCTTCTTCGTATGATAGTTCGCCATCTCCATTTGTATCCCATTTTTTTACACAAACAGATTTTACTGCCATGTCTGCAAATTTAATAATGTCGAGTGTCGATTGCCCTGTTTTCGAAATGGTGATTATTGTTCCGTCTGCCAATTCAAAATAAACATTATTCTCGTCTTGCGTGATTTTAATGCTATCACCATCCTTGCCGTCCTCTCCCGTGGCTTTACCCAACTGCGACCAATTCGTTCCGTTATCATAGGAAATCCACCAATAACCCTCTCGAATTTCGAGTTTAGGCGTAACACCGTCTGAACCATCGTTGCCGTCAGTTCCTTGTGCCTTGATTTTTTGTCCGTCCACAACGATAAACTCTCCGTCCAGCGTCCAATAATAGATGCCGTCTGTGTCTTTCTTCACACCGATAACGGGCGTATTTCCATCGACACCATCCGCACCGTCTTTGCCGTTATAAATTACAATCGGGTTGCTCTTGGCAAACTTTATCGTGTAGCCTACCACCTTGCCGTTCTCGGTCAGCGGGTCTACACTTGTAATATAATCGTTGTTTTGGAGTGCTGTTACAATCGTCTGCAATGCTGAAAGGTTTGTATTCGTTTCGTTACAAAGACGCTGTAAGGCTTCAAATGCCGACCATGTGGGCAGTTTGATTTGCGTACCGTTCGATAAAGTGAAAATTACATAGTCCGTGCTGGTTTCATAATCCACTCCCGAAAACATGGAATCGCCACCAATGCCGTCTTCACCTGTGGCCTTGCCTAACTGCGTCCAATTTGCTCCGTTATCATAGGAAACAAACCAATAATCGTTTTCGATTTTGAATTGCGGGGTCGTGCCGTTGGTTCCATTTGTGCCGTCTTTACCCTCGGCTTGGATTTTTCCACCATCGACCATGATAAATTCACCGTTCAACGTCCAATAATAGACACCATCAGTATCTTTCTTTACGCCGATAGTGGGTGTTGTCCCATCTTCACCGTCTTGTCCGTCTTTACCGTGATAGATGGTAATAGGATTGCCTTTGCTGAACGTAATTGTATAGCCGATTTCTTTACCGTCTTGCATAAGAGGTGTAGTCCCCGTAACATAGACGTTGTTCTGTAATGCTGTTACGATGGTCTGCAACGATGAAATATTCGTGTTCATCTGTTTGCAGAGTTCCTCTAATTTTGCGACACGGTTTTCCAATCCGTGAACGCTGTTCCAAAGGTCATCATCATCGTATTTACACGATGTGAGCGCAACCACCGCAAATAATGCGGCAAAGGCCAATAGTTTTTTCATAGTAAGATTTATTTAAGTTGAACAAGTGTTTCAAATCTTACTATCCGCCCCTCAATAGTGGATTCAATAAATAAGAAAGCGCAGGGCTGAAAGCTCATTTGAGGATAGTAGGCCGTAGGATTGCCCGAACATTCAAATAAGCAACAACCCCGCGCCGTATCCGTAAAGGATATGACGGGAGATAAGGTCTGCTTATTCTCATGTTCAATGAATTTCCTACATTTATAAAGCATCGGTGTCAAGAGCGAACAAGGACCAATTAAATGCAAATAAATATGCTATATAACAGTGTATTATATCACATCTGTATTTTTATTTGTTCTCCTTCTTTTCAGTTGATTGGTTCTTTTTAGGTCTGTTTTTGTTTCTTATTTGTTCCTCTATTCCGATTATTCTTGCTACATTTGCGGCAGGAATAACGAGTAATCCCGAATCACTATGCCCCGAGTAAAGAAACCCGCCAAAGTCAAGGAGCCGATCCGTCTTCGGATGAAGGAATTGGCCGACGGCAGCAAGAGCCTGTATCTCGACATATACCGTAATGGCAGACGGTCGTATGAATATCTGAAGATGTACATCATCCCCGAAACGGACGATAATGCCCGCAACCGGAATGCTGCGACCATGACGGCGGCCAATACGATCAAGTCCCGGCGTATTATCGAGCTGACCAACGGCGAAGCGGGAATCAAACGTGCCGACGACAAGGAAACGGTGTTACTGCTGGACTGGATGAACACTTACATGGAGAACCAGCAGAAACGCGGCAAGAAGGACGGTCACCAAATTAAAGTTGCTATCCAAATACTGAAAGAATATGCCGGCGAACGGGTAACGATAGATGAGGTGGACAAAACCTTTTGTCAGGGATATATCGACTATCTTCTGACGGAATACCGTCCGCAAGGAAAGCCTGTTTCGAAATTCACGGCACAGAACTACTATCGGGTGCTGAACGGAGCATTGAACGCTGCTGTCCGTGCTGACGTAATAAAGTTGAATCCGTTTACGAAAATCGGCAATTCGGACAAGATACACCGCCCCGAAAGCAAGCGGGAGTACATGACCATTGAGGAGCTTCGGGCATTAATCGCCACTCCGATGAAGAACGAGGCGGTAAAACAGGCTTATCTGTTCTCCTGCTTCTGCGGACTGCGGATAAGCGATATCATCGGGTTAAAATGGGGAAACGTCTATGTGGACAACGGACAGTATCGGTTAGAGGTCGTGATGCAGAAGACCAAAGAACCGATTTACCTGCCGCTCTCGCCCGAAGCGCTGCGGTGGATGCCCGAACGGGGCGACAAGTCGGCGGAGGATGCGGTGTTCAATCTGCCCTCTACGACGCATATCAACATTCTGCTCAAGTCGTGGGCGAAGGCAGCGGGTATCGACAAGCGATTCTCATTTCACACGAGCCGGCACACGTTTGCGACGATGATGCTCACGCTCGGGGCCGACCTATACACGACTTCGAAACTGCTCGGGCATACGGACGTGAAGATGACGCAGGTCTATGCCAAGATCATCAATCGGAAGAAAGACGAGGCGGTCAATCTCGTGAATGGATTGTTCGATTAAAACAGTTTTCGATTTTGCGTGTTTCCCGATGCTTTTTCAATGGTGCGGTTTGTCTGCCGCGTGTGCATATATAATTCAGTTTACTTTGGTATTTATATATAAGGGAGAAAAACTAAACTAAACCGTTTTCGTGAAAACAACTGAAAAGAAATTAGGGTACGATTAAGTGGGCGAAACTACGCTTAAAACAGTGATGTCGCAGCTCGGATAATACGGCACGGAGCTTCCTTTAAGTTCAACGAAAGATAAGCGAAACACAGCCTATCAAACGACCTTTTCTTTCCCTGTATGACAACCGTTATAAGTGGTAAATTCTTTTTTCTCCCTCTTGTCGGGATGCCTACTCGATACGAACAGGCATCGGCAAAATTCCCCGATGTACTCAAAGCAATCTGTCTGTTCGTTTACCACTTCGTAATCTGCCCAACACTGGACAATTTCACCGCCACTGCTTGCAGATTGCATGGCAACTCTCCCAACGGCGCAAGGCGGTTGGGGTATTAGGCTCCCTCGAAAGATATTTCGTGGCACACGGGCAAGCCCGAATTAAAAGGGCTTTGGCAAATGCTTAACATGGAAAAAGAGGACATACATAAAGAACTGCTCAGTAAAAATGTCACAAAAGGATGTCACGATAAAAGTATAAAATATCTCAACGACCGATAAAATCACTATCAAAGATTTTAATGATTGAATAATTTTCAATATCTTTGTTTGCAATCTGTTTTGAGAATAGTGATGAAAGAGATAAACCGATTGAAAATCATTCTTGCGGAGAAGCATAAAACGGGCAAATGGCTGGCGGAGCAGTTGGGCAAAGACCCTTCGACCGTATCGAAGTGGTGTTCCAATTCGTCGCAGCCGCAACTGGATACGGTGATTCGTATCGCCGAGCTACTGGAAGTGGATATTGAGGAATTGATAAATAAATAATATATGGCAAGAGAACAGGAACGCGCGGAACTCCATCGCACGATCTGGCAGATAGCCAACGACCTGCGTGGCAGTGTCGACGGCTGGGATTTCAAAAACTACGTCTTGGGAATGTTGTTCTACCGTTTCATTTCCGAGAACATCACCGCATTTATCAATGCGGAGGAACGGCGCGCTGGAAATACCGACTTTGACTATGCTGCATGTTCCGACGAGCAGGCTGAATTCGGACGCGAGGTAACCGTGCAGGAACGGGGATTCTATATCCTTCCGTCGCAACTGTTCGGCAATGTACGGAAGGGTGCGGCGGCAGACCCCAACCTGAACGAAACGTTGAGCAATATTTTCCATGCGATCGAGAGTTCGGCCAAAGGCGCGGCGAGCGAAGATGACATGAAAGGCTTGTTTGCCGATATCGACGTGAACAGCAACAAGCTGGGAGCGACGGTGCAGAAACGCAACGAGACGCTGGTGAAGATTCTCGATAAAATCGGCGATATGAAACTCGGCAACCTCGCCGACAACCAAATCGATACGTTCGGCGACGCCTACGAATTTCTGATGACGATGTATGCCAGCAATGCAGGCAAGTCAGGCGGCGAGTTCTTCACGCCGCAAGAGGTGTCCGAACTGCTCGCCCGGATTACGCTCGTAGGCAAGAAGCAGGTGAACAAGGTATACGACCCAGCTTGCGGCAGCGGCTCGCTGTTGCTGAAATTCGCGAAAGTCTTAGGCAAGGAGAACGTGCGGCAGGGGTTTTACGGGCAGGAGATCAATATCACGACCTACAACCTATGCCGCATCAATATGTTCCTGCACGATATCAACTACGAGAAGTTCGATATCGCACTGGGCGATACGTTGCTCGCGCCGAAACATTGGGACGACGAGCCGTTCGAGTGCATCGTTTCCAACCCGCCCTACTCGATCAAGTGGGTGGGCGATGAGAATCCGCTCCTGATCAACGATCCCCGGTTCTCGCCGGCCGGCATCCTTGCGCCGAAGAGCAAAGCCGATCTCGCCTTTACGATGCACATGCTTTCTTGGCTGGCGACGAACGGCACGGCAGCCATCGTCGAGTTCCCCGGCGTACTCTACCGCGGCGGCGCGGAACAGAAAATCCGCAAATACCTCATCGACAACAACTACATCGACACCGTCATCCAACTGCCCGCCAACCTCTTTTTCGGGGTCGGCATCGCCACCTGCATCATTGTTTTGAAAAAGAGCAAGAAGGATAACGCGACGCTCTTTATCGACGCCTCGAACGAGTTTGTCCACGAGGGCAACAAAAACAAGCTCTCCGATGCGAACATCGCGCGTATTCTCGATGCGTTCGTCGCCCGCAAGGACGATGCGCATTTCGCCCGATTGGTGGAGAACGGCAAAATTGCGGAGAACGACTACAATATCTCCGTCTCGTCGTATGTCGAACAGCCCGATACACGCGAGGCTGTGGATATCGACGAGCTGAACAAGCGCATCAGCGAGATTGTCGCCCGCCAGCATGTCTTGCGCACGGCAATCGATGCGATTGTAACTACTTTGTAAAAACGAATGATTATGGAGGAGAACAAGAATAACGATATCGTCATCTACCAAACCGAAGATGGAATAACCCAAATCGAGGTCCGTTTGGAGAATGAAAATGTGTGGCTGACGCAACAGCAGATGGCTGACTTGTATCAGACCTCCCGAACGAATGTAGTAGAGCATATAAAGCATATCTACGAAGAGCAAGAGCTGGACGAAATTTCAACCTGTCGGAATTTCCGACAGGTTCGCACAGAGGGTAACCGACAGGTCGAACGTGAAATCCCGTTTTATAATCTCGATATGATCATATCGTTGGGATACAGGGTAAAATCCCGTATTGCCACGAATTTTCGCCGCTGGGCGACCGAGCGGCTGAAGGAGTATATGATCAAGGGGTTCACGATGGACGACGAGCGGTTGAAGCAGATGGGCGGCGGCGGGTATTGGCGCGAACTGCTTGCCCGCATCCGCGACATCCGTTCGTCGGAGAAGGTGATGTATCGGCAGGTGCTGGATTTGTATGCTACAAGTGTCGATTATGACCCGAAGGCGGAACAGTCCATCAAGTTCTTCAAGATCGTACAGAACAAACTGCACTATGCGGCGCACGGACATACGGCGGCCGAAGTCATCTACGAGCGTGCCGATGCCGACAAACCGTTCATGGGTCTGACCACTTTCGCGGGCGAACAACCCACCAAGACGGATGTTACGGTCGCTAAAAACTATTTGAGCGAAGAAGAGTTGAAGGTATTGAACAATCTCGTATCGGGATATTTCGACTTTGCCGAGATACAGGCGATCCGACACAAGCCCATGTATATGGCCGACTACATCGAACAACTGGATAATATCCTGACCTCGACGGGCGAAAAGCTGTTGTCCGGAGCGGGTCGCGTATCCCACAGGCAGGCCGAAGAGAAGGCGATTGCCGAATATCGGAAATATCAGGTCAGAACGCTCTCTCCGGTAGAGCAGGCATATATGGATTCCATCAAAACGCTGACCGCTAAAACCTCAAAGAAGAAAGGAGGCAAGCAATGAGCCGTATCGAGGAGATGATTCGGGAGCTGTGCCCGGAAGGGGTGGAATATAAACAGCTATGGGAGGTAACAGTTTGGGATAAAAAATTCAATGCCGTTGAACGAAATAAGCAAAAGAAAGTCTATTCTTATAAGTATTTATTAGCAAGTGAATTATTTGATTTAGAACAAGAAAATGGCGATGTTCGCTTGCTATCTACAGGAGAATATATTGGTTGGACGACAGAAGAACTTGCAGGAGAATATTTATACGAAGGAGAAATTGTTACCATCCCATGGGGAAAGTCTATTGGGGCAAAGAATCCTATAAAATACTATAAAGGGAAATTTGTAACAGCAGATAACAGAATAGCCACATCTCTAAATACCAGTATTTTATCGAATAAATATTTGTATTATTGGATGATGAGCCAAAGTGATGCTATTGATAAATTTTATAGGGGAGCAGGAATCAAGCATCCGAATATGAAAGATGTTTTAGATATGGAGATTCCCGTTCCGCCTCTTGCTATTCAGCACGAAATCGTAAACATCCTCGATAAGTTCACGGAACTGGAGGCGGAACTGGAGGCGGAACTGGAGGCGGAACTGGAGGCTCGGCGGAAGCAATACGAATATTATCGTAATAAGTTGCTGTCATTCAACGGAATTACCCCCCCCCCTCAAAAATGAGGTAAAATGGCTGGCAATGAGTGAGGTATTTGAAATGAAAAACGGATATACACCATCTAAAGCCAAACCGGAGTATTGGACAAATGGTACAATCCCGTGGTTCCGTATGGAGGATATACGCATGAACGGTAGGATATTATCGGATTCTATACAACATATTACCCCGGAGGCCGTAAAAGGAGGACGGCTGTTTCCGGCCAATTCGATTATCGTAGCGACGACCGCAACGATTGGTGAACACGCTCTAATCATTGCTGATTCGCTGGCGAATCAGCAATTTACGAATTTATCAATTCGCAAATCGCTTATCGATGAATTGGATATGAAGTTTTTCTTCTACTATATGTTCATTGTCGACGAGTGGTGCAAAAACAATACGAATACGTCGGGGTTCGAATCGGTTGATATGGCCAAGTTCAAAAAGTTAATGATTCCCATTCCCCCAATGGCCGAGCAACGACGCATCGTCGCCATATTGGACAAATTCGAAGTATTGGTAAACGATATTTCGGAAGGCTTGCCCGCCGAGATCGCTGCCCGACGGCGGCAATACGAATATTACAGAGACCAACTGCTGACCTTCAAGCACAAAGAAGATGGTAAAATACAACCTTGTAGCTGAAAATCCCGAAAGCACGGTCGTCAGCGACTATCGGGCCGAATACCGCACGGAAAAAGAGTATCAGTCGGAAGCCGAACTCGAACGGGCGTTTATCGCTCTGTTGAAGGGACAGGCTTACGAATATCTGCCGATCCATAACGAGATGGAACTGGTCGCCAACCTGCGCCGCCAGTTGGAGAAACTCAATGGCTATAACTTTACCAACGGAGAGTGGTCGCGGTTCTTTACGGGTTGTATCGCCAACAAAAACAGCGGAATCGTCGAAAAGACTGCCATCATTCAGGAAGATCATGTGCAGCTGCTGACGCGCGACGACGGAACGGTCAAGAATATCTACTTGCTCGATAAAGGCAATATCCATAACAATTCGCTCCAAGTCATTAATCAATACGAAATCGATAACGGAACGCGCCCGAATCGTTATGATGTTACCGTGTTGGTAAACGGCCTTCCTTTGGTGCATATCGAGTTGAAACGCCGCGGCGTCGATATCAAGGAGGCATTCAATCAAATCAACCGTTACCAGCGCGAGAGTTTTTGGGCGGGCAGCGGGCTGTATGAGTATGTGCAGATTTTCGTTATCTCCAACGGCACGAACACGAAATACTACTCCAATACGACCCGCGACAGCCACATTAAAGAAAGCGCCGGAACGACCCGAAAGAGCAGCAAAAAGACAAGCAACAGCTTTGAATTTACGTCCTTTTGGGCGGATGGGAAAAACCGCGTCATTCCTGACTTGGTGGACTTTACCCGCACATTTTTTGCCCGCCATACGCTGCTGAACATCCTGACGAAGTATTGCGTCTTTACGTCCGAAGACCTGCTGCTGGTGATGCGTCCGTACCAGATTGCGGCCACCGAGCGTATTTTGTCCCGCATTGAGGTTTCAACCAACTACAAGCAGACGGGAACGCTGGCCGCAGGCGGGTACATCTGGCACACCACGGGCAGCGGCAAAACGCTGACCTCCTTCAAAACGGCGCAGCTGGCCTCCAATCTCCCCTACATTGATAAAGTTCTGTTCGTGGTAGACCGCAAGGATTTGGACTACCAGACCATGAAAGAATATGACCGCTTTGAAAAAGGAGCGGCCAACGGCAACACCTCCACGCAGGTGCTGCAACGCCAGCTGGAAGACCGGGATGCCAAAGGCAACCCACATACTTATAAAATCATCATTACAACGATTCAAAAGCTGGCGTTGTTTGTTGCCCGCAATAAGGGACATGAGATTTTCCAAAAGCATGTTGTCTTGATTTTTGATGAGTGCCATCGCAGCCAGTTTGGCGATATGCACGAGGACATCACAAAATATTTTAAGAACTACCACCTGTTTGGCTTTACAGGCACGCCGATTTTTGCGGCCAACGCCAGTACGCGCGGCAAACCTACGCTGAAAACCACTCCGCAGGCGTTTGGCGGTGAGCCTGATGCCAACGGCAAGAAAGTCTTGCCGCTGCATACCTATACGATTGTTGACGCTATCAACGATAACAACGTTCTGCCGTTCCGTATCGACTATGTGGATACGGTCAACCGCAAAGCAGGCATCGGCGATAAGCAGGTCAAGGCCATCGACACCGAAAAAGCACTTGCCGACCCGCGCCGCGTAAAAGAAATCGTCAAATACATCTTAGAGCATTTTGACCAGAAAACAAAACGCAACGGTAAAACGTATTCTTTCCGTGCGCTGCGCAATATTGAGGCAGTGGCAACCGATAAAACACGCGGGCAGGTCGCAGAAGTCAAGGACAGTGTACGTCTGTCGGGCTTTAACTCCATCTTTGCGGTCAGCTCGATTGCGATGGCAAAGGCGTACTATCTGGAATTTAAGCGCCAGATGCAGGACTTGCCCGAAGCAAAGCGCCTGCGCGTGGCAACGATATTTAGCTACGCCCCCAACGAGGACGTGGAAGATGCAAACGGCATGCTGGGCGAGGAAAATTCCGATGATACCAGCCAGCTTGATGCAAGCTCGCGGGACTTTTTGGAGTCTGCAATCAAGGATTATAATGCACTTTTTAAGACGCATTATGACACCTCGGCCGACAGATTCCAGAACTATTATAAAGACCTTTCCCTGCGCATGAAAAACCGCGAGGTTGACATCCTGATTGTCGTAAATATGTTCCTGACGGGCTTTGACGCTACCACGCTAAATACGCTCTGGGTGGATAAAAACCTTGTCATGCACGGCTTGATACAGGCGTTCTCGCGCACGAACCGCATCCTGAACTCCGTAAAGACATACGGCAACATTGTCTGTTTCCGCAATCTGGAGGAAGAAACCAACGAGGCTTTAGCACTATTTGGAGATAGTGAAGCGGGCAGCGTTGTTCTGCTGAAAAATTATAAAGCTTATTATGATGGCTATGACGAAGGCGGCAAACATCATGATGGCTACGAAGAGCTGATTACCAAGCTGCAAGCAAAGTTCCCGTTGGGGCAGCCGATTGTTGGAGACCAAAACAAAAAGGACTTTATCGCGCTGTTTGGCGCAATTCTGCGAATGCGGAATATCCTTACCTCGTTTGACGATTTCGCGGGCAATGAGCTGCTTGCCCCGCGCGATATGCAGGACTACCAAAGCCGCTATCTTGACCTTTATCATGAAATGCGACCTCCAAAATCAGATAAGGAAGTTATCAATGACGATATAGTTTTCGAGATGGAGCTTATCCGTCAGGTGGAAATCAACATTGACTATATCCTTATGCTGGTTGCCAAGTATCACGATAGCAACTGCGAGGATAAAGAAATTCTTGTTGACATCCGCAAGGCCGTGGACTCCAGTATGCAGCTGCGCAGCAAGAAAGACCTGATTGAAAACTTTATCGCAACGGTCAATACAGCTACCAAGGTAGATGACGACTGGATAAAGTTCGTAACCGAGCAAAAGAAAACCGACCTTGATACACTTATCGCGGAGGAAAAGCTCAAGCCGGATGAAACGCGCAAGTTTGTCGATAACTCTTTCCGTGACGGTGTGTTAAAGACTACCGG
>OGQI01002293.1_pt1 | contig 11774 bp, 10 predicted proteins | sample 1553171 | NCBI WGS metagenome assembly OGQI01 (sample SAMEA2579988, study PRJEB22360) | human gut metagenome | biome: human gut; feature: human-associated habitat; material: faeces | place: Denmark | collected 2008/2010
GCAGGCAATCTGGAATGAATTTTGGCTACGTTACTGAGAATGGAGTGAACAGTAACGTAAGATATCCTGTTACAGTATTATTTTATGGAATCAGTATCTGCAAAAAAGATAGAAACCGAAGTTAAGGGAGGACTCCAGATGGGTGTGAGTATGAAATTTACAGATTTGGATCAATATTTATTTGGACAGGGAACCAATTATGAAGTATATAAGAAGCTGGGTGCCCATCCGACTACATACAGACGAAAAAAAGGTGTATATTTTGCGGTCTGGGCACCGAATGCACAGTCTGTTTCTGTAATCGGTGAATTTAATGACTGGGAGGAAGAAGCAAACCCGATGGAGAAGGTTGGGCCGATCGGTGTTTATGAAGTGTTTGTTCCAGGGGCAAAGATCGGACAGCTGTATAAATTCTTTATCGTGGGTGCGCATGGAGAGAAGCTATATAAAGCAGATCCTTATGCAAATGAAGCTGAACTCCGTCCGGGTACAGCCTCCAGGATCACAGATATCACAGACTATAAATGGAAGGATGCCACATGGATCAAGAACAGAGAGAAGTTTGATGAGCAGGTAGAGCCTATGGCAATCTATGAGGTTCATCCGGGTTCATGGAAGAAGCATCCGCAGTCAGAGGAAAATGAAAAAGGATTTTATAACTATAGAGAATTCGCACATGCCCTGGCAGCTTATGTGAAGGAAATGGGATATACCCATGTAGAGCTTATGGGAATCGCAGAGCATCCGTTTGACGGTTCCTGGGGATATCAGGTGACCGGATATTATGCACCGACTTCCAGATATGGAACGCCGCAGGATTTCAAGTATATGGTGGATTATTTACATCAGAATAAGATTGGAGTTATCCTTGACTGGGTACCTGCACATTTCCCGAAAGATGCCCATGGTCTTGCGAACTTTGACGGAACCGCAGTATATGAGCACGCAGATCCGAGACAGGGAGAACATCCGGACTGGGGTACCAAGATTTATAATTACGGACGCCCGGAGGTTAAGAACTTCCTGATCGCAAATGCCCTTTACTGGGTGGAGGAGTGCCACGTAGACGGACTTCGTGTGGATGCAGTTGCATCCATGTTGTATCTGGATTACGGTAAGGAAGATGGACAGTGGGTTCCGAATATTTATGGTGGAAATAAAAATCTGGAAGCCATTGAGTTTTTCAAGCACATCAATACGCTGATTCTCGGAAGAAATCCGGGTTCTGTGATGATTGCAGAGGAATCAACGGCATGGCCGAAAGTAACGGGTACGGTAGAGGATGACGGACTTAATTTCAGCTACAAGTGGAACATGGGCTGGATGCATGATTTCCTTGACTATATGAAGCTTGACCCATATTTCCGAAAGGACAATCACAATAAGATGACCTTTGCCATGAGTTACAATGAGAGTGAGAAGTACATTCTGGTATTATCCCATGATGAGGTCGTACATCTGAAATGTTCCATGCTCAACAAGATGCCCGGACTCGAAGGGGATAAGTTTAAAAACCTTATGGCTGGCTATGCATTCATGATGGGACATTCCGGCAAAAAACTTCTGTTTATGGGACAGGAATTCGCGCAGGAGCGTGAGTGGAGCGAGAAGCGCGAACTGGACTGGTTCCTGCTGGATGATCCGAAACACAAACATATGCAGGATTGGGTAAAGGCATTGCTTCATTTGTACCGTAAGAATCCATGCCTGTACGAGCAGGATACGACCTGGGCAGGATTTGAGTGGATGAATGCCAACGACTATGAACGCAGTATTTTCAGCTTTGTGCGAAAGAGTAAGGATGGAAAGAATAACCTGCTCTTCGTGATCAGTTTCACACCAGTAGAGCGTGACGATTATCGGGTAGGTGTGCCGGGCAGACATACCTATAAGCTGGTATTAAACAGTGCAGATCCGCAGTTTGGTGGAACCGACACAGAAGATACGAAGCGTCCGCTGTCTTACAAGGCAGAAAAGAAGCCTTGTGATGGACGGGATTATTCGATCGGATATAAGCTGCCGCCTTACGGAGTAGCAGTATTTAAATTTTAACTAAAAAAGTGGAACCGGGAGTTCATGTTTACAACGTGGATGCCCGGTTTCTTTTTTAATTATTTGATCGTAATACGGGGAATCGTGTTAAATAATGTATAATTTTAGAAATAATTCATGCAATTTAGTGTAAAAACAAATGAAAAATACGTTGATTTTTACATGAATAATTGATATGCCAAAAGTAAACATTTCATGGAGGTGCAGTGATGTATAGAAAAATAATGGATTATTTAAAGGAATGGAAGCATAGTGAACATCGCAAACCTCTTATTCCGTGGGGATATCCGGTTTGTTTTAAGAGCGTTTGTGTTTCCTCAAAGGAGAATGCGGCGCTCCAAGCATATTGAACTGGAATACGATATTAATTTCTGGCAGGACAATAAAATTGTATTTGTAGGCAAATAAAATATTTGTTTTTAAGATAGTAGAAGATATACCTGTATAAAAATTGGCATCTGGAATGTTTTTCCCGTCACTTGTATCCATATTTAATTTGTGTATAGAAAATAAAAAATTTCTTCCAAACTGTTCAAATTCAATTTGATTTTCTGTGATTTTAAAATCTCACTGAAATACTTTCCAAGTTATTTCCTGAAAATGAATTTAACACATATGCTTGGTCGTTATGTTGCATATTATCTAATTCTGCAGCATATACGTTGTTATTGAAAGTAATCATGAATACCATAACTAAAATTATACTTAATATTTTTTTATAATCAATTTCCACCTTTCTTATTTGAATGTAAATAATGTTGATCTTGAGGTTGATACCAAGTGCACTTTGGTTTTGGGGGTTCATACATAAGGCTAAGACAGTTTGTATTTGCTTTTTTCAGGGCGATTTTACAAATTGTATCTTTCACAATTCCTATAGTATTTTTTTTACTCTTAATCATGGTTTTCCTTTCGTGTAAATAGTTAATTGGCAACATAATATTTTCCAGAATATATATTTAATTTTACAATAGCATATTTGCATAAAAAAGCAATAGAGTTGGTGCGAAGCAGGGAGCCAGGTTTTAAAATTTCAATCAGCCAGAAAAATATACTTACAAAATATACCGTTTTTCGGTTGCGGAAATAAAAGGATGTTGCACAACAAAACATACCCATAATGCCATAGATAATACATGTGATCAGAATATGCACGATGGTTAGTCCAAAACATTGTAAATTCTCTTTCCAATCCGGCTGATAGGCATAGTTTCCCTGAATAATCTGATATATGTACCACCAGGATTCCAGAAACGGAAGAATAAAAATCCATAGCAAAACCATAACGGTGGATAAAGTGCTGAGATTTCGTTTGATTAAAAATCGTAACATAAGTGCTCCTTTTCCCCGAAAGATATGATATTCTTTCGGGGGAATTGTTAATTGGCAATATAATATACACCAGAATATATTGAATTTTACAATAGCATATTTATATAAAAAAACAATAGAATTGGCGCGAAATACAAAATATTGGCTTTAAACGACATTGAAATTAAGGATTCAATTTCCTTTTTATTCTGCATTTATGGTACAATTGTAGTCAGGTGGAGGTGCTGACTTTGTGGAATATATGGGAATTTCTTATTATTTTATTTGAATCATTTTTGTTTTTCTTATTTATGAATAGAAAGCTGGATCTCAAAAAGAGAATTTTTAAATGGCAATGGTGTGCATGGTTACTGTTTTCTATCATTTTATTTTTTTTAAATCAGATGAAAGTATCAATATTTTATACTGTGTTTTACGGTATCATAGTGCATTTTTTAATTACAATGATTTTTACAAATTCTTCTCTTTTTTCACAGTTTTTTTATGTTATATTGTATTCGACCTATGCGTTACTTGCAGATGTAGTGTCTGCAATGCTTCCAGTGGTTCTTTTTCACGAAAATATCAATCAGGTTTTATCGGGAGGCTGGGTTCGGGCGGTTTTTACATTGGTTTACCTGATCCTGCTTGGTGTGTTGATCGGATTGACGATAATGATTGGAAAACAAAATATCTGCCTGCGGACAAAGGAAAAGCTGATTTTTATAGGAATTGCGTTGTTGTGTGTGGCAATCGAGCAAATAGACATGATTGCTGTAGTAAGAGCATTACAGCAATCCCGGGGAAACGATTTTTTCATGCTTGTGACAATTTTTGTCTTTGTGTTATTCCTGTTTATGAGTATGCTGTTATTTATTTATAATTTGGGTGTGGAAAGAGAAAAAAATAATAAACTGCTGGAAGAGAATCTGCTGTCACATATGGAATCACAGCAGTACGAGCAGATTCTTGCTTCGGTCAAAGAGCTGCGTATAATGAAGCATGATGTAAAAAACCATCTGGATGTGTTGCAGACGCTTTTGGAAGGGAACCATACCGGACAGGCCGTTGACTATATGCGGCAGATCACAGCAGACCTGAATAAGGTGCATTATACGCTTTCTAGTGGAAATACAACGGTTGACTGTATCGTCAGCAATAAGCAAAGCATGGCGGAAAATGTTGGGATTCTTACAGAAAATATCATATATTTACCGGAAGAGATTCCATTAAGTGATGTAGAGATTTGTTCCTTGCTGGGGAATCTCTACGATAATGCAATTGAGGGATGCATGCGGGCAGAAAGTAAGAGAATATGGTTGTATATGAAGCCATTTCATAATATGCTGTCAATAAAAATTGTCAATACTTCGGATGGGGGTTACAGATTTAATTCCAGGAATGAATTATTGAGCACAAAAGCAGGGAAAGGCAATCAAAATGGAATGGAACATGGAATTGGATTGAAGCGAATACGGGAAATTGTAGAGAGACATTTCGGAATCATGGAAATATTGCCGGAAAAAGAAATGTTCTCCGTAAATATTTTGATTCCGTTGCATCAGGGAGAGCAGCAGACATGAATTTGAAAATTGCAGTTTTGGAAGATAAAGAAAACGATTACCGCATATTGGAGTCGGCTCTGAAAATTTGGAGTGAGGGTAGCGGAAACCGAATCGAATTATTCTGGTATCAGACCGGAAATGAAATGCTAAAGTCTTTTGAACAGGATGGTTTTGATATTTTGTTTTCAGACATTGAATTAGAAGAAAACGAAACAGGACTTACATTTTGTGGAAGATTGAGGGAACTGGGATATTCCGGAGAGATTATTTTTCTTACAGCTTTTCGGGAGTATGTCTTTCGTGGTTATGATGTGAGGGCACTTCATTATCTGTTAAAACCAATCACACAGGAAAACTTATCGGTATGCATGGACAAATATCTTACAATCCATGCAGGTGATTTTTATTACTTCCATAAAGAAAATGATATTGTTAAAATTCGATATTATGATATGATTTTGATTCGGAAGGAAAAACATGATGCGGTAATTCAAATGAAAAATATGGCATATGCGGAGAGAGTTTCCCTTGGGGAGATGGAGAAACGATTGCCTCCGCAATTTGTCCGTTGTCATAAATCATATATTATAAATATCATGTACGTGGATTCTATAGTTGGAAGTCTGATTTACATGGCGGATGGAACGCAGATTGTGGCAGGACGAAAATATCTGGCAGATGTAAGAAAAGAACTGCTTGATTTTGCACAGAAATAAAATTTAATAATATAATGTTTGGAGCCGCTAGTTATATTACTGCAAGTACATAAGATGACAGAAGTGTTATTTAATGTAATTTTACTTTAGGTTTCGGGATAACCTGCCGATACATGTTATAGCGTAAAATGTAATGGTACGGAGGCAATACATGCAGGTTGAGCAGAAAAATATATGGGAAGATGTAACGCGGAATGCAAAACGCGATAACAGTAACAGGGCAATTGCGGCTTATCAGGCAAATATGCCGGATGCCGGAGCGGTTGCAGCTTTTGGCGGACAGGAAGCCTATGTGCAGCAGAAAACTGCGGTGTCCGAGGCTGGAAATATCGATATGGCAACGTATTCCAACCCGGCAAAGCAGGGGCAGGAAGAAAAGACAGTAGCGGAAAAAATTGCAGGGCAGGAGATTTCTTCGGGACAGGCGCGCAGCAACGAAATCGCTGTAGTGGCAAATACCACTTCCACAGAAGATTTAAAGAAGATGGAAGAGGACGGATTTTCCATTTCCGATGCAGACAGTCATACCATTATTACCGTGACGGACAAGATTAAAGCAGCTCTGGCAAAAGCCGGAGTGGATGTGTCTTCCATGGGTGGAACACTCACAAAGGAACAGTTAGAGGAGATCACCGGAAGTCCGGTTGTGACGCAGCAGATCATGGACTCTCTTGCGGCAAACGACCTGCCGGCGACGGAGGAAAATGTGCAGGACAGTGCGGAGGCACTGGCACAGGCTGCCTCGATTCCGGAGATCACGAAACAGGCGATGAGTTATCTTCTGAAAAATGATATGGAGCCGACCATCCGCAATCTGTATCTGTCCAATTACAGCAGCAGCGCAGAAAATATTGTGGAGCCGGAGCAGAGCGGAATTGATTTTGGGTCCCTGATGCCGCAGATTCGTGAGATTATTGCAGAAGCAGGTCTTTCCGATGACGAACATGCGGTGGACAACAGCAAGTGGCTGGTGGCAAACCAGATTCCCCTTACACCGGAAAATCTGCAGTATCTGACAGATCTGCAGGGATTATCGGACGATCTGCAGACCGATCATATAGACTGGAACCAGATTGTGGATTCCATGGCGAAGGCAATTGCGGCAGGAAAACGTCCGGCAGATGCTTCCATGATTACTGCACGCAGACAGATGGAGGAAGCACGTCTGGTAATGACCAGTGAGGCATCCGTGGCGATGGAAAAAGCAGGCGTAGAGATGGATCTGGCACCGCTGGCGGATCTGGTCGAGGATTTAAAATCCCAGGAGAGAGAATACTATAAAGACCTGCTTGCCGGTGCCGGAGTTGAGCCAAGTGAAAAAAATGTGGATCTTATGGCAGAAACCATGGATGTGTTTGCCGAACTGAAACAGCAGCCGGCATATGTAATCGGGCAGGTGGATGCGGATGATTCCGTTCAGGAGATTCATGATGCCGGAGCGCAGATGCAGCGTGCATTTGCACAGGCAAATGAAAGTTATGAAACACTGATGACTGCTCCGCGCAGTGACATGGGGGATTCCATAACAAAAGCATTTTCCAATGTGGACGATATTTTACAGGATCTACAGCTGGATACAAGTGAAACAAACCGCCGTGCAGTGCGGATACTGGCTTATAACAATACCGAAATTACACCGGAAAATATTATGGAAGTAAAAGCACTGGATGAGCAGATGCAGCGTGCGTTTTCTAATATGAAACCGGCAGTAACGCTGGAAATGATCCGCCGTGGGGAAAATCCACTGGATATGACTATGGAGCAGCTGAATCAGGCGGCACAGGAGATTCAGCAGGAGAACGGAACACAGGAGCAGGAACGGTTCAGCAAATATCTGTGGAAACTGGAGCAGAATCATGAGATTTCTGAGGAAGAGCGCAGCAGTTATATCGGCATTTACCGTCTGATCGCACAGGTGGAAAAAGGAGATGGGGCAGCACTTGGATTTCTGATGAATCAGAGATCGGACGTGACGATGCGAAACCTTTTGCGTGCTGTGCGTTCAGAAAAAAAGAGTGGTCTGGATTATCAGGTGGACGATGATTTTGACGGAGTTGACAGCACAGCAGAAGGTCCGAAAATTGACGAGCAGATCTCGGCTGCGTTCCAGCAGAATTGTCTGCGCGATGTGATGGAACATATTTCACCGGAAAAACTTTCCCGTCTGGGAGAAGAAAAGTGGCAGAATATGTCTCCGGAACAACTGGCAGAGGCACTCCGGCAGATGGATGAATCCGTTGGGGAACAGGAAGCGGAAAAAAGCTATCGGCAGGAACAGCTTGCGCAGTATCAGCAGCTTGCAGAAACACCGGAAGACGTATATACCTATCTGGAGCGGTATGATATTCCAAACAGTATGATAAATGTCATGGCAGCATCGGAAATGCTGCGCAAACCAAACCGGATGATGGAGCGGTTGTTTCAGCAAGATCATGTTTCCAAAGATTCCATGACAGAGATTGCAGAGATGAAAGAGCAGGTACTTGAACAGTTTTCAAAAGCCCTTGAGAATCCTTCGGATCTTGCAGATGCCATGGAGACGCTTGCGGATGTGGCAGAGCATGTGATGGATACGATGATCGTAGAAGATCCGGATGTCCGCACGATTGATATCCGGGAAATGCGCCAGATGACCGCACAGTTTCAGATTGGTGCGAAACAATCGCAGGAAGAATGTTATGTGATTCCGATGCAGACAGGAGATTCTGTCACCGGGGTTTCTTTAAAAATCGTAAGAGGAAAAAAGAAAAAGGGTCTTGTGGATATTTTTCTGGATGGAGAAAAGGCAGGAAAGATTACGGCATCTTTTCAGGTAAAATCAGACCGTATTTCTGGAACAATTGTGACAAGCGAGGAAGAGACCGCAAAACAGGTCGAAGAACACCTGCAGGAGATGCAGGATGCCATGCAGGAACCGGCAGATATCCATGTTGCATATACACCGGATCTTTCTTTGTCGCAGTTTGAGATGTCCGGAATCCGGAGGGAAAGTGAAATGAAAGAGCAGGGAGAACTGGAGGAAGACCGTTCCAATCAGGTACAGACAACGCGGTTGTATCATACAGCGGAAGTTTTTATTAATTCCATAAAATCCCTTTTGACAAAAACAAAAGATCTGTAGTAGGATAGTGCGGAAACCAGATTACAGGTGGTTTCACGATAAGAATGAAAATATACAGGATCTGGAAGGAGAATGGCGAATGAAAAAGAAAATTGTGGCAATGATACTGGTGCTTGCCTGTGTGACAGGAATATATGCACCGGAAAATGCATGGGAAGCACCGGTGACGGTAGAAGCATCCACGCAGAAAGGAAAGAAAACCCCATCCATACAAAAAGTATACAATGCTGTAAAGAAAGCGTATGGGGATGATTATATCCCAAGTGAAAAAGTATCAAAGAAAGAATTGAAGGAACGCTACGGAATTTCTTCCAAATGGTACAGTGCTGCAATTGCGGAGGTGCCGATGATCAGTGCAAATGCAGACACACTGGTTATTGTAAAAGCAAAGAATGCAGCTTCCAAAAAGAAAATCCGGTCGGCATTAAAAAAATACAGGGAGGAACTGATACAGGATACCTGTCAGTACCCGATGAACCAGTTAAAGATTCAGGCTTCCAAAGTTTATGTAAAAGGAAACTATGTATGCTTTATCATGCTTGGGACAATCAGCAACAAGCAGGAGGAACAGTCCGAGGACAAAGTGATTGCTGCATATAAAAAGCAGAATGAAAAGGCCGTAAAAGCCATCAGTAAACTGTACAAATAGAGAAAATTATGATACGGATATTCAAACGGCTGCCGGGTGTGATTTTTATGGTGCTTCTCCTCGGTCTGGCAGGAAAAGAAGCACTGTCGCATCAGAGAACCTATTCTCCGGTTGAAAAAAGAGAACTTCAGACACGCCCGGAAATAAGTATAACGAAAGTTCTGGATGGAAGATTCCAGAAAAAATATGAATCGTATCTGCGGGATCAGTTTCCCGGAAGGGATCATTGGGTTTCGTTCCAGACAGACATGGAATTGTTTATGGGCAAAAATGAAATTCATAATGTTTACATCGGAAAGAACCATTACCTTTTGGAACACTATACAGAAAAAGAGTTTGATCCGCAGCAGATTTCCAAAAATCTGCAGGCTCTGGAGAAGTTTGTCGGAAAAGCAAAACAGAACGCGGATGTCCATGTGATGATGGTGCCGACAAAGTCGTGGGTACTCCGGGAAAAACTTCCGGCATTTGCCCCGCATTATAAGGAGCAGAAGTTTTATGATGCATTGCAGCAGAAATTGGAAAAAGAGGATGTACTGATTTCCGTGGAGCCCGTACTGGATGCACATAAAGAGGAAGAAATTTATTACCGGACAGACCATCACTGGACGACGCTGGGAGCATGGTATGCCTATGAACAATACACAAAGGCGGTTGGTGGAGATCTTCAGAGGGCACAGGGGAAAAAGAAGTTCCGTTGCATCAGTAAAGATTTCTATGGAACAACTTATGCAAAAATAAATTATGCCAGACAGGCAGACAAAATTGAGATTTATGAGCCGGCGGATAAACTGCGTGTTGTTTATAATATGGGAGAAAAGAAGACAAAGACACTGTATGATGTTTCCTTCCTGAAAACAGCAGACCAGTACAGCGTTTTTACCGGTGGGAATCAGGCAGTGCTTGAGATTACCGGGGGAATAAAGAACGGAAAAACGCTGCTTTTGATCAAGGATTCTTTTGCGAACAGTATCCTTCCTTTTCTGGCAGAAGATTATGAAAAACTTGTCGTTGTGGATCTTCGCCAGCTGAATGTAAGCGGAGACCGGCTTTTGGAAATGTTTTCACCTACCGATATACTGATTCTTTACAACAGTGCACAGTTTGCACAGGATAAAGAGTTTGAGATCAAGTGTAACTAGTATATCGTTTCGTAAAGAAACGGATTAGGTGGCAGTATCCGGTACGTCTTTTCCGCTTTCCAGATAGGTTATGGCACCAAGGTAAACGGTTCGCGCCAGTTTTTCCTGATAGGCATCTGTGACCAGCAGAGCTGCTTCCGTTTCATTGCTCAGAAACCCACATTCGACAATTATGATCGGTGTGGGTGTTTTTTTTAATATGTAGTAGTCGTTGTTGGATTTACAAACCCTTGGCTTTGGAGGATTAAGGCTGTTGTTTAGGGTATCCTGCATTACTGAGGCAATTGCAGAACTTTCCGCAGACTGTTCGAAGTAAAACACCTGTGGACCGGAGACAGAGGCATCCGGAAAACTGTTCTGATGGATGCTGATGGTCATAACCGGATTGGTATCTGTGATCAGTTTTACGCGGTTTCGCAGATCTTCTACTTTTACACTGCGCGAGTTTTCATCTGCAGGAACGGTATCATCACTTCGCGTGAGTACAACCTTATATCCTTTGTTTTCAAACAGGGTTTTGAGTTTTAGCACAATAGACAGGTTGATGTCTTTTTCCAGAGCATCGTTACAGCCAACTTTTCCAGGATCGCTTCCTCCATGTCCGGCATCAAGAACGATACAGGTTTTGGAGGAAGCCGCATGTCTGGAAGATGTCAGTGCAGCTGATGCACGCGCAAGTAAGAAAGCACTTATAAACAGACAGGCAACCATAAGAATTTCAAATTTCTTTTTCATAGAACCTGCTTTATGGAATTATTTATTCCTATATATATGCAGGTAAGTCAGTGGATATACCTGGTAACGGTATCCCAGATATCACTCGTTTCAAATCCGAGTTTCCAGAAGGATGCACCGGCAAGCTTCTTTTCTTCAACCAGTTTCAACCGGCATTCTGCGGAGGCGGAGTCTTCCAGCCATACCTTATAGGTGGTGTCATTATCTGTAAATTCCGAATAGTTCTGTCCACAGTCATCCTGCCATGTTTTGGTTGCACCATGTGTGGCGAGAAAATCGTTTGCAGCTTTCATGCCATAAATTTTTGAGGGAATTTTGGCACCGGCTGCTGTGTCATCGGAACTGCTCTCGGATGGGATTTCCCATACACGCGTATAAAATGGCATTCCAAGAATTACCTGATCGGCAGGAACCTCTTTTAAAGTATCGCTTACACCCTGAGTTACCCAGCTTAAAGAGGCAACAGACCCGGCTTCGGGGCTT
>OGQI01002298.1_pt1 | contig 11758 bp, 10 predicted proteins | sample 1553171 | NCBI WGS metagenome assembly OGQI01 (sample SAMEA2579988, study PRJEB22360) | human gut metagenome | biome: human gut; feature: human-associated habitat; material: faeces | place: Denmark | collected 2008/2010
AAATGTAGCATCGTCTGCAAATACAGATACAGGTGCAACTGTTGACATTACCATTGCTGCTGCCGCAGTAACACTGATGATTTTTTTCAGGTTTTTCATAATAAATCCTCCTTATATTTTGTCAGTCCTTTCGTCCCTCTTACGGCTCATAAGATTAGCTTCCGTTACCATTCATTCCACCTGGTACATCATTTTTGATGTGCTAAATTCCGCAAGTTCATTTATTATGTAGAGGAACTGAAAAGTAACAAAAAGCCAACTGGGTTCCCAGCCGGCTTTGGCTTCCACTGACACTTTAATATGTTGCTGTTTTGAATTATATCACCATATATTTGACCATGCAAGAAAAACTTTATGGAAATTTAAGATTTTTCCGTCTTTCATGGACACTTGACCGTACCGCACACGCAATTTTATCCCATTCATCGAAAAATACATTAAAAAAGGTACACACAGAAACCGTAACAATTTCTATGTGTACCTCAAAATTCTGATTTAATTTATCAAATCTTATGTCTCTCTAAAACCGACAATTATGCAATTGCTTTTTTAGCGATCTCAGCAAGTGCTGCAAATCCTTCTGCATCGTTTACTGCAAGTTCAGCAAGCATCTTTCTGTTGATGTCGATGTTTGCAACTTTCAGTCCGTGCATCAGTTTGCTGTAGGATAATCCGTTCATTCTTGCTGCTGCGTTGATACGAGCGATCCAGAGCTGTCTGAACTGACGTTTTTTCTGTTTACGTCCTGCATAGGAGCTTGCAAGTGCTCTCATTACAGACTGTTTTGCTACTCTATACTGTTTGGAACGGGCTCCTCTGTAACCCTTTGCCAGTTTTAATGTACGGTTATGTCTTTTCTTTGCGTTTAATCCGCCTTTAATTCTTGCCATTTCTTATTTTCCTCCTGTTCGTCTTCTTCTATGCTATATCTTATAAATACGGTAATGCTTTCTTCATGCTCTTAACATTAGTAGAATCAACAACAGTAGCTTTTCTGAGATTTCTCTTTCTCTTCTGAGATTTCTTTGTTAAGATATGGCTCTTGTAAGCTTTATTTCTTACTAATTTTCCTGTTCCTGTTTTTTTGAAGCGCTTTGCTGCTGCTCTACAAGTTTTAATTTTTGGCATTGTAATTTCCTCCTTAATATCGTATCTATTTAATGTCCCTCATCCAGCCTGACACCCTCAGGGTGTCTCTCCAAATGAATGCAACATCCTAGTGTTTCTGTGCTAAAAACATTGTCATGCTTCTGCCTTCTACCTTAGGTGCCTTCTCAACTACAGCAATGTCCTTCAGCATATCGGCAAAATCATCCAGAACGTGCTTGCTGCTTGACATGTGTGCCATCTCTCTTCCGCGGAAACGAAGAGTAACCTTCACTCTGTCGCCCTTGGTAAGGAATTTGCGCGCTGCCCCAGCCTTTGTATTCAGGTCATTGGTATCAATATTTGGTGAAAGACGCACTTCTTTGACATCGATGGTCTTCTGCTTTTTCTTGGCTTCTTTCTCTTTTCTGGCAAGTTCGTAGCGATATTTACCATAATCAATGATCTTACATACCGGCGGCTTTGCCTGTGGGGCAATCTTTACTAAATCAAGCTCTGCCTCCTGAGCTTTGGCCATTGCTTCTCTTGCGGACATAATTCCGAGCTGCTCTCCGTCCGGTCCGATTAAGCGTACCTCTTTGTCTCTGATTTGTTCGTTAATCATTAAATTGCTAATTGTCGTGCACCTCCATACCTGATAGATGATCTGTTCTGATCCAGTTTTTAACTTCTGGACTCTCATTCCCCTTCGCAGGAAGAAATTCCTGCCTGATACCTGACGCCGCAAATATAAAAAAAGTGCGGACAGAATCCACACTTCTCCTATTACACTCGCGAACTAAGTCACGCGCTGCTGTGCAATATGAACCCGAGCCGCATCTAAGTATGCGCTGAGGTGAGAGTGAACTCTGCTTTCTTTTCATCACGTACTGTCGTATAATATCATGCCTTATTGTGAAAGTCAAGATGTTTTTTTATTTTTTCTAATAATTTTTTTCTTATAAATTTGTGCATATTTTTTGCAGGCACAGGAAAAACTAAGACTGCTGCAGCGGTTTAGTGCCCTCATGAAATACGGTCTGCTGAACAACTGCAAATGTTTGCAAAATCAAGCATACAAAATCAGGAGGTAAAAAACATGACAATTTTAAAATGTTCCGCAACAACCTGTGCTTACAATGAAGATATGCTTTGTTCCAGAGGGGAAATCAACGTCATGGGTGACAGTGCAAAAAGTTCTGAAGAAACATCCTGCGGAAGCTTCCGGGAAAAGAGCCAGGGTGCCATGAACAGTGCCAAAAACAGCTGTGGATGTGAGACCATCCAGATTGACTGCAAAGCCCACAACTGTACCTATAACGAAAACTGTAAATGTACCGCAGCTGCTATTGATGTAGCCGGAAGCGGTGCAAAAGTATGTTCTGAAACAAAATGCGATACCTTTGAATGCCAGTGCTAGAGCGTGTTTGAAAAAGGCTTTCTGCAAAAATTTTTCAAACAGGTTCCAGAAAATAGCCGCAAATTCAAAAACAGCCCCCGCACAAATGTGCGAGGGCCTTTTAATTTCCATTCATTATCTGTTTCTTAAGAAATCCGGGATCTGGATATCTTTCTTCTGAACAGTGCTGGATGGTGTCTTCGCTGTGAATGGTGTAGCATTCATAGTCGGCATGCTGAAAGACGGCATGTTCAGATTCACACCAGCAGACGCTGTAGTGGAAGCAGGTCTCTTATTGGCAAATACAGAGTTGCTTGCCTTATTTCCAAATGGATTGGATGCCTGTGCATTATCAGAAAGGCCTGTAGCAATAACAGTGATTCTCGCATAATCAGCAACAGAATCATCATACATAGCACCAAAGATGATATTTGCATCTTCACCTGTAAGCTCCTGTACATAGCTTGCAGCATCATTTGCGTCCATAAGGGAAATATCACCGGAAATGTTGATGATAACGTGTGTAGCACCCTTGATGGTAGTCTCAAGAAGCGGAGAGGATACAGCCTGCTGTACAGCCTCCATAGCCTTGTCATCGCCTCTTGCCTCACCGATACCAATGTGTGCAATACCTTTATCTGTCATAACAGTCTGAACATCAGCAAAGTCAAGGTTGATAAGAGCCGGCAGATTAATCAGATCTGTGATGCCCTGAACTGCCTGCTGCAGAACCTCGTCTGCTTTACGAAGTGCTTCCGGCATAGTTGTGCGGCGATCTACAATCTCCAGTAATTTGTCATTCGGAATTACAATTAATGTATCAACAGCCTTCTTCAGGTTCTCAATACCTGCAAGTGCGTTGTTCATACGTGTCTTAGCTTCAAAACGGAAAGGTTTGGTCACAACACCTACAGTGAGGATCCCCATTTCCTTAGCTGCTGCTGCGATAACCGGTGCAGCACCTGTACCAGTTCCACCGCCCATACCGCAGGTAACGAATACCATGTCAGCACCTTCGATGATCTGTTTTACTTCCTCAATGCTCTCTTCTGCTGCTTTCTGTCCAACCTCAGGCTGTGCTCCTGCACCAAGACCTTTGGTAATTTTCTCACCGATCTGAAGTACAGTTGGAGCTTTACACAGAGTCAGAGCCTGCTTATCTGTATTCACTCCTACAAACTCTACCCCGCCGATGGCTTCTTCAACCATTCTGTTAACTGCGTTATTTCCGGCGCCGCCTACTCCGATTACAATAATCTTAGCAGAGGATTCCGCCTCATTTGACATTATCTCTAACAATGTACTTCCTCCTTTATTTCTACCTTATATCCTTTATCTTTAATTTCAGCAAATATATATACCAAGCTGCATATAGCTATATCATATATTTTTTTTGTGAATTTATCAACCACTAATTTTGTTTTTTTATACTTTTTTCGCGAAATACGCGATATTTTCCTCAGAGTGTGTTTGAAAAAGGCTTTCTGCAAGATGTGCATCACATTTACTGGAGATTTTCAGCCACTCTCTAATCTTCCTCATCGTAACTGTCATAACCGCTATCATTATAGTCTTCGCTGTAATCCCCACTGTAATCTTCAAGATCCTCTCCGCTTCCATCTTCACTGGTTTCATTGGGATTGGGACCTACATAATTTCCATCTTTATCCAGCTGCCCATAACCGGTATAGCTTCCATCTTCCATATATCCGCCAAGCCAGCTGCCATTTGCAGCAATACTCTCCTCAGTAGGTCTGGAGCCTACATAGTTTCCGTTCTGGTCATATTCCCCTTCACCGGTATAGTCACCCTCCAGGTCATACCCTCCATGCCAGTTAGCCACTGCATTCTCGTAAGCAGCCGCAGTATCCACATCCTCAATCACGCCATCCTCGCCCAGATCCTGCTCGAAGGTAATCGTCTTGGAATTGTCATTTACATTTTCCAGATGAAGGATTCCCTTTTTGCCGGAAAGCTTGGGCAAAATTGCGCTGACACGTGTCATCTTGTCCTCAAGATACTCGTCCTTTCCCAGCATCACCCGGATATCTCCATAAGTCAAGGTAATCTGATAACTAGTGTCAAATTCAATATGATCCGGTATGGCATCGTTCTTCTGGAAAATAGTTGACAGCGCCACCGCAGTGGTAAGCACCGAGCTTCCCTTAATTGGAAGCTTCTCCCCTTCGATCACATGGCTTACTTCAATGCCGTCAAAAAAAGGCACCAGTTCATCCCTTGTATGGGAACTTTCAATAAAAATACCGTTTCTGTCAAAATAAATATAGCTATCCAGATAAGGAATGCAGCCTACCGCCTTCTTTTCCCGGACACTGATGCAGATACTGTTATGAGAAAGCCTGGTAATATAAAAGCCTTCCACAAAAGGCACACCCTCTACGTCCACCCTGGAATGGAGCAAAACTGCAAGAACGGAATTATCCGTAAAAGCCCCCTGCAAAGCCATCTCCTTCACCTGTTCATCCGTGTAACGGGAGGTTCCCATTACCTCCACCTTTGTCACATGAAAATAGGAAAAGAAAAAGACAAGTCCTGCCAGCAGAACTGCCCCCAGGGTACCCAGAATCGCTTTCTTATGTTTTCTATAGATCAGCTTCATTTTCAGTGATTTCATATATTGTTATTCCTGTATCCTTTTTACTGCTGCTCCCAGCGCATTAAGATCCTGGCAAATATGCTCATACCCCCGCTGTACAAAAGAATATCCTTCCAGTACGGTAACTCCCTTAGCCCCAAGTGCTGCCAGGATCAGGGACGCACCGCCTCTTAATTCCTGCGCCTGCACAGCTGCTCCATGTAAAGTCTTTACACCGCAGATTACAGCCTCATTTCCCTGTACGCGGATCCTGGCTCCCATTTTCCGCAACTGGTCAGCTGCTTTATAACGGTCTTCAAAAACCATTTCACGAATGCAACTTTCCCCCTCTATGGTGGAAAGAACTGCCATTACGGGAGACTGCAGATCTGTTGGAAATCCTGGATAAACACCCGTTTCCAGCAGTTTAACAGGGCTTTGAACATTTTTTCCATTGACTAATAGTTTACCACTGTTACCTTTATATTGTCCACCCATTTTCCTATATACTTCCAGAAAGGCCTTCAGTTCTCCTTCCGGAGGGTTTTCCAGAACAATCTGGCTTCTGGTGACAGCTGCCGCACAGATATAGGTTCCTGACACAATGCGGTCTGGCGGCACCTGAATGCACCCGGCACTCAGGCTTTTAACTCCCTGGATTCTTATTTCAGAAGTTCCATCCCCCTGTATTTTTGCTCCCATGGAACGCATATACCTGCAAAGCCACTGTATTTCCGGCTCACAGGCACAATTTTCCAATACAGTCTCTCCCTCTGCAAGCACGGCTCCTAAAATGCCCTGCTGGGTAGCTCCCACACTTCTTTTTGAAAAAGAAACCAATGCCCCTTGCAGATGAGGTGCTTCTGCCATCAAAACTCCCTGTTCCTCTGTGACCACTGCGCCAAGCTTCCGAAGCACAAAAAGATGCATATCAATAGGTCTTTTCCCGATCACGCACCCACCTGGATAGCCAAGGCTTCCTTTCCCATTTCTTGCGAGAAGCGCTCCAAGAAGAATCACGGAAGACCTCATCCTCCCTGTAAATTCAAAAGGAACTGACCATTTACCGGCATTTTCGCAGTCCATATACAGATCATGGTCTTCCCACCAGGTCACTGCCCCAAGCTTCTGAAGAATTTCCTCCATACAAAAAACATCCGCGATCCGCGGACAGCCTTTGAGCACACTGACTCCCCGATGTAAAAGAGACGCCGCCATCATAGGAAGCGCTGCATTTTTTGAGCCCTGTATCCGAATACTTCCCTTCAGCTGGTGTCCTCCCTCAATGTAAATCCGGTCATTCAAGCCATTCACTCCTAAAGGGCCTCTTACCTTTTATTGTATGCGAATATTTCTGACTGGTGATAAAATTTCATTTTCTGCTTACGCTCAAAGCCAGCCCCATCTCGCCCAGAAGAAACACCACTGAGGTTCCGCCATAGCTGATAAAGGGAAGCGTGATTCCTGTATTTGGAATGGTGTTTGTCACCACCGCAATATTCAGGATCACCTGAATGGCCATATGGCTCATAATGCCAACGCATAAAAGTGTTCCCTGCAGTTCCCGGCAGTGAAGGGCAATCACCATCAGTCTCCACATAAGAAGCCCAAATATGCCAATGAGAAAAAAAGCTCCGGTCAGTCCCAGTTCTTCGCAGATAATGGAAAAGATCATATCATTCTGGGCTTCCGGCACAAATCCCAGTTTCTGCAGGCTGCTGCCAAATCCTCTTCCGAAAAGCCCGCCGCTTCCAATAGCATAAAGTCCCTGAATGGTCTGAAAACCCTTTTCATACTTCTCCGGATTCCGCCATATGGCAAGCCTTTCCAGACGGTAGCTCTCTGCTGCCAGAAACACTGCGATCACTGCTGCACCAGTCACTCCCATTCCAACAAATCTGGCATATCCCGGATCTGATATAAAAATCAGGATTACACCGATTCCAAGGATTATGATTGCCGTACTTAGGTTATTGGAGCCTACCAGTCCTACAATTGGAAGAAGTGTCAGCATTGTCCTGCACATAAACCAGAAGCCAGCTGTAGTCTTTTTGCTTCCCTGGATCTGCCAGGTGAGAAAAAGGATCACTGCTGCTTTTGCAAATTCCGAAGGTTGAAAAGACAACGGTCCAAAATTCAGCCACCTTCTGGAGCCATTGATTTCCTGTCCTACAAATAAAACTGCTGTAGAAAGTCCCATAGATAAGAGATAAGCAGCCGGTGCCAGCCGAACAAAGAATCTGTAATCTGTCTCTGCTACTATGTACATGGTCATAAGGCCCAGAGCTGTTGCAAAAAGCTGCTTTTTAAAATAATAGGCAGAGTCGCCGAAACGTACTCTGCCATTATATTCACTGATGGAAAACAGCATGACCAGTCCGAATACTGCCAGAAGCAGCACAAGGATCAGTAAGACCGTGTCTGTTTTCGTTTCTTTCTTTCGCTCCCGGATCATAGAGATCTGCTCCTGACGTCCCATGCCTTGGTTAAAGCATATGCCAGATCCGGGTATTCTATGAAATAAATCATAAGTTTCTGTACCTGCCGCCAATCACATTCTGTGGCTACGACAACCGAGTTCGAGTGAAATATACTGCAAAACGGAACGTGCAGATTACAGGAATGATTTTTCAAACAAGCTCCAGAGCATGCCTCCAAAAGGCTTTCTTCAAGATGTACGCTGCAATTTGCGGTATATTACAGTGCTCTCACATACTCCTTAAACATCTGGCCTCTCTGCTCATAATTGTCAAACTGACCCCAGCTTGCGCATGCAGGAGATAAAAGGACCGCGTCCCCGGCGTTTGCCTTATCCGCACACACCTGCACAGCTTCTTTCAGATCCTCACAGAGAATAACATCATGAAAGCCATTCTTCTCAGCCGCAGCCTTAATTTTCTCTTTCGTCTGACCAATAAGTACCAGATACCTTACTTTGCCGTCAAATGCCTGGATCCACTCATCATAGCTGGATTCCTTATCATATCCGCCGCCGATCAGAAGAGTCGGACGGTTCATTGCCTGGATTCCCTTAATAGCCGCATCCGGGTTGGTTCCCTTTGAATCGTTATAATATGCCACACCGTTTTTCTCAGTTACATACTCAATTCTGTGCTCCACGGCTGTAAACTCACAGATACTCCTACGGATGCTATCCATATCAACACCTGCGTAGTAAGCCATGGCCACTGCTGCCATTACATTCTCAAAATTGTGCGTACCAAGAAGCTTCAGTTCCCCTGTTCTCACAACCGGAATCTCCTCTTTCTCTGTGCGGAGAATAATCTGGTCTCCTCTCAGGAAAATACCCTTTTCAAGTTCTCTTGCACTGGAAAAATATACAGCCTTTGGCACAATGCTTTTGCCAAATTCACGAAGGATTTCATCCTCATAATTCAGCACACATACATCCTCCGGACCCTGGTTGCTTGTGATCAGCTCTTTCACGCGGATATACTCAGCCATTGTATGATGACGGTTCAGATGATCCTCTGTGATATTCAAAATGGCGCTTACCCTTGGAGCAAATTTCCAGATAGTCTCAAGCTGGAAGCTGCTGATCTCTGCAACCGTGACCGTCTCATCTGTCATCTCCAGTGACTTGGAAGTATACGGAGTTCCAATATTTCCAACAACAAATACAGATGGGCGTGCATCTGACATGATTTTCCCAAGAAGGGCTGTTGTTGTAGTTTTTCCGTTTGTTCCGGTAATTGCAAGAACTTCACCCTTTCCAGTCTGATAAGCCAGTTCAACCTCGCCCCACACAGGAAGTCCCTGATCATAAAAACCTTTTACAATTGGAAGATCTGTGGGAACTCCAGGACTTAATACCACAAGGTCCAGGCTTTCCTGAACTTCCTTCGGCAGCTCTCCTGCATAGATGGGAAGTTCATAATTTCCACTGATTTTATGTAATACGCTTTCTTTATCCAGATCTGCTTTTCCATCGTAGAGAACCGGGCAGGCACCAACTGCATTCAGAAGATCAGCTGCGCCGATACCGCTTTTTCCGGCTCCGAAAACCAGAACTTTTTTTCCTTTTAATTCCATGATTTATTTCCTCCTTAATGCCTTGCAATGGATGCCCCAGAATTCTCCCTTTTCAGGCACGCTTCAGGCAGCTCTTACAGGGCTAAAAGTCCGATCAGGCACATAATTGCAGTCACAATAGTAAACACTGCAACTACTCTGGCTTCTGACCATCCGCAAAGCTCAAAATGATGATGGATAGGCGCCATTTTGAAAATACGTTTGCCATGTGTTGCTTTGAAATAGGTTACCTGAATCATAACGGACAGTACCTCAACCAGATAAATCAGTCCCACGATCAGTATAAACAGAGGCATCTGCAGCATATAAGCCACACCTGCCACAAATCCACCAAGCGCCAGAGATCCTGTATCTCCCATGAACACACTTGCCGGGTATACATTGTAAAGTAAAAATCCCATCAGTCCGCCGATAACAGCACAGGTGACAGGCTCGATACCTGACTGGGTTCCAATGGATACAACCGTGAAAAATACGGCTACGATCAGGGTAACGCTGGTAGCAAGACCATCTACACCGTCAGTAAAGTTTACGCCATTTACCGTTCCGATCACTGCAAAGAACAGCACCGGTACAGCCAGCCAGCCAAGATTCAGATAATGTCCCCCCCAGAATGGAATACGCATGGTCAGGGACACATCTGTATACCGCAGCAGGTAGAAAGTAAAAATACCTGTTACCACTACCTGAAGCAGAAATTTCTGCCATGGAAGAAGTCCGTCAGATCTTCTAAGGACTACCTTCAGATAATCATCCAGAAAACCGATCAGTCCGAATCCCAGAGTCAGGAACAGAACCGGGATAATCTTGGGATAATCTTTTACATAAAACAATGAAGTAATAATCGTGGATATCAGAAAGATCACGCCGCCCATAGTCGGGGTTCCGGCCTTTTTCAGATGCGACTGTACGCCCTCTGTTCTCTCTGTCTGTCCCATTTTCAGCTTACGCAGAAAAGGAATAATAACAGGTCCTAATACTGCACTGATTGCGAAGGAAATCAGTACCGGGATCACAATATGAAATTCCATCCTCACACCTCTTTAATTCTTTCGTTTTTTTCGTTCCAGAGTCTGTTTAAAAAAGCATTCCGCAATCTTCCTCAAATTGTGACACACATCTTGCAGAAACCATTTTCAAACACGCTCTAAACTTTTTAAAGCATCTTATAGTATAAAGCTTTTCCCCTTATTTATCAACCCATAGCTTGGTTTTTGCAAGATAATATCCCCACATTGTTTACTGCTTACTTCGTGACCGGTAACATACTTCTCCTTGCTCACAGTCTGACCGGTCACCGAAGCTTAGCTTTCTTTTTTCTGATTTAGAGCGTGTTTGAAAAAGGCTTTCTACAAGATGTGCGTCACAATTTGTGGGAGATTTTATTTATTATTATCATTCATCTTCGCCTCAATCGCCGCACCAACCCTGTTATAAACAGTCACAGCATCCTGAATATGCGGAATCGTATTTCCATCTGCTCCTGAAGCACCTGCGGAAACAAAGATATATTCCCTGCCCTCAATCTCCGCAAAACTCACCAGACAGTGCCCTGCCTCACTGGTATAGCCGGTCTTGCCACCGAGGATTTTTCCACCTGTGACTGTCGGATCAGACAGATTTTTAAACATTGTACTGTAGTAAGTAATTCCATCCGGGTGGATATTTGTAACTCCGGTAGAATGTCTGGAGGTCTCCACAATCTCACGAAACGTATCATTCTTAATGCAATACTTCATCAAAACAGCAATATCCTTAACCGTACTGTAATGATCCGGGTTATGCAGTCCTGTAGAGTCACAGAAATGGGTATTCTCCATTCCAAGCTTCCTTGCTTTCTTATTCATCAGCTCCGCAAAATCCGCCTCTGAACCACTGATCGTATCTGCCAGCGCAATACAGCACTCTGCCCCCGAAGGCAGCATCGCACCATAGAGAAGATCAATCACCCGAACCTCTTCCCCCGGCTGAAAACCTGCCTGTGTAGCATCCTGCTCATACAATCCGGCGAACATCTCATCCGTCAGAGTAATCTTCTCATCCAGATCATCAAAATTCTCAATCCCCAATATCACAGTCATAATCTTCGTCATAGAAGCCGGATAAATCTGAGCCTCCCCGTTAATCTCACCCAGAATCTTACCTCCCCTGGCCTGCATCAGGATCGCATTCGGACTGTTGATACCACTGATATCCACTTCCTTCAGAACCGGCTGCTCAAACTGCTCAAACCACTCCTTCACGCCCTTATTCCATCCGATCATGATAACCAGCGCACAGATAATGATCACCTCAACAAACACACAAGCCACAATCCTGCCCCGGTATCTCCACGCATAACTTCTTCCACCGCTCTTTTTCTGTCTCCTGCCAGCCACAATAACGCCTCCTGTCTGCCTCTATAACATTGCTCAGAAAAAATATATCTAACAAATCTCTAATTCATCCCCCTACTATAACACACCCTTACCAAATCCTGTAATCTTCCATTCCTGCACACCCATACATTGCATCTTTCTCCCTATCTCCAATACCTTTCCGTTTTCCCCCGCCCGCGAAACCATTGTACAGCACAGGAAAATATTTGTTTTCTGATACGGCTGCGGAGGCAGGAATACTAAGCT
>OGQI01002299.1_pt1 | contig 11753 bp, 6 predicted proteins | sample 1553171 | NCBI WGS metagenome assembly OGQI01 (sample SAMEA2579988, study PRJEB22360) | human gut metagenome | biome: human gut; feature: human-associated habitat; material: faeces | place: Denmark | collected 2008/2010
AAACAGTTCTTCGCCTTGGCAGCCTTCTCAATTCCTTCTGCTGCCATGTAGGTGTGGGCAATTCCTGTAGGACAGGAAGTAACAGCCAGAATCTTAAACTGATCCGCTTCAGCCTCTCCCATATCGGCCAGACGCTCATCTACGCTTTTCTTCTCCTCGTCTGCCTGATCAATGATCGCAAGAAATTCCTCTGGTGTCTTCGCTGCACGAAGGCTCTTGGTAAAGTCCTCATCCATCAGCATCATGGAAAGCTTGCTGAGCACATCCAGATGAACATTATCCTCTGTATTCGGCGCAGCAATAAGAAACAGCAAGGTAACCGGCTCTCCGTCAAGAGAGTCAAAGTCAACCCCTCCCGGGATCACCATAGCGGCAAGTCCTGGTTTCTCTACTGCATCACATTTACCATGAGGAATGGCGATTCCCTCCCCGATTCCTGTAGTACTTTCTTCCTCTCTGGCATAGACCTGCTTACGGTACGCTTCCTCATCATTAATCTTGCCACTTCTGGTCATAAGGGAAACCGCTGCATCCAGAGTCTGAGACTTATCTGCTGGGGCAGCATTTAACGAAATACTTCTTACGTCCAGTAAATCTGTGATCCTCATTTCTTCCTTTCCTCCTGATCCTTTCCTGTGATCTGCTGATATACAGCTTCAATCTCTTCTCTGGTAGCAAGATTCTCAGAAAACGCACTGGCACTTCCAGCTGCGATTCCCATGTGGAACGCATATTCATAATCCTGCTTCTCCATATATCCTGCCATAAATCCGGCAACCATGGAGTCTCCGGCTCCAACACCATTGATCAGCTTGCCTTTCGGTGCAGGCTCCTCATAAACGTCTCCATTCTCAGCAATAAGGACCGCGCCCTCTCCTGCCATGGAGATCAGTACATTCACAGCTCCCATCTCCTGGAGTTTCTTACCATATGGGATCACGGACTGGCGGTCTTTCAGTTCTACGCCGAAGATCTCACCAAGTTCATGGTTATTTGGCTTAATAAGAAATGGATGATAGGGGAGAACCTTCATCAGAAGATCTCTCGTCGCGTCCACTGCGATTCTTACGCCTCTGCCGTCCAGCATAGCCATGATCTTCTGGTAGGCATCATCCGGCATGGATGATGGAATGCTTCCGGAAAGGAAAAGTACATCGCCCTGTCCAAGCTCTCCTAACTGCTTCATCAGCAGATCCACCTTATCAGTTCCAATCTTCGGTCCCTGTCCATTGATTTCTGTACCGTCTATACTCTTCAGCTTCAGATTGATTCTGGAAAAGCCTTCCCCTACCTGGATGAAACCATTCCTCACACCCATCTCCTCAAGACGTCTGATAATCTCATCTCCGGTAAATCCGGCTGTAAATCCAAGGGCTGTACTCTCAATTCCCAGATTCATAAGAACTGTAGAAACATTAATTCCCTTGCCTCCCGGCAAAAGCATCTCCGAACTGGTTCGATTGGTAAGACCAAGCTGGAAGTTCTCTACCGACACGATGTAATCCAGTGACGGATTAAAAGTCACAGTGTAAATCATTTCTGCCTCCTGCTTATTTTTGCTTGTTTTTGATTTGTTGTGCTTATTATACTTTCATATACAGTCAAAATCAATCAATCTTTTTCACAAGATTTTCACTTATGATTTATTACAATTGCACAAATATGAATTATTTTGACTGTTTTTGATTTTTTATATGCAACGATGTGCCAGAGCATGTTCAAAAAAGCTTTCTGCAAGATGTACGTCACAATTTGTGGGAGATTTTGTCCGGATGAGGGCGTCGTAGCAGGCTACGGCAACCGAATTCGGGCGAAATATACCGCAAAGTGGGGCGTACAGATTGCGGGAATGATTTTTCAGACGCGCTCCAGTACAGTGAAAATTAAGTATCAGCCACATTGGCGCAGTATATGACAGATCAGACAGGTCAATATAGCGGTTATTTACTATTGGCTGTACGAATAGTAATATCCATAAATCACAAAAAAATGCAGATATCAGGCTGTGCCCCAACCTGAACCCTGCATTTTTCTGTATTTTATAATGATGGTCAAAATCAGTCATCAAATTCTGTTATTTTAATCAGTTCGAAGCGCTGTCACCGGATCACTTTTAGCAGCTTTTCTTGATGGGATCAGTCCGCCAAGAAGAGTCAGAACCACGCTCAGTCCGATCAGAACTACTGCTGCTACAGGAGGAAGAGCCGCCTTCACATTCACTCCGTCAGCCAGTGACCGGATAATGCTGTTCGCAGGAATGAGAAGAAGCAATGTAATTCCAATCCCCATAGCACCTGCGCAAAATCCGATAATAAACGTCTCCGCATTGAACACCTGTGACACGTTGTGCCTGGAAGCACCAATCGCTCTTAGAATACCAATTTCTTTTTTCCTCTCCAGAACACTGATATACGTGATAACACCGATCATAATGGAAGAAACCACAAGGGAAATCGCTACAAAAGCCACCAGAACATAACTGATAATATTTACAATATTCGTAACTGACGACATCAGCGTTCCCACAAGATCCGTATAAGTGATCACCTTCTCATCCTCTCCTGCCGCTTCCATATCCGCGTTATACTGATCCAGAATACCTACAATTTCTGATTTACTTTCAAAATCCTTTGGATAGATATTAATTCCGCCAGGAACATTTAGATCTGCATATCCAAGCTTTTTCAGATTTCCGTCATAAGAAGAATTTTCAGATGACAGCAGGGACATCATGAGCTCTGAGAGGTCGTCCTCATTCATGTTCATCTGAATTGCTTTTGCAAAAGCCTCCGGATTAATGGAAAGCGCATCTTCCATATTTCCCATGCCGCTTCCCAATCCGCCAAGTCCGCTCATAGCCTGGCTCATGGCAGAAGTAAGACTCGATGATACACTGGTCATCACAGACTGCATTGCCTCCTGCATACCGGAACTGATATTTCCCATCATCTGCTCCATAGCAGTCTGGATTCCCTTTGTAAGCTGTTTTTCCACCTGTTCCATTATCTCTGTAAATTTTGACTCAATCCCCTTTGCGATCGCATCTGTGAAAGAAGTCATCATGGCTTTCATGTAAGTTTCCATTGCCTGGGAAAACTGCGTCTGCACCTCGCTGGTATCCACAAGAGTCATAAGTCCATTCATGAGACGATTCTGCCCATCCTCTGTCTGCATATATTCCAGAAAATAGATTCCCAGATTAGCCGGGTCCGGAAGGGAATTATTCCTGGCATACTCCGGATAAGCAGCTACAACGTCCTGCATAAGAAGATCCCGTATCTGTTTTGTGGTAATATTCACTGTCACGCTGTTTTTAACCAGATTCTCTGCTTCCTCTTTGATCTGCTGCTGGATTTCCCCCTGACTTAAAAAGGCAAGAATGCTGGCCACATCTGTCTGGGTGATACCATTTGCCTTGGCATACTCCTGATACTGGTTCATCAGCCCCACAGCCACTGCGATCAGTTTTTCCGAAGACATATCCACGTTCACGTTATTTTTCACCAGCTCCTGCAGATCCTTGCACAGACGTTCGTTCATCTCTTTTGATGTCAAATACTGCTTCAATGCTGCCTGCATTTTATCCATATCTGCTTCCGGTTTATCTTTAATGCTTTCCTGATAACCAGTAAGAACCTCTTTCAGCAAAGCAGTTACCTTCTCTTCTGTAAAATCAAACTTCACTGACTTCAGCGCCTGACTCATATCCGGAACCTGGTCTACCGGAAGATTTTTCAGAATTTCTTCCGGATCAATCATATGGGAAAGATCCAGATCAAGGTCATCCAGCTTGATAAGCTTGGAAAGATCCGGCATACTGCTCTCATCCAGATTTATATTTCCAGCCAGAGCTGACATGTCAGGCATATCCGGCATTTCCACATTCAATCCGGAGGACAGCCCCGAAAGACTGGACAGGTCCATATTAAATCCACTGAGATCTACCTGAAAGGCCTCCTGCAGGGCATCCGCATTAATGGAAAAAAGGGATTCCATGTCAAACTTACTGTTCTCATTGTCTTCTTTTCCAAATTCCTCTCCGGTAAAAACATTTATCTTTTCATCCGCCAGCTGCTGCTTCACAATTTCACTGGAAGCAGCCTTCTCGATCACATGTCTGGTAAGCTCCGGAGTATAACAGATTCCAGCAGTGAGCATGGAAGCAGTGGCACCTTCCACAGGCTGGACAATTCCCACAACTGTCAGGTCTTCTCCTTTTTTCACCAGTTTTTTCATATAAGAGCTGTTGTCTGATTTATCCTTCCAGACCTTATATTCTTCATCATATTCATAATAATCGGTACTGCTTACCAGCTTAAATTTCTTCCCCAGGATTTCATCATAGGTGTATGATTCCTCGTTCTCTGGCGTTTCCACTGCCTCTTCTGCCATAAATTTCTGAACCATATCATCCAGTTCTTTACCGTCCCGAAGTCCAAGAGTGTACTGGAGAAAATCACTGATATCGCCCTGTGAAGTAAGCACCAGTACACATTCTTTATAATTTTCAGGCCATCTTCCCGCTTTCACGTCATATTGATCCTTATAAAGATCAGCATCTTCCGGCATTTCATGAAAAACATCAGTGCTCATGGTAGAAGACATAATGCTGTTGGAGGAACCAGAGCCCAAGCCCATAGCAGAAAAAGATTTGTCCGGATTTACCTGTCGGATATTTTTTCCATTTTCCAGAAAAATCTGGGGAGAAACAGAATACGTATACTCCACCGAATTTGCATACTTGGAAATGCTGCTTTCATTACTGTCCAGGTAAACCTTCAGAGACTCCAGATCATTGGAATTCATTTTGGAGAACATATTAGTCACCATCTGGGCAACACCTACTTCCCCATCCTTTTTTTCACTCTGGGCTGTGGCAGCTCCCATCATCATGGAGGTAAGATCTACACCTGTACTTTGTATCTGCAACGGATATTCCGAAAGTGTTTCTTCTTCCATATTTGTAATGTATTTGTCTACACCATTTGATATGGAAAGGATCAGCGCAATTCCGATAATACCGATGGAGCCTGCAAAAGAAGTAAGTAAGGTCCGGGCTTTCTTAGTCTTCAGATTCTGAAAGCTAAGGGAAAGTGCAGTAAAAAAGGACATGGAGGATTTTCCCATATTCTTGTGAACAGGAGGTGCCATGCTCTCGCTGTCTATCACAAACGGATCTGTATCAGAAAGGATCCGCCCATCTTTTACCGTCACGATTCTGGTGGCATAAAGCTGGGCAAGCTCCGGATTATGGGTGACCATTACTACCAATCGTTCCTTTGCGACCCCTTGCAAAAGATCCATAACCTGTACACTGGTATCTGAATCCAGGGCTCCTGTTGGCTCATCCGCCAAAAGAATTTCCGGGTCATTTACAAGTGCTCTGGCAATTGCCACTCGCTGCATCTGACCGCCTGACATCTGACTTGGCTTTTTGTGGATCTGGGCACCAAGGCCTACTTTTTCCAGAGCTTCTTTTGCACGGCGTCTCCGCTCACTTTTTGATACACCGGAAATGGTAAGGGCAAGCTCCACGTTTGCAAGAACTGTCTGGTGTGGGATCAGATTATAACTCTGAAACACAAATCCTATGGTATGATTTCGATAAGAGTCCCAGTCCCTGTCTTTATATTTTTTCGTAGAAATCCCATTGATGATCAGATCGCCACTATCGTACCGGTCAAGACCACCAATAATATTCAGAAGAGTGGTTTTTCCCGAACCGCTGGGACCAAGAATTGCCACAAATTCATTGTCCCGAAGACTAAGGCTCACTCCGTCCAGGGCACGCTGTACCAAATTTCCTGTTCTGTATTCTTTGTGTATGTCTTTGATCTGAAGCACTTACTACTTCCTTTCTGTCGCATAATAAATGTTTATAACCATTCACCAATTCAGGCAAAATATACCGCAAAGTGGGGCGCCGAAGATTTCGATTTTTATGTGAGCCAGATTCACATAAAATACCTTGCGGAATAATATTTGCTGAATAGTTCAAATATTTTTATTATAATCTTAAATTGTGAACATATTGTGTTTTTAAAATAAAACCATTCTCTTGAAATCCAACTATTTCTATCGTATAATAAGAAGATACATTACCGCTTTAGAGAGATGATGCATGCAGATTGCGGCTATCGCAGTCTGATATAACTTACTTCAGAAAGGATGAAAAACATGAAGGTTTTACTCTTAAATGGCAGCCCGCGCAAGGAAGGCTGTACGTTCACCGCACTTAGTGAAGTGGCAAAAACACTGAATCATAATGGAATTGATACTGAGATTTTCCAAGCTGGAAATCCGGATACAGATAATGTAAAAGCCGCCGCGGCGAAATTAAAAGAAGCAGATGCGCTTATAGTTGGTTCTCCGGTATACTGGGCTTCCCCATCCGGACAGATCATTGAATTTATGGATAAGCTTTGCTCCATGGCAGGCAAAGACATGCTCCACAAACCAGCTGCAGCAGTTGCTTCTGCAAGAAGAGCCGGCACCACAGCTACTTTAGACGTTCTTCAGAAATATTTCAGCTATCATGAAATGCCTGTTGTATCTGCTAACTACTGGAACATGGTTCACGGAAATACTCCTGCAGAAGTTGCGCAGGATGAAGAAGGACTTCAGATCATGCGCTCACTTGGAAACAATATGGCATGGCTTCTGAAATCCCTGGAAGCAGGGAAAGCGGCAGGTATTGCAGTTCCTCAGGCGGAAGATAAGATCAAGACAAATTTTATCCGCTAAATATGGTGCAGTAGTTGTCATGTCTTCACATAAATGAAGCTCCAGAGCATATCTGAAAAAAGCTTTTTGCAAGATGTGCGTCACAATTTGTGGGAGTTTTTGCTCGGATGAGGGCGCCGTGGCAGGCTACAGCAACTGAATTCGGGCAAAATTTCCCACAAAGCGGGCGTGCAGATTGCAAGAATGATTTTTCAAACAGGCTCTGGCTGCACCAGTTTAATAATGTGTGTGACATGGAAGAAGTTCCGTTCGCATACATCAAAAAAAACTTCCAGAGAGGTATTTTATGCTGCAAATAATCGAAACCATCAACACCGCTGTAAATAATTTTATCTGGGGCGTTCCTGCAATGGTCTGTATTTTCGGAGTTGGTCTTTATCTTAGTATCCGCACCAATTTTCTTCAGATTCGCAAATTCCCCTACGCAATCAAAACAACCCTTGGACGTATTTTCCGCAAACGTGACGCATCTGACGGTGCTATCACGCCTTTCCAGGCAGTGTGTACAGCACTTGCAGCCACGGTCGGTACTGGCAATATCGCCGGTGTAGCAGGTGCTATCGCGATCGGCGGTCCCGGAGCCATATTCTGGATGTGGGTTTCTGCACTGTTTGGCATGTGTACCAAATATGCTGAGGTCACCCTGGCGGTACACTACCGCGAGATCAATGCCAACGGCGAACTGGTAGGCGGTCCCATGTATTACATCAAGAACGGGCTTAGCAAAAAATGGCATTGGCTGGCTTATCTGTTCGCAGCATTCGGCGTGCTCACTGTATTTGGTACCGGCAACGCTACACAGGTCAATACTATCACCACTGCCATCAATTCTGCATTGCTGAATTATAACGTGATCAGCGAAAGCGCCGTTTCTACTTCCAACCTGATCATCGGAATCATAATTGCCATTCTGATCGCAATGATCCTTCTTGGCGGAATCAAACGAATTGGCCATGTTACCGAAAAGCTGGTTCCATTTATGGCTCTGCTTTACATTCTTCTCGGACTGGGAGTTATCCTTCTGAACATTCAGAATGTACCAGCTGTATTCGCTTCTATTTTCAGAGGGGCATTTCAGCCTAGAGCTGTAACAGGCGGCATTGTTTTAAGTATGTTCACAAGTTTAAAAAAAGGTGTTTCCCGTGGTATCTTCTCTAACGAGGCTGGTCTTGGTACCGGATCCATTGCCCATGCGTGTGCAGATACCAAAAAGCCTGTAAAACAGGGTATGTTCGGTATTTTCGAAGTCTTTACAGATACCATCGTGATCTGTACACTGACTGCACTGGTTATCCTTTGCAGCGGCGTTGCTGTTGATTATGGAAAAGCAGCTGGCGCAGAGCTTACTATCCTTGGATTTACTTCTACATATGGAAGCTGGGTATCCATTTTTACAGCAGTTGCCATGTGCTGCTTCGCTTTTTCCACAGCAGTCGGATGGGGACTTTACGGTGCCCGTTGCATTGAGTTCCTGTTCTCTGAAAAAGTGATCAAACCATTTATGGTTATTTATTCCCTGGTTGCCATCCTTGGCGCAACTGCCAACCTTGGACTGATGTGGAGCATTGCAGAGACATTTAACGGTCTTATGGCAATTCCCAACCTGATTGCTTTGTTCCTGCTTTCCGGTACAGTTGTGAAGCTGACAAAAGAATATTTTGCCGGAGAGGGCAAAACAAAATAAATATAAAAAGGGACATCACATGAACCGTTTTCGCTCATGTGATGTCCCTTTCAGATTATTGATCAATCCTTATTCTCTTCCTCGGCAGCTGCATCTGTAGTTGTATCAGCATCTTCGCTTTTCTCTTCCTCACCGATCTCAACTGCATTTTTTTCTTCCTCAGTCTGCTCCTGCACATCCGTAACGCTTACCTTATGGTCATACCATTTGCCCTTTTTACCAATAATTGCCAGGTCAAATTCTTCATCCAGCTTCTCTACCGGAACATTGAATCCATAAACCTCATCTGTCATGCCATCGCTGTAAGTTACCTTATCAATAGTAGGCTGAATCAGTTCGGCACCGTCTTTCTGTGCATCCTCTGCTGTTCCAAGAAAAACATTCTCAATATTCTTGGAAACGAGAGTAATATGAACGGTCATTTTACCATCCTTTACAGTGAGGGTAGCTCTTCCGTTGCAAGCCTCATTTACATGGAACATACTGCTGTCTGTGTCAAACTCTACACCATAAACACCGTCTTCAAGTTCGCTGTCTGCGGCATTCTCTGCACCATCTGTGGTTTCCTCTGCCTCAGCCTCTGTGGCTTCTGCAAATGCCGGGAATGCAGTTCCTGCTGTCATAGCGGAAATACTTACAGCTGTTAATAAAATGACTAATGAACGTTTCATAATAACTCTCCTTGCTTTTTCTTTATTTACGGTACACTTGTGTGTGCCGTATTTGTTTTATTACTCAAACAGCTGCCCCACAGTGTAGGAGCAGCTGCTTTTGTTCTGTTGCAATAACAATTTATACCAGGATAATTATTTCGCGATGGAATCAATAGCTGCCTGAGTATGAGCTACATAAAGCTGCTCAACAGCGTCAATTCTTCCAAGACCTTCGATCTGGCAGTCAATCTCATCGAAATCTCCAGAAGCCTCGAACATGCTCTTCCAGGAGTCATCATCATCACCAGCCATATCATTGTTTGCATGGTCACCAGCAACAACCATAAGCGGACGAAGGATTACTTTCTTGAATCCGGCATCTTTTACTTTATTGATAACTTCATCACAAGCTGTATCCTCTGGCTCACCTTCTACAGTACCGATGAATGCGTTTGTGAATCCAAGGTTATCCATCTGTGTCTGCATCTGGTCATATGTAACGTTTGCTGTATGGGAAGTACCATGTCCCATGAATACAAATGCGGTTCCATCTTCTGCAGCTGCTTCCATGCTGTCATATCCAGCTTCTTTTACAGCTTCATCTGTGATTGCCTGAGCAACAGCAGCTTTGTCATCGTTGATAACGGTAGCGTCATCGCCAACCTCACCAAGCATTGGTTCAGCGATTGCTACAGATTCAAATTTATCTTTGTAAGCATCAATAGCTTCTACCATCTCATCGTACTCAGCACCATGCATAAGATGTGTAGGCTGAACTACAAGATTCTTAACACCGTTTGCTACTGCACGGTCAAGTGCCTGCTGCATGTTATCAATCTTCTCATCATCTCTTGCCTGTACATGGTTGATAATGATCTGAGCGGTAAATGCTCTTCTTACAGACCAATCCGGGAATGCTTCTGCAAGAGCATCCTCGATTCCTTTGATATCCTCTGCACGGCTGTCGTTAAAGGAAGTACCAAAGCTTACTACAAGAAGCTCATTCTCACCGATCTCGTCCTGATTACGCGGATCATCCTTGGAAGCATCACCTGTGTCACGTCCGAAATACTCTGGACTTGCCTCTTCTCCCTCTACAAGCTCTTTCTGAGCATCTGTAAGGGCATCCCATGCTTCTTTAGCTTCCTTGCACTGCTCATCTGTATCATCTGTTCTCTCCTGAACATAAATAGCATCGATAAGTGCTGCTACTTTATCAGCCGCTTCCTTATCTGCATCTGCAGTGTCATCAGCTGCTTCTGCATCGTCTGTTGTCTCAGCATCATCAGCTGCTTCAGCATCGTCTGTTGTCTCCTCTGCTGCTTCCTCTGTCTCTGCAAATGCAACAGTTGCTGTTGCTGCTGTCATGCTTGCTGCCATAGAAGCTGCAAGAAGGATTGCTAATAAAGATTTTCTTTTCATTTCTTTTTCCTCTTTTTTTTTGTATTTCCGGATAGAATCACGTATAAAGAATCCCATGGGAAATCTATCACCAATCTCCCATTGCATAAAAACAGCCGCATTTTCTGCGACTGCACACATTCTCATATACACACTTTTCTTCCAAAAAACATTCAGGAAATATTCATGTATCGTTATGAGAATACAGGTTCTGTATACCGCAGACCTTAAATTCTACGCCAAGGCAGTTCTCCTGACTTCGATCATCGCTGTTTCTCCCTTCCCAGTTTCCCAGTGGTTTCTGAAAAGCAGCTCCCATACACAGTGACGGCATCGTTACGGATTCTCACCGTATTCCCTTTTCACTCGCCCGCAGGCAAGCACCTGTATGCTACAAATACTCTACAATATTTTGTTTCCAGATGCCCCCATTGTAGCAACGATTGCCGTGCCTGTCAACCAGGAGAATCTGCCCTGGAGGTACTGCCATATCATTGCCTTTCTGATCACAGAACAGGTTGCGGAACAGCACGCTGTACGCCATCTAAAAGGGAATCCATTCAGAATGATAGGAAGGTTGTATCGCCTTTGGTTGCCGCGCGTCTCCTCCTCTTGTGTTCTCCCTATCATATGAACAGCGACAGGCCCATCCGAAGAGCCTGCCGCTTTATTTGACTCCATATTACTGTTCCAGCAGGAAATTGCCAATACGCTCCATGGCCAGCGCCGCTTTCCGAACCGGAAACATTTGAAAAACATGCCACATGTCATTCCACACTTCCAGCTGGCAGTGAACCTTGGCCGTCTGCATCCGCTCCCGCAGCCGCAGGGAATCTGAGAACAAGATTTCATTGCTCCCCACCTGAATCAAGGTAGGAGGAAACCCCTCAAAATTTCCAAACAGAGGCGAGAGCATGGGCGAGGTCAGATCCCTTCCCCCCGCGTAGACTTCCCGCACTGCCTGAATATAGTCCATAGTGATGGTGGGGTCCATCTCTGCCCGCTGGGTATAGGAACGGCCGCTGGCGGTCATATCGGTCCAAGGCGACATCAACACCAACCGTCCCGGGAGCTGCCTTCCCGCCTCTTTGAGCTGATGGCAGAGAACCAGTGCCAGATTTCCCCCTGCGGAGTCTCCCGCCACCACCACATCCCGAGCGCCATAGCCCAGATACATCAGATAGTCCCACGCCTTTCGGGCATCGTCCACCGCAGCGGGAAACGGATGCTCCGGAGCCAGACGATACTCAAAGCACAGGGTCTCCCATCCA
>OGQI01002307.1_pt1 | contig 11724 bp, 11 predicted proteins | sample 1553171 | NCBI WGS metagenome assembly OGQI01 (sample SAMEA2579988, study PRJEB22360) | human gut metagenome | biome: human gut; feature: human-associated habitat; material: faeces | place: Denmark | collected 2008/2010
ACCAAGAATTTATTGAGAATATTTTAGATACCGTTACAAAGCTTGACGTTGATGGGTTTTATGTGATAGCTCAACCTTCAAATGGCGAATATATCAATACTGATACACTGTGGGAAATGGGTTTCTTAAAATTAGTCGCATGTTTGAAATTAAGTCAAAAAAAGGTTATTGTTGGGTATTCGAGTCATCAAACACTGGTAACCTCAATTTTAAAAGTGGATGGTATCGCATCTGGCACTTATATGAATACAAGGTCTTTTTCGCCTGAAAAATTTCAATCGTATTCCGATGATGATACGAAGAGAAAAAGCACATGGTATTATTTACCGGAAGCAATGAACGAATATAAAGCAACAATATTAGACATTGCAAAACAACGTGGTTTCCTTGGAGAATTTGCGCCTCAAGGAGATTTAAAAAATGAGTATTCAGCGATGTTGTTTTCTGGAGCTATGCCATCTTCAACAAGCTATAAAGAAAGAGAATCTTTTATGCATTACTTAACCTGCCTTAAGAAGCAATGTGATACATTAACTCAGAAGTCTTACCAAGATACATTTAATGCTTACGATTTTATGTTAAATATTGCTGAAAGAAAAATTAAGACGTTAAAAGCTAAAGGAATTCGTGGACAAAATAGAGATTTTGAGCCCGGAATTGAAGCAAACAGAATAGCAATGTTTGCTATAAACGAAGACTATGGATTCAAGCTTCGTATGGAATGGGAAAACTTATGATTTACATTACTGGCGATACACATGGATTAAAGGATATAGGTAAATTATTTTCATTTAATTTAGTAAACCGATTGAGCGAAAAAGACTTTATGATTATCGCTGGCGATTTCGGCATTATATGGGATCCTAAATCTATTAAGGAATATATTGACATATATAACCGCTTCCCATTTACAACCCTCTTTATTGATGGAAATCATGAAAACTTCGATTTTCTTGACACATTTCCCATCGAACAATGGCATGGCGGGAAAGTCCATAGAATATCGAATAAAATTATTCACCTTATTCGCGGAGAGGTCTTTAGCATTGATGAGAAAAAAATATTAGCTATTGGAGGTGCGGAAAGTGACGATAAAGACTATCGTACCAATTATTTATCGTGGTGGCGACAAGAAACTATAACTCAGCATGATATAGAAAGAGCACTTGAAACATCATCACAACACAATAGAATTGATTGTGTAATTACGCATACTTGCCCAAAAATTTTTTTAACAAAAGAACTTTTAAACTCAAGGCAAATGAAAATTGATTATACTAGTGAAGAGATGCTTAACATCGTTGCAGAAAAGATAAATTTTACTAAATGGTACTTTGGTCATTGGCATATTGATACAATTATTAAAAAGAACATAAGGTGTCTATATCAAGACATTGTTGAACTATTATGAATTATTTAATGTTAAAAGAAAATATGTTTAACATTTCTCAAAATATGTTTCCTCAAATTTGTGTTGATATGGATAAGTTTGAGAATAAACAGTACAATTACTATTTCGTTCTTGCGAATGAGATATATCGTGGAATTGCTTTGTGTTGTGTGGCTATAGATATCCAATCTTATTCTCAAATCGGAACGTTGTTGCGCCAACTACTTGAGCAAGTAGCAACAGCGAAAATTATTGGGTTAAACGAAAATAACTTATCTGCATACGGAATGTTTGCAAAAGCAAGGCATTATTATTTAGAGCATAATGAGGATGACTGCGAACTAAAAAAATTATACGATGCAAGCCAATTAACCAAAAAGCAAAGAAAAAACATTATCGATTTTTATTCTTTAGGGTGGTTAGAACTTATTGGTGTAACGGAAATATCTTACGATAAATTATTTGAGCTTGCCAGTATTCACGATTTGGCAATTTGGCGTAAATACTGTAACAACTTTGTTCATACAAATCTAACTTATATGGAATTAACGCAAGAAGGCATGACAAAACTTAATACAGAATTTATATACCTTCTTGCTATCTTATTCGATGAAATTTGTTGTAGTTACCATAATGTAGCAGGCTTTGATTTTAAGTTTGGTAATATTGACATTTTCTCTGAGTTTAGAAAAACATATGCAAAAATTACGGAAATTCGCAAAGAGATTAAAGATGAACCGCTACAATAAAGGATTTCCTGAAGACAAAAAGTTCAAATTGACTTTCAGGTTTTCCGCCAGTAAGAACCTAAATCGAACCCTCGGTTTAGGTTCTTTTTCTTTATGCTTTTCCGCTTTTATTATTGCATATAACGTCGTCAAACCGCCTATATCGGCTTTTAGGCGTTTGTTTTTTATTTTTTTTATATCATCCCCCTATATCGGCTTGTAGCCGTTTGTATTGTATTTGGTCAATCGCATACAAGCGGACGGTTTATGCCGCGAAAGCCGCTTGATGTGAGAAAGGCGTATGGTAGGCTATTTGCCAACGGCAAACAAAAAGCCCCTTGGGGCGTTTGGTCTTGGCTCTTTGCCTGAATACCATACGCCGCGGAGGCTCGCGTCAAGCGGAACGTGGAATAAATAGTCCGCGCTTTATATGCGCATTATCAGTTGAAAGTCAATCATTCTCGGCTGCTTTACGTTCTGAATATATATCGGGTACGGCACGTTGTCCGTATAAAAGGAAAAGCCCTGACTTTCGTCAAGGCTTATCGTTCTCGGGGTGTTGTATACGATTGTCATTTTATCGTCGAACAACTGTATTTCTTTTACAAGCAGGTTTATCAGCATTTTCGGTTCTTGTTCCAGTGCGAATTTGTAAAAGTCAGCAATTTCCTTTCTGTCGAGTTTGAACGCCGAATGAGATTGCTCTATGCGTATCTGTTTTTCGAGTTCCGCATTTTTCTCTTCAAGTTCTCGCAAGCGTTTCATCGCAGTGTTGCTCGTGCCGCCGTTTTCAATAGCGGTCATAATATTGTTTATGGAATTTTCCGTAGCGCGTTGTTCTTTAACTAATCTCGTCAATGCCGAATTGGCTTTTATGTAATTCTCCTGCATTGTCATTAATTCGCTGACGATATAGTCCATATTGTTGCTTAACTGCGTTATGATATTTTCAAGCACGTAATTTTCAAGGACTTCCTTTCTTGCTTGGGACTTTTTACAGCCGTTGCCGTTCTTACGCCCCAAACACTTGTAATAGCGTTTTCGCTCGCCGTTCTTTGCCGTGCCGCACTCCGCGCTTACGGGACTGCCACAATAGCCGCATTTCATTTTATGACGCAATAAATATACAACTTCGGTACTGCGTTTTCCGTAATGATTGCTGTCTATCTTTTTGCGGACAATATCGTATGTTTCCTTCGGTACGATTTGCGGATAGATATTGGTGAACACTTCGCCGTTATATCTGTATATCCCCGCGTATTTTTCGTTTTTGAGTATATTGTAAACGGTATTTCGGGCGAAAGGCTTGCCGCGATTATAAATGCCTTTTGAGGTCAACGCCTTTATAATATCTTTTACGTACACGCCTATTGCATATTGCTCGAAAATATATTTCACCGTTTCGGCTTTTTCTTCGTCAATAACGACCTTATGATTTTCCACTTTGTAGCCGTAAATGATAAAGCCGCCTGTAAAATTGCCTTTACTGCGCGTTTCACGCATACCGCGTTTTACCTTTTGCGAAAGTTCTGCGCTGTAATATTCTGCATAGCCTTCGAGCATACTTTCAAGTATGATTGCTTCGGGACTGTCGGGGATATACTCCATAGCGGATATAACCTTAACTCCGTTGTCTTTCAGTGTTTTCTTGTGTATCGCCGTTTCATATTTATTACGGCTGAAACGGTCGAATTTGTAAACAAGCACAACATCGAAAGATTTTTTTGCGCTGTCTTTAATCATACGCTGAAAATCGGGGCGGTTGTCGTTTGTTCCCGTCATTGCTCGGTCAATGTAGGTGTCTAAGATTACAATGTCATTGGACTTTGCGTACTCATTGCATACGCGCAACTGTCCCTCAATGCTTTGCTCGGTTTGGCTATCCGAGGAATAGCGGCAATAGATAACTCCTGTTTTCATAAATTTTAATCTCCTTTGAAAATGTATTTTTTGTCTTTCGACAAGGGGCGGACAAACGGAAACGCAAAATAACGCCGTTTTCTTGTCTGTTTGTTTTCTGCGGTCAAGGGTTGCGTAAGCAATGCACTTTACCCTTGACCGCAGAGGCGTTTTCGTTTACGCTCCGCCAAACGAAAGACAAATAATTCAGTTGCATTTCGGCAACTGCGATATGGTTTCGGGACTTACTTTGCCTATAAGACACCCCTCGTCCCAACAGTTAAAGTCATCGAATAACAAGGCTTTTCTGTCGTCTATACCTGTATGACAGGCAATATCCTCGTCCATAACGTCAGACTTAAAATATGTTGGTAAATCTCCGCCGTATACAAGCCGTTCGCCGCTCTTTTCTATGTATTTGAGCAGATAGCGGACGGATTGTACGACATCGTTTTTGTCTATCTCTTTGAAATCGTTTCTGCCGAACCGCCGTGAAAAGTGCGTGTTTTGGTACGTCGTCTGCATTCGGTGTTGTTTGGTACTGTAATCGCTGACTTGTTTCAGTTCTCCCACCATAGCGTTTTCGGGGATATAGAATATCCCGTGGAAGTGTAACCTTTCGCTTGCGGAACGCTCCCATACGCCGATATACTTCCAGCCTTTACGGCTTACAAGGTGTTTCAACGTATTGCGTAACGTTTTTTGAAAGGTCTGTTCCGTATGCTTTTCATCGGAGTAGGTACACGTTACAAAGAAATTCCATTTGCGTTGCAGATACACTTTGTGCCAAAGCCTCGTATACCGCTTATATGCGTTGTTTCTCTTGCGTTCCGTTTGCCGCTTGACGTATTCTTCCGCCTGTTTATCGTCGGGAAAATCGCCTTGCAGTTTTTCCGTAACGTATTTGCGGCGTTCGCGTTTCGGCAACGCCTGACTTTCCGCATAAGCCGTTTCAAACTTGGCTTTTACGCTGTCTGTTTGCAGATTGCTTTTCCTTGCCGTTTTTCTGCCTTTACGGCTCGGAAAGTTTTCTTTCGGGACGGCTATATAATGACTGCCGTCATAGTAAATTTTGCTTGCCTGATATGGCATAGTCTGTTCTCCTTTTAGTTTTTTGTGAAAAAGAAAAAGGGCAAAATACAAAACAAGTTTTTCCTGTTTTATACTTTGCCCTTTGCTTTACGGCGCGTTTCCGCTTTTCGGAAATCTTAAACGCCTGCGTATCGGCTCTGTTGTTTTATTTAACTCTGATTACTTTCGGTTCAATCCGTTTCGGTCACTATTCGGTTATCTATCTAATGGGGCGGCGTAGTACGTTGCGCCCCGAACATTCCTTTCTGTCAATTCCGTTTCCGTTACATTAGTTCCGTTGCATTACATTACAATTCATTCCGTTCTTTTGCCAATTCCAAAACTCTTGCCATTATCGTTTCAAAGAAAACACGCCTTTCATCGTTTGACAATGCCGTTATGTCGGGCGTACCGACAGTAACGATTTCGAGTTCTGTTTTCAGCACGTTTATCACCTCCTCGCACTTTATTTTTGAGAGGCAGAAAAATACCCCTCACTATTTAGGCTCGAAAACGGCAAAAAGCAAGGGGCTAAAAGAAAAATTTTACAAATTTTTTTTGCGCGTCGGCTTTATCTCCGTTTCGACACTTGAAATTATACACTGTTTTTCGCTTTGAGCGTGAGTAGGTGAAAGTATACTTTCCGTAGTAAAACCGACACTTTCCGATACTGAAAGTATACAAAAAGCGAAAAACCGTCGATATACGGATACCGACGGTATACATTAGCGTTACAACTCAAATACAGTCGCACGGGAGATAAGGGCGGATCGCCAAGCGGTTTAGCGGCGAACGCCCGTTCCCGTGCGCTTTGAGTTCCGCCTTGTTCCGTCTGTTTCCTATGGCGGGTGCTTGAACGGCGAGGCGCACTCACGCTCCAGGGCCCTCTCGTTTATTCAAGCACCCGCCACAGTGCCATAGATATAGTTTTTTGATTATGCTGTTAATTGTTTTAAGTTGTATTGACTTTAATTTTACATTCGTGTATAATATGTTTTATGAGGTGTATGTTATGAAAAAACTATTAAGCATAATCTTACTATTCTGTTGCTGTATGTTATTTGTTGGGTGTACTGCCAAAGAAAATGCAGAAACAACAACCGCTACTAATGGTAATGATACTTCATCGGTGACAGAGAACGTCGGAATGCAACAGCCAGAGTTGCCACAAAAGCATACTATTTCTTTAACGATGAATAATTATTCGACATATATAGAAACGAGCATTGTGGCATATCTTTCATCAACACCGCAAAAAGTTGAATTTACTGCAAATGGGTGTCTTTCTTATGCCTATTATGAGAATGTCGTTTTTGAAATAGAACACGATGGGCAAAAAATGTATGTTACTTGTAATGCGGCAGGGAACGGTAAGGGTAGTTACGGCGGCAGGACTATTGGAACGATAACAGCGATTTCGGGAACTGTTATTTATTGGATGTGATTATTTAATATTATAGGCCTTGTAAAGGAAAATTATGTTTATTGCTTTGGACACCAATAGAAATAGAATATCAATAGAAAACGCAATAAAGGGCAATCAATATTTTTGCCCTATTTGTGGCGAGATTCTTACAATTCGAGCAACAGAATCTTTGGCGGTCAAGACACATTTTGCTCATAAACGAGGGACTATTTGCTATGACGATTGGAAGCACGATATGAGTGAGTGGCATTTGTCTTGGCAAAGACAATTCCCCGAACAATATAGAGAAGTCGTTATTGAGAAAAACGGCATTAAACATAGAGCAGATATTTGTATCAATGGAACAGTTATTGAATTTCAGCATAGCCCTATTACGGGTGAAGAAATTACAAAACGAAATGCTTTCTACCTTTCTTGTGGGTATCAGGTAGTTTGGGTATTCGATGCAACTGATAGAATTAAAAATTATATTGAAGATTCTATTGACCCTATGAAATGCAGAGATGACGATTTGTGTTGGAAAAGAGCAAAACAGCAATTTGCAATCAAAATACCGCCGCAAGTTAAAATATTTATACAATACAAAACCAGCATATCAAATCCGCAATATGCCAATCAAGAATTTGATATTATGTTGCTACTAACAAAAATATCCCCCAAAGATTTTACCTTTTATAAAACATACCCTAATTATATTATAGCAAACAATTTTCTCAAACAATATGGAATATCGATAAATGATGATGTTTTATCGATTGACGATATTATAAACCAAACTCAATCGTATATTCAACAAGAACGTGCACGACAATATGAAGCAAGTAGAAGGCAAATTATGAATAGTATGTTAGGGCAACGACCTAAACGCCGTTGGCGACTATAAAATTCGATTTACGTTACTAACGCTCCGCCAAATAATTGTCGTTTGAACTCAAAGTCAAACGGCAATTTTTCTATAATCTACAAATTATAACTTTTATGTTATAATTAAAAAATAAGGAGTTGTTATGAGCAATTATTTTGATAAATATGATAAAAAAATATTTGAACAAATGAATAATAGAGATTGGTGGATAGATAAATTTAAAGCAAGAAAAATTGAATTAATTAGTTCTTGCAGAAGGATAAACTCTACGTCTTCAATTTCTCGTAAAATTGGTGGACTTCTACTCTGGCAACAGGTTATAGAACAATTTTTAAAGGAAATCAACAAAATAAGCATAACTTATGTAAAAGCTGAAATTTGGCCAACAAAAGTAGACTTAAAATTAGATTATGATAGAAAGACATTTGGACAAGTAATAGATATGTATAAAAATTATTCAGTAGATTATGAAGATAGACCACAAATTATCGGACACCTAAAAACAATAAATGATAATCGCAGAATGGTTACACATAAAATGTTTGAAGTTGAAAATCTTGATGATTTAGAAGATTTATTTGAGTCAAGTTTTAATATCCACGAAGAATTACTTCAATTATTGTTAGACCATTATATTTTAATTGCACATAATTTAGAAGAATTAAAAGAGAGAGTTGATTGGGATAGTTTACTTGCGGAACTGAAAAATAAAAAATAATTATTTATAATAAAGTTGCAACTGATTATTATAAATTAGTTCAATCTGACAATGTTTCGTTCCGTCAAAAACAAAGGAAAGGGCGCAAAGTTGCGCCCTTTTTTCATGTTTTGGGATTCGTCATTTTAAGTCTCGGGAAACTACTTCTTTCTCGCATTTGAAAGTACGATATATGCGAAACTTGTGTCTGCTTTGGGGATTATTTTATTATTGTATAAATAACATAAATTATGATTTTTGTCGGGAATTTTAATTTTTTTGAAATTATGCAATTTTATGTGTTGACTTTTTGGTTCGGTCAGGGTATAATTAAAAAATAAGGAGAGTTTTATGAAGGTTACTGTCAATCACCCCGTGCACGGAGAAATCGTTTTCGAGGAAAATTTCTGGACTGGGAAGAAAAAGCTAAGCGTCAACGGCAAAAAGCTACAAAAGGTCGGCAAAAAGACGTTTGCGGGAGAGGGTGACAAAACGTTTTTTCTCGAAGGCAATTTTTTAACCGGAAACAGGCTTCAAGCGGGAAACGAGGAAATTGTACTTACTCCGGCATTGAAGTGGTACGAGGTCGTTTTGTCCGTTTTGCCGTTTTTGCTTATACTGATATGGGGCAATTCTGTCGCTCTTTGCAACATTGTTCCCGTTGTCGGCGGCGCCATAGGCGGGGGTATGGGAGCAATATTCGGGATGACGAACGTAATGTTGATTAAATCCGTTAAAAATGTTTTTCTTAAAATACTGATTTCTTTGGGCATTACCGCACTGACGTTTTTGGCGGGATATCTCGTCGCACTGGCAGTGCTTTCCGCGTTGTGATTTGCCGCGAGCCTATGTCTGACAATAAGGGACTTTTGCTTTACTTTTATCTCAAAAAAACCGTCCGTTGAAAAGGGCGGTTTTTATTTTGAGGAAGGGGATACGAGTTTTTCGGTTTTTAAGGTTATGTAACGCGGAAACGCGCCGTCCGTTTTGCTTTCCAAGAGCGAGATTTTGTCTGCCGTGAAGGAAACGGATTGAAAGTCCGCTTGGTTTTTCAATTCGGCAAAGGACGGCTTGAAGCCGGGGCGGCGGATAAGCGTCACGTGCGGAGTAAAGCGCTTTTCGACATTGAAGCCCTTTTGCGCGAGCAGCCGCGTCAAGTCCGAATTGATTTTGAAGAGCGCGTCATCCGCCTTGATTTTGCTGCAAATCAAGTCCGCGCCGCGCAGCCGTGTGGGCGGGCAGGTCGAAAGCGTCGAAGCCGTGTTGTTTGCTGCGACCTCCCGAAGTATTTGGCTCAAAATATCTGTTTTTATTTCATTAACGTTGCCCACGAAAGCCGCCGTTATGTGCAGATTTTCTTTCGGGGTGACCTTGCCTCCCGCAAGCTTTTCCCGCAGGGCGAGCGAAGTTTTGTAAAGCCAATCCGCAACTTCTTCCGGCAGCGGAAATGCGTAAAAAATCCTCATATTTCAGTCTCCGTTTAAATCATTATAGAGCAAAAGTCCCCGTTTGACAATACAAAAATCATTCATATAAAAATATATCGGGGCATATAGTTAAACAAACGGAGAATCATATTATGCGGAAAAACAAAAAAGCGTTAATTTTCATGGGTTTGATTGTCGCGCTTATGCTATGCGTTTGTCTTGCGGCGTGCGGCGGGGGCGACTACATAGAGAAAAACGCCAAAAAGCTGAGCGCCTACACGATAGAGGCGGGTTTTGACGACAGCTCCAAAATTCTGTCGGCGGTCATGGTTTTCGATTTTTACAACAACACGGACAACAGCTTTACCGAGTTGAAGTTTCATTTGTACCCCAACGCATACAGAAAGGATGCGTCTCTGCCCGTAGTGGACGAGCTGACGCGCTCGAAGGCTTATAAAAACGGATTCAGCTACGGCGATATAAAAATCGACAGCGCCAAAAGCGGCGAAAAGGCGGTCGCTTACGTGGTCGAGGGCACAGATTGCGATATTCTCACGGTGCCGCTTGACGCGGAGGTTTTTCCGCAGCAAAACGCAAGGGTTGAAATTGTTTTCGAGGTCAGCCTTGCAAATATCTGGCATAGGCTGGGATACGGCAACAACACGATAAATATCGGCAACTGGTATCCTCAGCTTTGCGTATTCAAAGACGGCGCGTGGCTGACCGACCCTTATTATTCCAACGGTGACCCGTTTGTGAGCGAAATGGCCAATTACAGCGTGGCGCTGACCGCGCACAAGGATTTCATGATTGCGTCGAGCGGCGTTCCGTCCTCGACCGAGAATAAGGAAAACGACAACGTAAGGACTGTTTACACGGCTCAAAGCGTGCGCGACTTTGCCTTTGTCATGTCGCCCAAATTCAAAAAAGCGAGTGCGACGGTCGGTTCGACTACTGTCAATTACTTTTATTTTTCCGATGCGGAGTATGAGCAAAGCGTCTCGACTGCCGCCAAGGCTTTGGAGTATTTCAACTCGACCTTCGGGAAATATCCCTATTCCAAGCTGGACGTTGCGGAAACGGATTTCTGCTACGGCGGCATGGAGTACCCTTGTCTTGTCATGATAACGTCGGGTATGGAAAAGCGCTCTTACGAGACGGCGATTATACACGAAATCGCCCATCAGTGGTGGTACGGTCTTGTGGGCAACGACCAAGTGCGGGAGGCGTATCTCGACGAAGGGCTTGCGGAGTATTCGACGCTTATGTTTTACCGCGCGCATCCCGACTATCAGGTGGACGCGGCGCAGATGCTTGCCGATACGACCAAGCAGTTCAATACGTTTATCAAAATCGTCGGCAACTACAACAACGACACGGACACGTCGATGAACCGCGCGCTAAACGAGTTTGAAAGTCAACAGCAGTATACTTACATGACGTACTTGAAAGGCATGATTATGTTCGGGCAGGTGAACGAGGTGATGGGAGACAAAAAGTTCGAGGCGGCGCTCAGAAAATATTTCGATACCTGTAAGCTCAAACTTGCGACAAAAGACGATATGCTTGCCTGCTTTGAAAAAAGCTACGGCGCCAATATTTCCAATCTGTTCAATACCTTTATCAACGGAGAGGATAAAACCATAAAATAAGCTTGACTGCCGCCCGCGTTGAAAAACGCGGGCGTTTTTATGTATTGATTTTTTGCCCGAATATTTAAAAATCTTATTATTTTATGTGAAAATATGCTTGATTATCCTTGCAGAATTGTGAAAAACATGCTATTATACAAATATAAGGTCAAAAATTCATGTATTTAGTCGAAGTCGTGCCGAATTTTTCGACGGGCGACCCCGTCAAGGCGAAACTCATTGCCGATTGTTTTAGAAACAGAAAAAATGTGGCATTATTAAACTGCACTGCCGACGCCGACCACAACAGATGCGTCGTTACCGCGGCGGGCGCTCCGCAGGAAATACGCTCGGCTTTAATCGACAGCGCGCGGGTGGCGGCGGAGGAAATAGACCTAAACGCGCACAGAGGAGTTCATCCGAGAATAGGCGCGCTGGACGTGCTGCCCGTCGTGCCGCTTGAAGAAACTCCCGAAAGCGTGGCTGACGAGCTGGTTCGGCAAGTGGGGCAAGACCTGTTCGACAAGCTGGGACTGCCCGTATATTTTTACGAAAAAAGCGCTTCCGCACCTTTTCGCCGCAATCTTGCG
>OGQI01002310.1_pt1 | contig 11717 bp, 10 predicted proteins | sample 1553171 | NCBI WGS metagenome assembly OGQI01 (sample SAMEA2579988, study PRJEB22360) | human gut metagenome | biome: human gut; feature: human-associated habitat; material: faeces | place: Denmark | collected 2008/2010
AGACTTTTCACGGCGTTTTCCATATCGCCGCACTTAATAAAACCGATAAATTTCGGGATATTCACGCCGACGGGACAGCCGCTTCTGCAAGGTGCGTTTTTGCAGTTCAAACACCTTTCCGCCTCCTTTTTTGCGACGTCGTCCGAAAACCCCAGCGACACTTCTTCAAAGTTATGCCGTCTTACTTCGGGCGGCTGATTTTCAATAACGTGTCTTAAAAAATCCGCCATATCTAATCTCTCCCGTAAGCCTGCAAACGTGTTCTTTTTCCTGTTCCTTGTAAAATTTGGAGCGGTTTATCGCCTCGTCGAAATCGACAAGATGTCCGTCGAATTCAGGTCCGTCCACGCAAGCGTATTTTACTTTTCCGTCGACGGTAAGCCTGCAACTGCCGCACATACCCGTGCCGTCGACCATAATCGTATTCATGCTGACGATTGTTTTTACGCCGTAATTTTTAGTGAGCGCGCACACCGCTTTCATCATCGGGAGCGGTCCCACGGCAAAGATACAATCGTATTTTTTCCCTTCGTCCAGAAGGTTTTTGATTTTGTCGGTCACAAAGCCTTTTTCGCCCGCGCTTCCGTCGTCGGTCATGACGAAAAATTCGTTTGAAAATTTTTTGAAGTCGTTTTCGTAAATGACAAGGCTTTCGTTTCTTGCGCCGACGATAACGTCCGCCGCTTTGTTTTCAAGCATAAGTTGTTTTGCCTGCGGATAAATTACCGCCGAACCTATGCCTCCGCCGACAAGCAGTATTTTGTCGAAACCGCTTAAATCGGTGGGTTTTCCGAGCGGACCTACGAAGTCACAAATCGAGTCGCCGACCGAGAGTTTTTCCAAAATCATCGTGGAATACCCGACCGTCTGGACAAGAATGGTAATCGTGCCCTTTTCACGGTCGTAATCGCAAACAGTGAACGGCACTCTTTCGCCGTCTTCGGTTGCGCGAAGTATGATAAACTGCCCGGCACGCGCGCGGTGTGCGACGTCGGGAGCGTATACGACGTATTCGTTGACTTTTTCGGAAAATTGTTTCTTACTTATTATTTCGTACGTTTTCATTATAATAATTGCAAAACTGTTGAAGGTTGCATTTGTCGCACGACGGACGCTGACTTTTGCAGGTATATCTACCGTGAAAAATAAGCGTGTGATGCAAGTCGTACCAGCAGTTTTCTGGAAACTCCGCTTTCAGATCGTTCATCACGGCGTCGGGAGTTTTTCCGTCCGACAGCCCGAGCCTGTGCGCGAGCCTGAAAACGTGGGTATCGACGGGCAAAGCGTTGCCGCCCAAAGCGACGCAGGTAACGACGCTTGCCGTTTTGTTTCCGACTCCGCGAAGGCTTTTGAGATCGTCAAAGTTTTCAGGCATTTTTCCGCCGAACCTTTCGACAATATCATCCGAAAGCGACTTTATCGCGACCGCCTTATTATGATAAAATCCCGTGGAATATATGAGTTTTTCCAAGGTTTCGAGCGGCATTTTTTGAAAATCCGACGGCGTTTTTGCGGCTTTGAACAGTTCGCTCGTGACGATATTCACGCGCTTATCCGTACACTGCGCCGACAGCACGACCGCGACAAGCAGTTGAAACGGCGTGTCGAAATTCAACTCGCACTTTGCGTCGGGATAATCCTTTTTCAGCGTATCAAGAAGTTTTGCGTTTCTGTCCGTCATTATTTGTCGTTTTTACTTTCTTCTTTTTTTTCTTTCTTTTCTTCCCTTTCGGCTTTTCTGGTTTTGATAAGTTTTACGGTTGAGTTGTAAAGACTTTCAAAAATCGGAATTGTCAGGAAAATTAGCCAGGTCGGGTGCCAGATTTTAAGCGTCGCGCCGATGACAACGTAAATCGCGATGCAAAACAAGGTATAAACGATAAGCCTTGTGTGCTTGATTCGCATTAAGTTGTCGAAAATGAAGTAAAGCGGCCACGCAAAAAACACGATCCAGCCGGGATGCCAGAGTTTGCCCAAAAATCCCATCAGAAGATACGCAATCAAAACGATTGTGAAAATCGGGAAGCGGACTTCGCCCGTCGTAATGTAGTTTTCGATGAACGAATAGTACGCGGGGATTGTCAGGAATATTACCCATGCGGGGTGCCATGCGTTCAGCGCGAAACCGAGCGCAAGATAAATCACGATGCAAATCAAGGGATAAGGAATCGACTTGAAAAACGTCGTCCACGCCGTTACGCGCGGTGCTTTTTTCACCTGTTCGACGTTTGTCGACTGCGCGGCGTAACTTTTATCGGTGTGGTATTCGCCGGTTTTGTCGAACCTGTCGCTGCCCTTAAAATCATACTTTGCATAGGTTTTTTCGTATTTTGCCTCATAGTCGTACTCGTCGTCGATTTTATCGGGGGCTTTCCCGTTTGCGGCGACTTCTTCGCTTTCGGTCCTTTTGCTTTCTTCGTCGAAATCAAGCATATTAGTCCTCCTTTTTCGCGCTTTCGGCGTAGTAATTTATCAACGAACCCGCAAGAATGATATCTCTTTCCGTAAGGGTTATCGTATCCATATCGAGGGTGATGCGCTTAACTGCGCCGTTTCTCACAAGGTATGCGGAAAACGAATTCTGCGCGATAAGCCTTGTTTTGACGTCGGGCATTATTATCACGTCGTTCACTTCAAATCTGTCCTTTGAAATAAGGGGCAGCATACCCCAGTTGATAAGGTTGCTTCTGTAACGTTTCGTCGCGTATTCGCGCGCGATGTTCGCGCTTGCACCGAGTACGCGCTGACAGGAAGCCGCCTGCTCTCTCGCGCTGCCGTCGCCGGGTTTTACCGCGCATACTACGCTGCCCATTCCGACGCTACCCATGAGTTTAAGCCCGGTTTTTTCAAGGGCGAGTTTCACTTCTTCGGGAAGGACGCCATGTTTTACTTCGTTCGCTTCCGCCTTTATTTTCTTTGCCCGTTGTACGTAATCGGGACATTTTCTGGACAAAGTAAACTCCGCAAGTTTTAGGGGGTTCGAGCGGTAACTTGACGTTTCGCCCGACGGGATAAGTTCGTCCGTGGTGGTCACGGCGTCGTCGATTGCCGCGGCGACTCGCAAAATAAGGTTGTCGGGAAGCGCGTCGATTTGTGGCCAGTCCCTGATGTTCGGACCGTATTGCAACTGTTCCTCGGGCAACGGATTGCGCCAACCGTTGTAAACTCTCTTTTCGTAAATTTCGTCGTCGTATTCGTACGGTTTGATTTCGTCGTCGTAATCGACGTCCATTGCCGACGTCAGCACGCCGCCGTTTCTTGCAGTTGCGGCGATACTTCTTGCGTCCATAAGCGCGACCGAGGCGATTTGAAGCCCCGACGGCTTACTTCCTTCGCGGTTTTCAAAGTTTCTGGTCGTGTGGCGTATCGACAATCCGTTGTTGGACGGGGTGTCGCCCGCGCCGAAGCAGGGACCGCAAAAGGCGGTTTTCATGATGGCTCCGCATTCCAACAGCTTGCTCGCAACTCCGTTGCGGGTAGCCGCCAAATTGATCGGCATACTCGCGGGATAAACGCTCAAAGCAAAGTATCCGTCGCCCGTGCTCTGTCCGTCCAGTATATCCGCCGCTTCGCACAGGTTGTCGAACAAGCCGCCCGCGCAGCCGGCGATTATGCCTTGGTCCACCATGACCTTGCCGTCGTGGATTTTTTCGGTAAGGTTAAACGCAACCTTCGAGCCTATCTGCTTTTTCGCGTCCTCCTCCACGGCTCTAAACAGCTCTTTTGCGTTTTTCTGCACTTCTTTGATTGTAAACGCGTTGGAGGGGTGGAAGGGCAGCGCAATCATGCACTCCTGAGTGGAGAGGTCGATTTTTATCATGCTGTCGTAATACGCCGTGTCGGCAGGTTTAAGCTCCTTGAAATCAGCCGCCTTGCCGTGCTTGGCGTAATATTCCTTAACCTTGTCGTCCGTAACCCATATTGAGGAAAGACAGGTTGTTTCCGTCGTCATCACGTCGATTCCGTTTCTGAAATCCACAGACAGATTTTTTATGCCGGGACCGACAAATTCCAGCACCTTGTTATTGACAAAGCCGTTGGCAAAAACCGCCTTGCACAGCGAAATGGCGACGTCGTGAGGACCTACGCCGTGAGGAACCTCGCCCTCAACCCACACCAGCACGACCTCAGGCATATTCACGTCGTATGTATTGTTGAGCAGCTGCTTGACCAGCTCGGGACCGCCTTCTCCCACGCCCATTGTCCCCAGCGCGCCGTAACGCGTGTGGCTGTCGCTGCCGAGAATCATCGAACCGCATTTGACCATTGCCTCGCGCGCATACTGATGAATGACAGCCTGATTTACGGGAACGTAAATTCCGCCGTACTTCTTTGCCGCCGAAAGCACGAAAATGTGGTCGTCCTCGTTGATTGTGCCGCCCACCGCGCACAGACTGTTGTGGCAGTTGGTCATTGCGTAGGGCAAAGGAAACTCGGTAAGCCCGCTTGCACGCGCCGTCTGTATGATGCCGACATAGGTTATGTCGTGCGACATCAGCGCGTCGAATTTTATGCGCAGCTTTTTGTCGTCTCCCTTGTTGTGAGCGGAGAGTATGGAATACGCCATGGTTCCCTTGCGGGCTTCCTCGGGCGCAGGCAAGCCTCTGCCGCTTTCGACGATTTGTCCGTTTTTCAGATAAACGCCGTTTTTCTCCAAAGTTATCATTTTTTCTATCTCCCTTGTGTTTTTGTTGATATTTCTACGCTGTTCAAAGCAAGCGATTGCAAGTGATTTTTTCGAGGAACAACGTCAGCGCAAGCGTGTCGGCTGCTCCTCCGGGGCTTAAATTGCGCCGTATAAATTCGGCGTTAAGGCTCTCCGCCTTTTCCTCCGAAAAATCCTCGAACAAGGATTTTCCGCTTTGACGCACAAACAGCACGCCCTCTGTACCGCCCCGTTTGTAGGCGTTGCTGTCCCAAATGCTCGACATGATATAGCCGAGAGTTTTTAATTCCGCGTTTTTTTCCTTTGCCGCAAGCATACGTTTCAAAAGCGGCAGACACTCAAACAGCACAAAGGCATACCCCTCCGCCGCCTGTCCGCGCGCTCCGAGCTTGCCCGAATGCAGGAAAAATTTTTCGCCCGCAGTCAGCGCACGGCTTGTTTTGCCCGCAGCGTCTAAAAGCTCGACTTCGATTCCCGCCGCAAGCGTTTTGACCGCGCCGCAAATTTCATTCGGTTCAAACTCTCTGCCCTCGCTGCTTAAAAGTCCGAGCGCTCCCGAAACGAAGCCGAAAGAGAAGATTGCGCCCTTGTGGGTATTTATTCCGCCCGTCGCGCCGTACATGGCTTTTTCCGCCGCAAGCCCCTGTTGCCTGAGCGCGCGCGTCAAGTCCGACGCGCTCTTTCCTTCAAGACTCAGACCGAACGTCCCGTCAAACATTTCGCCGAAAAACGGACAGACCGCGTCTATCCCTCTCGACATAAGAGCAAAATCCATGTCCGTATGCGAGCCGTTGTCCTTCAAATCCACAAGTCCGGGCTTGGGCGTGGTTTCAAGCTCGGCAATCAACGCGCGCTTTGCCAAAGCGGTTAAAAGCGTCGCGTTCATTCAAGCATACCGTTTGCGGAAAGAATCTTTGCCGTAGTGTCGGGCACAAGCCGCGACGCTTCCGCAAATTTTTTTTCTTTAAGCAATGCGCGCACCCGCTTGGCGCTTACCGGCGCGCCGTCCTTTTCCATGCGGGCAAGCTCCGTTACCTTTATTCCGCGCGGCGGCAGAATCTGCCTGAGCGCAAAGTTATATTCATTTGTAACCGCGTCAAGCGGTTCGCTGCCCACAAATCTTTCGCAAACTTTGAGCGCGGGCGCGATATGTCGGGAAAACAAATCCGCGTCAAGCTGCGCCTGATTTTTGCTTACCATGCCGCTGTCTTTAAGAAAATAAGCGGGAAAGGTGGCTTTGCTTATTACGTAGTCTCCACCCTCGTGCACAACCGCATCGGGCAGATGCTTCAAGCCCGCCTTTATCATTTCGAGTCTCAACGCGAAAGGAAACTCCGACGCGTCCTCTCTGACCGCAATGACGTGCAGCCTGTCGCAGCTTCTCGCGGCGGCTTCGGCAAGATAACGGTGCCCCAGAGTGAAAGGATTGGCGTTCATGACAATACAGCCGTTTTTGCCGTCGCAGGCAAAGGCGGAAAGCTTTTCGCAAAAAGAACTCACCCCGCGCGCGCTGCTTTCCAAAAGCACCGCGTCGTCGCTTTGCGCTATCGGGTGAAAGGCAAGGCTTGCGAAAATCTCCCTGTTGGAGCGTTTTGTAAACACAAAAATGTCGCTCGCTCCGCGGCTTTTCAATTCGCTGCGCAAATGGGACACTATCTTGTTGGACAGCTGCATATCCCTCGCCTCGGGACTTGTGGCAACGCATTTTATGACGTTTTTTTCAAACCCGCCGCAGGCGAGTATTTTGTCTCCGTCCGTCAAAACGGCGAAATAATCCAGCGGCTCGGGTGCCAGTCCGTTTGCGGCAAGAAACTCCTCCGCTCTTTTTTCAAGTCCGCCGACTCCGAGCGGAATTTGCTCTATCTGTATCATCAGTCGTATAAAAGCTCGTACTCTTCCTTCATTGCGGCAATTTTTTCATTAAGCTCGTCTGCCGAGTGAACTCTGCTCCGCGCGCAGATACGCGCGTCGTTTCCGCAAAGAAGGCATTTTCTTTCCGCGAGATTCAGCGAGCTGCGGGACACCTGTCCGCCCTCCCCGTCGTAAACGTCTATGTCGAAAATGCGTCCGAGAAAATGGCTCTCCTCTATTCGGCACATCCTCTTTTTAAGCTGCGCCGCGTCAGCCGCTCGGGCAACGAAAAAGGCTTCGTTGCCGGTAGGCGCGTCCACAACGGAAAACTCCGCAGTTTCTTCGAGCAGCTCTCTGCTGATTGCTTCCACTCCCGCCTTGAAAATATAGTCGGGTATTTCCCCTCTCTTTGTCTCGCCGGGAATATTCAAGGTAAGCACGACAACGGGCAGACGGTATTTCAAAGCAAGCTCCCGACGTTTTTTCTGCCGTCTGTCTCTCGCTTCAAGAACGTCCTCCAAAGAAACCTTCATTGCCCGTCGCTGTCGGCTATGTTTCTGATAACGTCGAGGAGCGCGCCGTCGCGGCTTGTGACTATCCCCACGATTTTGTCGCCCCAAGGCAGCTCCTGCGGCTTGCCGACGATTTTTTCGGCTTTTTCTTTAAGCTCCTCGATTGTGGTCACATTGAGATTTGCCGCTTTCAGTCTTTCCGCGATTTCGGGACGTCTCGGATTGACCGCTATACCCTGGTCGGTTACTATGACGTCAACCGAATCGCCCGGCGTTACCACGGTGTTTACCTTGTCGACCACGCAGGGTATGCGCCCTCTCAACAAGGGCACTACTATGATTGAAAGCGCCGCTCCCGCAGCAGTGTCGGGATGACCGCCTATTGCGCCGCGTATAACGCCGTCGCTGCCCGTCAGGACGTTTACGTTGAAATTGACGTCCACTTCGAGAGCGGAAAGCACAACTATGTCCAAAAGATTCATCGCCGAACCGTTTTCAAAAGGATTGGCGTAGTAATCCGCGGAAATCTGCTGATGGAATCTGTTGTTTTTGAGCGACTGCGCCGCAATTATGTCAAAGCTCTGAACGTCCAAAAGCTTTTTTATCAGCCCTTCCTCGTGCAGAGCGACCATCTGCCCCGTTATACCGCCGAGAGCATAGCTCGCGTGCACGTTGTTGGCTATCATGTAGTCGCGTATGTATCTGGTAACCGCAAGGCTTGCTCCGCCGCTGCCCGTCTGCAAGGAAAAGCCCTCCTTGAAGTAACCGCTGTTGACGACAACGCGCGCCGCCGTCTCGGCAAGCAGCAGGTCGTGCGGGTTGGTCGTAAAGCGAGTTGCCCCGCTGCTGATTTTCGTCGCGTCGCCTACCGCGTCCACCTTTACTATATAGTCCACGTAATGCTCGGCTATGGCAAAGGGCGCGTTGGGATAACCGACAATATTGTCCGTCAGTATTATTACCTTTTTTGCGTAGCGCGCGTCAACCATGGCGTAGCCCAAGGAGCCGCACACCGATTTTTCGTCCCCGTCGCGGCTGTAACCGTTGGCGTTTCCCATCGTGTCGCAGCTGCTCGCGCCGAGAAAGGCAACGTCTATTTTCAGGTCGCCGTCCTTTATCGCCGCCGCCCTGCCGCCGTGCGAGCGGAACAGCACCGGCTCCTCCATGAGTCCGTGGCTCACCGCGTCCGCAAGCTTTCCGCGCAGACCGCTCGTGTTGATTTTTGTAATCACGCCGTTTTTGATGTGCTCGATAAGCGGCGCGTGAACGTCGGAAAGACTGCTCGGCGCAATGGTGAGATTTTTGAAGCCCATTTCTGCAAGCTTGTCGATGACAAGATTCACGACGTGGTCGCCCTCGCGGAAATGGTGGTGGAAGGATATGGTCATGCCGTCTTTCAATCCGCTTGCCCTGATTGCCTGTTCAAGCGTAACCACCTTTTCGCTGGACCTTTGCAGCTCGTTTCTCGAATCGAAGCAGCGCGGTCTGACGCGTTTGTTCCAATTTTCGCTGTAAAGTGGCATATTGTATTTTTTAAGCAATTCCTTGGGAATTTTGTTGTTCTCTTTTTCTTTCATTTTTCCGCTCCCGTCAATCCACAACGATATGCACCGCGCGCGCAAGCTCGAGCGTGCGCTCCGCTCTCAAAACTACCGGCTTGTCAATCATTTTTCCGTTGAGACTCACCACGCCGCTGCCCTTGGCCTCCGCCTCCTTCAAGGCGGCGATGATTCTTTTCGCCTTGTCTATTTCCGCCGTCGTGGGCGTGAAAATTTCGTTCACGGGGTTGATTTGTCTGGGATTGATGACGGATTTGCCGTCAAAGCCCAACTGCTTGATAAACCTTACCTCCTCCTTGAACGTGTCCATATCGTTCAGGTTGGAAAACACCGTGTCCACGGCGTCTATACCCGCCGCACGGGCGGCGACCACAATGGTCTGACGCGCGAGCAGCAGCTCGCTGCCCTCCTTGCTGCGCGTGGTTTTGAGGTTTGCGCAATAGTCCTCCGCGCCAAGCGCGATACCCATCATACGCTTGCTCGCCGTTGCGATTTTGTAAGCGTTGACCACTCCGAGCGCCGACTCTATCGCCGCCATGATGAGAGTTCTTCCCACAGGTATGCCGGCAAGCTTTTCCACGCGCTCGATTTCCTCCTCAAGCTCCGTGATTTCCTCCGCCGTCTCCGTCTTAGGCATACGTATGACGTCGGCGCCCGCCCTTACCATGGCTTCGACGTCGGCGCGCCCGAACTCGGTGGACAGCGGATTGACTCTGACAACCTTTTCAACCCCGCCGTAGTCAATGGTTTTCAAGGCATTGTAAACAAGCAGTCTCGCCGCGTCCTTTTCGGCAAGGCTGACGGAATCCTCCAAATCGAACATTATCGAGTCAGCGCCGTAAATATGCGCGTCTCTCATCATGCTGGGATTGTTGCCCGGCACGAACATCATGGTTCTTCTCAATCTTTTCTGCATATTCTCTGCTCCGTTTTTTCTCAAAAAAATAAATGGCGAAAAAATTTCTTCGACGAGAAACTTATTCCCATTTATTTCTGTCCTTGCCAAGAGCGCGTATCAACGCCGCCTTGACTCTCGCCCTTATTGTGCAATCCAACGCGCCCTTGTCCGTCGCGTCTACAAAGCCGTCCTTGACGCCCATTTCGGCAAAGGTCTCCGAAATGACTTCCTTGATTCTTTTTCCGAATTGGTTGGCAACCGTACTGTCAAGTCTGATTGTCAGCCCCTTGCCCTCGTTAGGCTCCAGCTCGATAAGTATGTCTCCGGACTCCAACGTACCTGCCGCGGCAGGCTGCTTAAGCTCCATTTGACCTTAACCTCCAAAAATATTTATTTTCGGCTTATGCCAATCGAATTGATTATAAGTGAGCGCGGACAAAAAAGCAACTATTTGCAAAAATATTGACTTTATTTGACATGCGCTTAAAAAAAAGTTATACTACTTTCATTATGGAATTTAAAAGTTATATCTCATCCGTGCTCGACCTTGACGGACTGAGTTCCGACGAAGTCGCCTCCCTGCTTCAGGACGTCGCCGACCCGCGTATGGGCGACGTCGCCCTGCCCTGCTTCAAGCTTGCCGCGCGCCTTAAAAAGCCGCCGCAGGCAATCGCCGCGCAGATAGCGGAAAAATTCACGTCGGACGGGCTTGTGGAACGCGCGCAGGCGGTAAACGGCTACGTCAATTTCTTTTTCGACAGAAAAGCCGCCTCGCGGAGAATTCTCGCAGAGCTTCCGGACATGAACGGCGAGCTTTTGAAAAACGTCGGACAGGGACGCACGATTTGCATAGATTACAGCTCGATAAACATAGCCAAGCCCTTTCACATCGGACATCTCGGCACCACCGCGATAGGCGGCAGCCTCTGCAAAATCTTCAAGGCGCTCGGATACTCTGCCGTCGGCATAAACCATCTGGGCGATTGGGGCACGCAGTTCGGCAAGCTGATTGTCGCCTTCAAAAAATGGAGCGACAGAGAAACCATAGAAAAGGGCGGCGTGCGCGCCTTGCAGGAAATTTACGTTCGGTTCCACCGCGAGGAGGAAACCGACCCCTCCTTGACGGACAAGGCGAGGGAGTGGTTTGCAAAGCTCGAAAAAGGCGACGAAGAAGCAACCGAGCTGTTCTCCTTTTTCAAAAAAATCACTCTCGACGAGGTGGAAAAGGTTTACAAGCGCCTAAACGTCTCTTTCGACAGCTACAACGGCGAAAGTTTTTACAACGACAAGATGCAGCCGATTTTGGACGTGCTAAAACAAAAGGGACTTGCGAAAATGTCCGAGGGCGCGCTTGTCGTGGAGCTTGAAGAATACGGCATGCCCCCCTGCCTGTTGGTAAAGGCGGACGGCGCGACGCTTTACGCCACGCGCGACCTTGCCGCCGCGCTGTATCGCAAGAGTACCTACGGTTTTGACAAATGTCTCTACGTGGTCGCTTATCAGCAGAATCTCCATTTCCGACAGATTTTCAAGGTTTTGGAGCTTGCCGGCTTTGATTGGGCGAAGGATATGGTGCACGTGGCTTACGGCATGGTGTCTCTCGAAGAAGGCAGCATGAGCACGCGCAAGGGCAATGCCGTGTGGCTTGAAGACGTATTGGACAAGGCGGGGGAAAAGGCTCTCGATATTATCACCGAAAAAACGCCCGACCTTGAAAACAAACGGGAAACCGCCGAGCAAATCGGCGTGGGAGCCGTCATGTTTTCCGCGCTGTGCAACGCAAGAATTAAGGACATAACTTTCAGTCTCGACCGCGTACTCAATTTCGACGGGGAGACCGCGCCCTATCTGCAATATACTTATGCCAGATGCCGCTCCATAGAACAAAAAATAAAACAGACGCGCATAGCCCCCGACCCGAACGGAATAGACAACGACGAGGCGTGGGAAGTAATAAGGCACATTGAAAAATTCGTCCGCACGGTGGAAACCGCGGCGGAGAGATACGAGCCGAGTTTGATAAGCAAATATCTTATAGATTTGGCGCAGGTATTCAATCGTTTTTATCTCGCGCACAGAGTCATCAACGAGGACAAGGGCGTGGAAAACGCCCGCCTTGCTCTCGTCAAAACAGTGGCGAATATCCTCAAAAGAGGTCTTGCCCTTTTGGGTATTGCCGCACCGGAAAAAATGTAAAAGCAAATCAAAGGGGCGACGTCCGTTCGGACGTC
>OGQI01002312.1_pt1 | contig 11713 bp, 8 predicted proteins | sample 1553171 | NCBI WGS metagenome assembly OGQI01 (sample SAMEA2579988, study PRJEB22360) | human gut metagenome | biome: human gut; feature: human-associated habitat; material: faeces | place: Denmark | collected 2008/2010
GGTATATGTTGGAATCAGGTGGTATGTAAAGGGATGGCGAGAAACAAGGGGATATTATTAAAAAACTATTAGAAACTATTCATATTTACTTTCGTGCTAGGACAGATTATTCTAAAAATTCAGTGATGAGCATGCACATGAAATCTTACTTCGTTTAGGTACGAAAAAGGGCAATGGAAACTTTGTGTTCAGATGAGCTCTCACTATCTTGGTAACAACCGCAAGCAGCAGTGGAATATTGACGATGCATTCCGTATATATTCCACACATGGCTAAGCCCGACTAGAATGTGGGTGAAAAATTTCACGAGTGCCAGAGTTTCCTCTGGCACTCATTTTATTTTCGCTGTGCGTTTTTTCTGTACTCCAGTGGCAACAATCCAGTGCTTTTACGGAATAATTCTGCACATCGGCTTGAAGTGGAATAGCCTACTGTTTGGGCAACTTGCCCGACTGTCAGCTCTGTATATGCCAGCAGATATTCTGCTTGACTCATGCGCCGCTGTTGAACATATTCCGTGATGGTGCAGTCGTAGTATTTCTTAAAACAGCTTTTGAGCTTTGTTGTTCCCATGCAGGCAATCTGTGTTAGCCGTTCCAGAGGAATATCAAAAGCATAGTGATCGCTAAGATAAGCGGCAACTATTTGGAGATTTTCAATATCCTGTTGAGAGAGCTTATGGGCCGGTTTATCAGGATGTTTCTTCTGATATTCCACCACCATTGAAACAGCTTCTGCGACTTTACCCTCATAAAAAAGTTTTGCTGCAATCCCTTCCCCGCGATAGTCTTTGATTTCTGTGAGTAACCGTGACATTTCTGGAAAGTCGGATGTTTGGTCGATCTTCCGAAATGCATCCACAGGATTGATCTGTGCCTCCGGGTACAGTTTTTTCAGGTAGTCCTCATAATATGCCGGTGCAATCTCAATCCCAACCGAACGGATTGGAATATTTTTATGTATCAAAGCCTTGTATGGAGCGTAGCCTCCAATAAATGTTTTGATACAACCGGCAGACAGTCTACGGTATGGAGATAATTCCTCCCCGGAAATAGAGTCATACCGAGTGATACTCAGACATTCCGGCATGGAGCATTCCAACATGAAATCTTCGTGGAAGGAAAAGTTATGGATTTTAATATCATATAAGTCTTTCTGTCCATAAGTCCAGTAGGTGCCTTCTCCAACTTCGGGAGAAAGTTTCCAGCAGTCACCTAATGCCCCATATTGCTGGTTGTCTGGGTCACGGATAAAACCGTGTCCAATCAGTAGCGGTGTATAAAACTGGTCAATAATTTCAGACATGAAAACAGACCGCCTCCTTTTTGCAACGATTAGACGAACTTTTGAAAGGAACAGACGAACATTGCCGGAACCTATTGAATGTTGTTCGATAAATGCGTATTGTATTAGACGAAGATTAGAGGTATCTAACCGAAGAATATCACAAACCACTTGTCGAGTCAAGACAATGAAAGGTAGGAGGTCAAAATGAGTAATCAAGTAAATTCTATGAACAAAGGTCTGACAGTGAAAGACCTTGTAACAACAGGTATTTTTACTGCACTGTTATTTGTTTTTGTATTGGTGGGCGGTGTCTTTTTTGCAACGAATCCTGTACTTACTTTTTTCATGCCAGCAGGAGGTGGGCTGCTTGCTGGCCCCATTTATCTTTTGCTGATTGCAAAAGTACATAAGCGTTGGAGCCTTTCTATAATGGGCGTTATCATGGGTATTATTTGGTTCGTGACTGGTATGCACTGGGCTTTTGCATTGGGCTACATGATCATGGCGATTGTCGCGGACTTTGTTGCTGGTGTAGGGCAGTACAAAAGCAAAAAACTCAACAGCCTGTCTTATATCCTGTTCTCTCTCGGTGGCACTGGTTCATATATCGTGTTCTTTGTTGACCCCAACGGCTGGGCGCAGACCATGCTGGGGAACGGAACTGAACAGAGTTACATCGACACCATGCAGGCAACTGCAAATACCGGCATCCTGATTGCCATGTTTGCTGCTGTTATCATTACATCTGCAATCAGCGCTTTTGTAGGCTGCAAAATGCTGAAAAAGCAGTTTGAAAAAGCAGGTATTACAGCATGAGCGGTAAACGCCATAAGAAAGAGCTTTGGCTCGACCCACGGGCCAAGCTCTTTCTTATTCTTATGTGTGTTTTATCGTCCATGTTTGCGCCCTCACTTGCATATCAATTTATCCTTGTTATGCTGATTGCGATATTGGGGGCTTTCTTTGGAAAGTGGAAATATGTCATTAAGGCTGTATGCTTTTATGCGGTCATCTGTGCCCTGACAGTTTGGATCATGGCAGAAATGACAGGCACGCTGCGGACAATGTTTATTGCCTTTTTAGGCTTGTTTCATAAGGTCTATGCGTGCGGAACCTTGGCTGGGATTGTTCTGACTACTACAAAAGTCAATGAGTTCCTGTCTGCTATGAACCGTGTCCGCGCACCCAAAAAGTTAGTAATTCCTATGGCAGTTATGCTGCGGTACATTCCAACTATTCAAGAGGACTGGCGCTATATCACAGACGCTATGCGAATGAGAGATGTTTCACCATCTCTGGCGGGCTTTTTAACACATCCGGGCATGACGGTTGAGTGTATTTATGTGCCTTTATTGATGGCAGCTTCAAAAGCGGCGGATGATCTTTCTGTTGCTTCTGTCACTCGTGGAATTGAAAATCCCAATCCACGCACCTGTCTTGTCCAGATAAAATGCGGAATTTCCGATTGGGGCGTCATGGCCGTTGCCGTAGCTTATCTGATTTTTGAATTATGTGTGCGAGGAGGTGTGATCGGTTGATTGAGTTTGAAAATGTATCGTTTTCCTATACGGGGCAGGAACATGGTGGGCTGCGCGACATCAATTTGAAAATTTCGGACGGAGAATTCGTCCTGTTCTGTGGCCGCAGCGGGTGCGGAAAAACAACGATTACAAGGCTGGTGAATGGACTGATCCCTCAGTTTTATCAGGGGGAGCTTCATGGCCGTGTGCTGGTAGATGGTCAGGAAATCAGTAATATCCCCATGTATCAGATTGCCGCTAAGGTTGGCTCCGTTTTCCAAAATCCACGGACGCAGTTTTTCAATGTTGATACAGACAGTGAGATTGCCTTTGGAATTGAAAATGAAGCTCGCCCTCCTGAGAAATTGGCTGAGCGAGTAGAGCAGACAACTGAAGATTTGCATATTCAAAAGCTGCGAAACAGAAATATTTTTGAGTTGTCCGGCGGAGAAAAGCAGAAAATCGCCTTTGCTTCTGTTTATGCCATGAACCCACAGATTTATCTATTGGATGAACCATCCTCTAATCTGGATATGACTTCGATCCAAGAACTAAAGGAACATTTGCGGCTGATAAAAAAACAGGGCAAAACAGTTTTGATAGCGGAACATCGTCTGTACTACCTGATGGAGTTGGCTGACCGAATTGTTTATCTGGAAAAAGGAGAAATCAAAGGAATATACACCCCGGAAGAATTTTGGCAGCTATCTGAACCTGGTCGTGAACACATGGGGCTGCGAGCTGTTGATCTACAGGCGGTATTCCCGCAAAAAGCCCACTTGCCTGCGCCTACCCCTGTATTGGAGCTGCGGAATGTGACGCTCCGTTACAAGAAGCAAACAATTTTGCATGACATTGAGCTATCCGCCGGAAAGGGCGAAGTGATTGGTGTTGTCGGCCACAACGGAGCTGGAAAGACTACATTTTCCCGCGCTCTCTGTGGGCTTCACAAAGACTGCGATGGACAATTTTTGTGGGAAAGCGAGCCGATTGAGCGTAAGGAAAGGCTGAAACGCTCTTACATGGTTATGCAGGATGTGAATTATGAACTTTTCGCTGACAGCGTGGAGGCAGAGTGCTCCTTTGGTATACGCAATCCAGATCAAACACTGGTAAATGCAACTTTGGAGGAATTAGGCCTTACCCCATATCGGGAGCGCCATCCAAACACGCTTTCTGGCGGTCAAAAGCAACGAGTAGCTGTAGCTGTCAGCATGATTTGTGGGAAAGACTTGCTTGTATTTGATGAACCGACCAGCGGTCTTGACTTTGACAGTATGACGCAGGTGGCGGGACTGATTCGACGATTATCCGATATGGGAAAAGTCATTTTCATTGTCACTCATGATTTTGAGTTTGTCTGCCGTACCTGTTCTCGTGTCTTACATTTTGACGAAGGCGAAATCCCCGATGACGTATCAGTTACAATGGAGGCTCTCCCGAAATTGAGAGAGCTGTTCTCTGTTTCAGATGGAAAGGAGAGGTGATCTATGAAACAGAAAAAAGAAAACAGAGTAGCTTTGCTGCTCCACTGGGCCGGTGAGCAAAAAATCTGGCTGTTCCTGGCAATTTTTCTATCGGCGGTCAGTGGCCTTTGCATTATCGTTCCTTACATTGGGATTTACAGGCTGATGGACGCCACATTTAACAATGCCTGTACAAAAGAACTTGTGGTACAGACTGTGGCAATGATTGCCACCGCTGTCACCCTGCGTTTTGCTCTATTTGGCTGTTCCGGCGTGGCAGCCCATAAAGGCGCATACGGCGCACTGTTCAACGTACGCTGCATGGTTGCGGAACACATGGCTAGAGCGCCTTTGGGAGCCTTGAACGAACGGCGTACCGGGGATATAAAAACGGTTCTAAATGAAGATATTGAAAAACTAGAGCTGTTCCTGGCCCATAACCTTCCTGACCTTGTGTGCTATCTGGTTGGGCCGGTAGTCATCTTTGTTTATCTGATGACAGTTAATGTTCCGCTGGCATTGATCTCCCTTGTCCCCCTGATTCTGGCCGTAGTGGTAATGGGGATGATGTTCCGCAATACGGATGACTTGATGGAACGGGCCAACCATTCCATTACAACACTGAACTCGGTTATGATTGAGTACATCAGTGGCATGAAATTGATTAAAGCCTATAACATGGGGAGTAAGTCATTCCAGAAGTTTTCCGGCGCGATCCAGGAGGAAAACGCCATGTGGAATGAAACCTCCCGGCGCATGGGACCGCCGTATGCGGCGTTTGTCGTTATTATTGAGTGTGGAATGCTGCTTATGGTTCCAATCGGCGGGATGTTTTTCCTGAGAGGTTCACTGGCGGCCAGTGCCTTTCTGCTGTTCGTCTATGTAGGTTCCATGTATCTGACGGAAATCCGCCCCCTGCAAGAAATGGGGACTAATTTTGCTAATGTACTGAACGCTGTTACTAAGACCAAAGAGATACTGGATATTCCGATTTATGAGGGAGGAACAGACTTCCCCCAAAATCACGATATTGAACTTCGCAATGTCCGATTTTCCTATGACGGCAAGACTGATGTACTGCAAGGCGTCAACCTCAAAATCAATGACGGGGAACGCATGGCTCTTGTGGGACAGTCTGGTGCCGGTAAAAGCACTGTGATTGAACTGATCTCCCGATTCTATGATGTGCAGGAGGGCGAAGTGCTGATTGGCGGAAAAAATGTCAAGGAGCTTGACTACGATACCATTTTGAAAAATGTAGCCATCGTATTTCAAAAGACATTCCTGACCCGTGACAGCGTTTTAGAAAATATCCGAATGGGCAGCAACGCCACTCTAGAAGAAGTACGGGCTGCTGCAAAAGAGGCGCAGATTGACGATTTTATCATGTCATTGCCGGATGGATATGATACGAAGGTGGGCAGCTTCGGTGCTCGCTTCTCCGGCGGTGAAAAACAGCGGATTGCCATTGCTCGCGCTGTCCTAAAGAACGCCCCCATTTTGATTTTAGACGAAGCTACAAGCGCCTCTGACCCGGAAAATCAGAGGGAAATTGACAGAGCTATTCAAAATCTCTGCAAGGGAAAGACGGTCATTGTGGTAGCCCATCGTTTGAGCGCATTGAAGATGTGCGAGCGTGTAGCAGTGGTTGAAAATCACACAATTACCTGTGTCGGAACCCATGAGGAAGTCCGAAAGAACAATGCTTACTATCGGAAGGCATGGGAGGACTACGAAACAGCTCGGAATATTATTTATCAGTTGGAGGGAGATGAGCAATATGAGTGAGCATGATGTATTGAAAAAGAACCGTAATTTTTATATTGGCATTGGCGGGACTGTTCTGGAAGGGCTTCTCTCAGGCAGCTTATTCATGCTTCTTTACTCTGTCATGCAATTTCTGTGGTCAGGGCAGTTTGGCATGAACCGGGCATTGATATTGACTGGTGTAATTGCGGTCATTTTCCTGCTTCGTATTCTGATTTACAGCTATGGTTATACCAAAGCGCAGATTGGCGGCGCAGAGGTCAGCAAAAACATCAGACTTTTTATGGGCGACCATTTAAAGCGTATCCCGCTATCCCGGTTTACCCAGGGACAGACTGGCGATTATATCAATACCATCACAAGCGATGTAAACAACTATGAAAAAATCCTGACCCATAAGATCGGTGATCTGGCAAAGAGTTTTGCACTGTCGCTCATGCTGATTATTTTTGTGATGACCATTTATGTGCCTGCCGGAGTTATCCTGCTGATTGCCGACCTGCTTTTGATCCCTGGACTGTGGCTTTCTTTCCGTATGGTTCGGAAGTATGGTAAAGAAAAGAATGATATTTGTGCGGAGAATGTCAGCAGCATTGTGGAGTATGTGTCTGGTATTCAAACTTTCCGGGCCTATGGCGTAGGTGGTTTGAAGAATAAAACTGTTATCAACGCCATGCGGGAGTTCTGCCGGATCAGCTTTGTGTACGAAGCAAAGGTACTGCCTATCGGTGCTGGATTTGGCATTTTAAGCTGGCTGTCCTGCCCACTGGTTATTTGGACAGCGTATGCGCCCTGGGCCGCAGGGACACTGAACACGGTAGACTATCTTTTGATCTGTATGCTGCCTTTGTTCTGTGCAAAGCTAGCAAACTCTATTTTTGTAGACCTCACCAGCTATAAAAACCTGATGATTTCCAAAAACAAAATCCTGGGTGTGATGAACGAACCAGAGGAAACTGGCAGTATGGAGCCGCTTCAAACGGCCACCCATGAAATCACCTTCGACAGTGTGGACTTCTCGTATGTACCCGGAGAGCCGGTGCTGAAACACGCCACCTTTACGGTGCCAGACCAGAAGCTCACTGCCATTGTCGGGGACTCCGGTTCCGGCAAATCTACCATTCTGAACCTGATTGCAAAATATTACGAAGCAACAGGCGGAACAATTTCCATTGGTGGTAAACCTATAAACCATGTAGCTGCCGAGCGTGTACTGGAACAAATCTCTATGGTAGATCAGGATGTATTTCTCTTTGACGATACCATCCGGGATAATATCCGGCACGCCCGCCCCAATGCCACGGACGAGGAAATCGAGGCCGCCTGCCGGGAGGCCAACTGTGACGTCTTCATCCGCAAGATGGAAAAGGGATACGATACGCCGACTGGCGAGAACGGAAACCTTCTCTCTGGCGGTGAGCGTCAGCGGATTTCAATCGCCCGCGCTATCCTGAAAAACAGCCCGATCCTGCTTTTGGATGAAGCAACAGCGTCCCTTGACATCGAGAACGAGCTGGCAGTTAAGCAGGCCATCGCCAATCTGCTGAAAGAGAAAAAGACTGTGGTAATGATTGCTCATACCCTTTCCATCGTCAAAAATGCAGATCAAATCCTTGTAATGGGTGATGGCAGGATTGCTGAATCTGGAACCCACGAGGAATTGCTTGCGAAAGGCGGAAAATATGCTGCTATGTGGAACGCAGAGCAAAAAATATCGGCTTGATAGAAGCTAAAGAAGAATAATTGCATAGCGCATGAACCTGCCCCGACTACGGGGAAAGAAAAAAACGCTGGCTGTGGGCAGGTGATTTTGCGCGCCTATTTTAAGTTATTATCCTAACGGCGGTTTTTCAAAGCCACCGTTGCAAAGTGCATAACAATATAGTCGCTGTACGATGGCTTTTTTTCTTTTGCCATCGTGCGGCAACTTTTTCACTTTTCTTTTATCTTAACAGGCAATCCTCACAGAAATGTCACGGACATACTCCATTTCGACAAAATAACAAGCTGAAATCTCACCAATCTGTGAGATTTCAAATTTTATGAGGAAAGCTGAGAGGAAATGCCTCCTCCCGGCTTTCAATAGGTTTATGATTATCTATTGTAGCAATCTCTGTCGTTACTCCGAAGTCCTCAGCCGCTCCACCACAGTTCCCTTGTTAAAGAAATGGAGAACGATCAGCGGAATAACCACAGCCAGCAGCAGATAAAGCACACCAATGACCAGAACCGGAACCAATGTAATATTCAGAGTAAAGAACCACATGGAAGGGCCATTCAATGCGCTCTTTAGCACTGTGACTGCCAGGATCGCTGCGACTGCTCCGCCGATAATGTCCGCACCTACGGCATAGTAGATGCCCTCATAGACCGTCAAGCGGCGAAGCTGCTTGCCGGTCATACCGATGCTCTGCATGGTAGCAAACTCATGGCGGCGGGTGATGATGTTGGTAATAATCATGTTGGCAAAGTTAATCAGTCCTGCAAAGGCCATGATGCAACCAATTAGACCGCCGATAACCAGGATCATGCTGCGGACCGAATCAAGCTGCTCTTTCAACAGCTTGGTGGAAGTATAGGCAACCGAAGTATTTTCACTCACATAGCTGCTCAAAAATTCTTCCATCTGCGGCTGCAAGGCTTCATCCACATTGAATCCATAAGTCAGCAGCGTGGGAGCGTCATAGATTTCCTTAAATACAGTGTCCGGCAGATACACAAAAGGAGCATCAGCGGCGATGTGCGCCTGGGCGGTGGTGCCTGTCGGCGTTTCGGTTTCCGTTCCCACGAGGATCGCTTTTGCAAGGATAGTGCTGGTTTTGACCAGTTCCCCATCCTTGTAGAAGGAAATGCTCTCTCCAACCTGTAACTGATCGGTCAGCGGAGTGTTCCTTGGTTCCTCTGTCAGTTTGTCCATGGGGCAGCCAATAATGACATATTCTCCGGTAGCCATTTTCTGCGTTAAGGTTTCGGCATCTTTTTCGCCTTCAAAAATACGCATATCAGCCCAGAAATTTTCGGAGGCTCCCATCACATTGCCAAAATAGCGCCTTTCGGTATCAGAACTTGTGTACAGGCTGTATCCCTGATAGCTTTGATTTACGACGCCTTCTTCCTCATGAAACAGCTCTATGCCGCTTAAATCTTCAAACCCATAGTCAACCAATACATTTCTATCGTCTTTTGTATTTCGGTAGAGATAGCGTTCATCCTCAACTCCGGGCTGTCCGGCAATCAGATCCACCGCCTGTTGTGAGAGCGTATCTTTATGGTGCTGAACGCTTTCCATTACATTAAATGCGGCTGAGTTATAGACATTAAAATCTGTTCTGGTGACACGGTTTACCCACTTTTCTTCATCAAGGCTTTGCGTCACAATGATGATAGAGTTAAACAGGACGATGCACAGAAGCAGGGAAATAATGATGAACGCTGAACGCCGACGATTGCGGCCCAGGTTGGAAAAGGCCATACGGGACAGCTTTACCCCATTGGTTCGCTTGGCACTTCTCTTTTTATAGGCGTTCTGCTCGGTGTAGCGAATCGCCTCCAGAGGAGAAATCTTTGCCGCCTTTTTTGCAGGCTTCCTGGTGCTGATAAACACGGTCAGGATTGTAAAGAGAGCGGCGATAACAAAAATTAGCGGCGAGGTCGATACGGATGTACCCACCATAGAGTATTCAAGGTTAATGATCTCTGTCACGATAGGAAGCAGCACCCAACCGGCAAAGAAACCGGCGATCAGACCAATAGGCAGTCCGATCAGCGTGAGCCAGACCGCCTGACGGTTCACAATGCCCTTGATCTGCCGTGTGGAAGTGCCAATCGTCCGCAGCAGGCCGTATTGACGAACATCCTGCATCACAGAAATATCAAAGATATTGTAGATCAGCAGGTATCCGCACACGACAAACATCAGGATAAATACAACAGCAAACACGATGGACTCTGATGAAGTCACTCCCTGGGACATTTGATTTTCAGAGGCGAGAATGAAATTGTCTGCGCCCATATCCTCTGGATTGCCGCCAATGGAGTAAACGAACTCATTCAACTGCTGCTGAACATTTGCTTTATTCTTCAGCACGACATCGGAAAAAGTAACGCCGGACATTTCATGGTCTACCGCATAAGTGTTCTGGACCACATCGGGGTTTTCCTTTATAAACTGCTCTGAAACAGTCGCAACGCTCACAGAGTCATTGCTTGCTTCCCACCAGCCGGAAAGCACCATATCATAATGATAAGTTTTCCCCCGCAGTTCAAATTCCAGCGGAACCGCTGCGCCAATCTTTGGTTCTACACCCAGCGCCTTCAGCGCCAAATCCGTGGTGGCGATCTCATTCGCTTTCTCCGGTGCAGCTCCATGAGTAGGCACACAGAAGGTCAGCTCCTGCTGCACACTGTCCGCATAATTGATCTCAATGGAATGGCTGGAAGTATTGCTTGCATAGCCAATGATGCGCCGGTGACCTGCCTGCTCCACAAAATCGCTGTTTACAAGCTGCTCGTACTGTTCCTCCGTCATATATCCTAAAGTGCCATCCGCCTTGCTGCCTTTCTGCATTTGCAGAGAGAGCTGGATGGAGGACGCCATATTGAACGCCAGGGAAGTGATAGAGGTAAATAGGAAAGCAGTCAGGATAATTGCCAGCAGTGCAGCCAGATTGCGTACCTTATTCTTTTTGAAATAGCGTTTGGATAGCTTGGTAATTACTTCGGAATTATTGTTGCCAAATAAAATGTCATTCATAGTCCCGCCCCCCTTTACTGCACGATCTTACCATCCTCGATCCGAATGATGCGGTCGGCAAGCTGGGCGATCTCACTGTTATGGGTAATCATCACGAGGGTCTGATGGAATTTCTGGCTTGTGGTTTTCAGAAGCCCCAGCACATCGGCGCTGGTCTTGCTGTCCAGATTGCCAGTGGGCTGTGTTAAGTTAGTACAAAATAAAGAACCCCAGCAAGGTTGTTGCCTGCCGGGGTTCTTCTTTTTATTTTGTCTTGTGCAGTTCTGGCGGGGGTTTTCTCCCATCTATCCACCCGGACAGTTTTTGCCCGCACTTTGGGCAGTTTTCCGGTTGCCCCGTGTAGTCATCAATCCAGTTCCCGCACGTCGGACAAAATACACCCTCCAGCGCTTTGTCTGGGTTCCATATCGCAGGTTTGCTTTCTTCCAACTGCTTTCCCTCCGTATTTACTTTATATGATTGTAACATACTTTCTTGCTAATTCCCAAACCGCTTCATAGTCCTGCTGCTCTTTATATTCTCTGTTCCATGCTTCCGCTTTTTCCTGCTGTCCCGCTCTTTGTAATGCCTTATTAACTCTCGAAACAAGCATAAATACATTGTCGCCGTAATATTCCGACACTTCGCACACTGGTTTTTCTAATATACCCGGAAGAACTGCCACGCTTCCATCATTCAGCACCACCCAATCACAGTTTGTGTCATTCAATATGCTTTCTTCTGCAACATTTGCGTGCTGCGGGTATCTCTCGCCAAATGCGCTGATTGCATTTTCCATATTGTCAATTATGGTGTAGCCCTCTTTTTCAAAATATTCTTTCTGATACTCTTTCATTGTTTGTACCATTCGTCCTGCCTCCGTATTGAATTATATTGACCTTGCCACGTTTTCTTGATATTATATCTATATAAACGGTTTG
>OGQI01002317.1_pt1 | contig 11690 bp, 9 predicted proteins | sample 1553171 | NCBI WGS metagenome assembly OGQI01 (sample SAMEA2579988, study PRJEB22360) | human gut metagenome | biome: human gut; feature: human-associated habitat; material: faeces | place: Denmark | collected 2008/2010
TACGCAAACAAACCGCACCGTTTGAGACGGTCTGAGGCGATAGTTGAAATAGGCGGACAACAAATTATTTTAAATATCCAGTTCTCAATTCTGCGACTATCGAGATGTCGCTGCATTAAAATAAACTAATTTTTTAGTTAATAAAATTCCCCATATTCTATGCTTTAGGAAATGAAAATCTAAATGTATTTGTTGTATAATTTTCTTTATTATTGCCTGGCGTTATTTCAAAAGTACAATTACTTCTTGTTATGCACTCTTGTATATAATACATACCTAATCCGCTACCATCAAGTCCTGCTTTCTTAGCGTAATAGCCGGACTCCCCCATTTTTAAAATCAAGTCTATTTCCTCCGGCCTAATTGCCAAGCTGCGCATTGTGATAGATACAATTATATCTCTCCAATTAGATGAAAATGAAATTAATATATCACTACTTGGGGAGGCATATTTGGTAGCGTTATTCCAAAAATGTCCCATAGCCAAGTTAATTAATTCATAATCAATCAATACTTTATCATAACATTCTCCAAAGTTTATTTTTATTCTTTTATCCCAAAAGTCAATTAAGTATGGTTGTATTGATAATTTAACCACTTTATGAATGGAGTGAGTAGCTAACCGAGGTTTAGCAGAAGAAGCAATAACTTCGTATGCATCAAATTCCGACAGTGCAATAGATGTACTTTTTATACTTCTTAAAACCGCCTTTGCCGCTTTATCTGCATTAGAAAAGATTTTATCTCTTGTATACTCTACAATGTCATTCCAGTCCTTGGAGGGGATATCTTCGATGGCCGAAATAGATTTCATATCATCAAGGATATGTGACAATTGACTATATACATTATGCCTAAGTTTCTTGACCAAATCGAATGATGGATTTGCTGCTCGATGTACAGCTTCGTCAAAGGAAGGCACTAAAGATAGAAGAATGTCGAAATACTTCTTAAAATCATTCTTAGTAACAGAAGTATCATATGTACACAAATATACAAAACCGTCTTCTATAGGAAGTTTTTTCTGTCTTTTTAGGACTCCACGAACCTTACAAGATAATAACTTTGATTCAGCCAAACATGTATCTACCTCTGGTAAAAGTTCTTTTGGAAGATTAGATAGTATGACAGAACCATTCTTTATTATGTGATAGAAAAATTGAATAGATATTTCCGGATTCATCATAAAGAAATTAACAAACTTATGATGCTAGCCACAGAGCCAGCCCTATCAATATTGAATACTTTACATATACTTTGATTATCACTTTTTCCTTTTGAGTATAGCTTCAAAATGCCATTTTTTATTTCTTCTTTTGTCAATTCCACTCCTAACTCTCGTTGAAAAACACGTTGCAAGTGAATAGCGCAATTATCTAGGCAGAAAGCTTCTTGAGCAAGTCTTTTAAGTGCTGTTTCAAATTGGTAACGGTTAGCCGACTTTTTAAGTCTCTCATCGACATAGCCTTCTGCAGGATGAAATGCATCTACTGGTCCTTGTGCTTCCGCGCTATACATAATGATTTTCTTTTCAGGATAGTTGTCATGTATTGCCGCTATTAAGCCAAGCCCTTCATCAACTAATCCAAGTTCTTTTCCTACTCCTTGGATATCAACACATAATATATGAGCATCTTTAAGTTCAGGCTGCGATAAAGACTTTATGTCGGTAACACATTTAATTCTTTTCCAGCCATCTTTTTCCTTTAGTTCTTTTGTAAGATTAAATTCCTCATTGTCAATAAAAAGAATCTCAACAGAGTTCTTTAATTGCTCGATTGTTCTGACTGGAAAGCTCTTCTGCTTTGTAAAAATTGAAAACATAAGTATTAACACGTATGTGGTTATATAAAATTTATATTACACTACGAAATTACAAAAAAAACCAATTTATCAAATATAATTCCCTATATTTGTGCTATGCAATCGAGATATAATATGAAACTGAATAGGATAAAAGCAGTATTGGCAGAAAAAGGCATTTCCCAGACATGGTTGGCAAAGCAACTTGGTAAAAGTTTCAGTATGGTGAATGCTTATGCATGCAATAGGATTCAACCAAACCTGGAGACCCTTCAGCAGATAGCTGTTATCCTACAGGTGGATTTAAAAGACCTGATAACCGATAAAGAAGAAAGGTGAAGCTCATGGAATATAAATTCAATGAAAATACACGTGTGCAGGTTCCTGCCGCCATGCATTTGTGTAGGCTTGGATATACTTATTTGGACAATATAACAGAATATGACAGTAAAACAAATATTCTGACGGATGTATTTTTGCGCAGCGTTCAACGTTTGAATCCGGCACTGTCCGAATTACAGGCAAGACAATTGCTGAATGAAATTACATTGATACTTGACAATAATGACCTTGGAAGGGAGTTTTTTAATAAACTGTCTTCCAATAGCAATATCAAGCTGATAGATTTCCAAGATGCTGACCGTAACGAATGGCATGTAACTACCGAATTCACTTGTGAGAATCAGGATAACGGAGACAGTTTCAGACCGGACATAACATGTTTTGTAAACGGACTGCCATTAGCTTTTATTGAGGTCAAGAAGCCGAATAACCATGACGGCATTCTGGCAGAAAGGGAGCGTATCAATGTGCGGATGCGCAACGAAAAATTCAGAAGATTCTTGAATGTCACCCAGCTGATGATATTTTCCAACAATCAAGAATATGATAATGAAAACAGGGTTCCTATTCAAGGTGCGTTCTATTGCTGCTCTTCGAGGGATAAGGCTTTCTTCAATGTCTTCCGTGAGGCTGATAAAGATTTTGTGACTAAATATCCATATAAGGCCGTATCTGACAGTGTGGAGAAACAGATATTGCAACACCGGAATTGTGTCGTGATCAAGAATCTGCCTGATTATAATACGAACAAAGATACGAATACTCCAACCAACAGGATTCTGACATCGATGCTCAGTAAAGAGCGTTTTTTGTTTTTATTGAGATATGGTTTTGCCTATGTGGACAGAAAGATTGAACTGGAAGACGGTAGTAAGACTACACAGTTGGAAAAGCATGTAATGCGTTATCAGCAGCTTTTTGCCTCACTGGCCATTCGAAAGAAATTGGATAATGGTATCAAGAGTGGTATCATCTGGCATACACAAGGCAGTGGAAAAACAGCCTTGGCATATTATTCCGTACGTAGTCTGACCGATTTTTATGCGGCAAAGAATACAGCTGTAAAATTTTATTTCATTGTTGACCGCCTTGACTTGATGGAGCAGGCCAAGGATGAATTTGTGGCAAGAGGACTGTCTGTCAGAACTGCAAACAGCAGGGATGAATTGATGTCAGATATACGGAGTACGAATTTAACAGAAAATGCGGAGGGTAAAGCTGAGATAATGGTGGTAAATATCCAGAAATTCAAACAGGATTCTGCCAAAATACAGATTGATTCCAATTACAGCATCCAGTTGCAACGTATTTTCTTTATTGATGAAGCGCATAGAGGGTACAATCCACATGGAAGTTTCTTGGCAAACCTATTGGCAGCCGATAAGGATGCTATAAAAATTGCTTTGACAGGTACGCCTTTGTTAAAAGAGGAAAGGGAGTCTTGGCGTGTATTCGGTGATTACATTGATACCTATTATTACGACAAGTCAATAGCAGACGGTTATACACTGAAACTCATGCGGGAGCCTGTCGAAACAATCTATAAAGAGAAAATAGAGAATATTCTTGACAAGCTGGCAGGCGGCATAAAAGTCAGAAGAAGTGATATTGACCGCAACAAGATCATTGAACATGAATCTTACCTCAATGCATTGATAGACTATATTATTGCCGATTTCCGTAGGTTCCGTATCGAACAGGCTGATGATACTGTAGGTGCAATGATTGTATGCAAGACAAATCCTCAAGCCCGTGAAATGTATCGTTTGTGGCAAGAGCGTTTCAACAAAGCTTTGTATATCGAAGGGAAACATGATGAAAGTCTGATGTTGGCGGCTGAACCTATGATTGCCTATGGATATCATGCAAAACCCTTGAGAGCTTCTTTGATTTTGCATGATGAAGGAGACAAGGAAGAGCGTAAGGCGTACATTGATGAGTACAAGAAAAAACTATCAGTCGATGTCCTGATTGTCAACCAGATGCTTCTGACTGGGTTCGATGCTCCCCGTTTGAAGAAACTCTATCTGGGTCGAAGTCTGGACGGACACGATTTGCTGCAGGCACTGACTAGAGTAAACAGACCATACCATAAATTCAAATATGGTTATGTAGTGGATTTTGTAAACATCAAGGAAAATTTTGATGCGACTAATGACCGCTATCTGCGTGAACTGAATCGTACTGCCGATATTAAAGAAACAGGCGAAAAAGAAACAGTAGGAGAAGCTCTCATTGTAGATAAAGAGCAGATTGTAGGGCAGATAAAAGAAATTCGCAGCGTTTTATTCAATTACACATGCGACAATCCTGAAGAGTTCAGAAAGGAAATAGATGAGATTGAAAACAAAGACAATCTATATACGCTCCGATCTACTCTCGAAAATGCCAAGGCAATCATTAACCAAGTAAGGGCTTTTGGCGATGAAGAGTTGAAAGATAAAATCAACAGTTTGCCTAAAGGTAGTATTCCTACTCTGATCACTGAGGTTTCTCACCGTATAGAACGAATGAATTTTCTGGAAAGTACCGAACATAAGGCAGATGTATCTGGAATTATCAATGTCGCTCTTTCTGAACTGGAATTTGAGTTCAAAAAAGGCATTTCAGAAGAATTACGTATTATTGTCAATGATATTCGGGAGCGTTGTGAAAAAGTACAGGCTGAATTTGAAGCCAACTTTGACAAGACGGAAGACAAGTATGTGATTTTGGCTGAAGAGTTCCGGGAATACTTCAGAAAGAAAGGCTTCGTTCCTCAAAATACGCAAGAAGCTAAAGAAAGCATTGATTATATGGATTCGGTAATGAAGAAAATCCGTGAGATAAACCGTCGCAATAATATACTCAAAAAGAAATATCAGGGAGACGAGCGCTTTGTCCGTATCCACAAGCGTATAGAAGAAGAAAATGAAAAGCGAGAAAAGCCTCTTCTTTCCAAAACTGAATACGAAATAGCAGAAAGTCTGTCAAAAATGAAGCGTGAGATTGATAACCGTATTTACCTTGATATAAACATCATAGCGAATGAAAACAGTTTCAAACGGGATACGTTGGCTATGATAGGCCATCAACTCGTCGACTTGGGGATAAAAGCGAGTCTTCCCGACAGGAAGTTCATCAACAATCTCATTGCAAATGAATATATAAACCAATACAATCAACTTTACTTGAGATAATATGGATGCAAATACCCAGAATATATCAGAAGCTACTATAGCCCTTATTGATTCATTGAAATCGACCACTTCCCATTTTGGTCTTGCCAATAGTGGTGGTGAGTACAAGATCATTACGGAAATGTTTCTGTATAAGTATTTCAATGATAAATTCGGATATGAGGCAAAGCGGGATAAGATATACGGAGAAAGATTGAGCAAGGCAGACAAGTGGGATGCGGAATATGATAAATTCACTGAAGAGGAAGTTGAAGATCTGTTCAGCTATCTTCCCGCATCAGTTCCGCTGCTTAAACCTGAGCATACATTGGCGCATTTGTATAATACCTCAGGAGCAGGAGATTTTTCTACACGTCTGGATGCGACACTGATTGACATTGCCAATCTGAATGCGGATACTTTTTCTGTTGTAACTTCAGGGAAAAGCAGAGTCAATATATTCAGTGCACTCACACAGTTTGTAACAGATCCGCAGAAAAGGGATGATTTTGCACGGTCATTGATGAGTTCCGTTGCATCATTCAATTTTGAAAGCGTTTTTGCGGAAAAATATGATTTCTTCTCACGGATATTTGAATATCTTATAAAGGATTATAACAATGCTGGGGGCGGAAAATATGCGGAATATTACACCCCGAGAGCCATCGCACAGGTAATGGCCCGCCTGCTGGTCGGAGATGATGCAAACCTACGTGGAGTGACCTGTTATGACCCATCTGCAGGAACAGGTACTTTGCTTATGGCTTTGGCTCATCAGATAGGTGAAGACCGTTGTACGATCTTCAGTCAAGACATATCGGAAAAATCCAGTGAGATGCTCCGGCTGAATCTCATTCTGAACAATCTGTCAGGAAGTCTTCCTAATGTTGTACAAGGGAATACTCTTACGGAACCATACCACAAGGAAGAAAACGGATCTCTCCGAAAATTCGATTTCGTTGTGTCCAATCCGCCATTCAATCTGGATTTCTCAGATTTTAGAGATACATTGGCTTCTGATACGGTGCGTTTTTGGGCGGGAGTCCCATCTGTGCCAGCAAAGAAGAAAGAGTCAATGTCTATCTACTTGTGTTTTATCCAGCATCTTATCAATTCGCTGAAAACAAATGGCAAGGGAGCTATTGTCATTCCTACGGGATTCATTACAGCCAAAAGTAGTGTTGAAAGAAAAGTCCTGACGAAAATTGTAGATAACCGCTGGGTGTATGGCTGTATTTCTATGCCAAGCAATGTGTTCGCAAATACAGGTACGAATGTTTCCGTCCTGTTCTTTGACAAAGCTGCTTCTGCCGAGAAAGTCATATTGATTGATGCGAGCAAGTTAGGAGAGGAATATAAGGAAGGGAAAAATAAAAAACGTAGATTGCTGAAGGATGACATTGACTTAATTGTCAATACATTCAAAAATAAAGAAGCCGTAGAGGATTTTTCGGTTGCGGTAAGCTATGATGAAATAAAGGAAAAAGGTTATTCGTTGTCTGCCGGACAGTATTTCGACATCAAGATTGATTATGTGGACATTACTGAAGAAGAGTTCAATAACCGCATGGCAAATTATAAGGCTGAACTGTCACGGCAATTTGCTGAGAGCCATCGTCTGGAGGAGGAGATAATGAAGCAGTTGGATGCTTTGCACTTTAATGTAAATGTTGGAAATAATGAGTAAAGAATTGACCATCATAGATAAAGACTATATCCGGTGGGTGGAAGACCTTAGTGTACGCTATCGTCAAAGTCAAATTAGAGCAGCGGTCAGGGTTAACCGTGAGTTGCTTAAATATTACTGGGAACTTGGTCGTGACATAGAAGAGATGCGTGTGGAAGAACGATGGGGTGAGAAAGTCATCAAGAATCTTTCTGTGGATTTACAGCGCAGAAATCCCAACGCCACAGGCCTTTCTCGAACCAATATATATTACGCAAAGAAATTCTATCTGCTTTATTCTCAGTATCTAAAAGTTGTCCCACAAGCTGTGGAACAATTACAAGATGGAAAAGTGCCACAACCTGTGGCAGAATCTTCGAAGTCTGTCCCACAAACTGTGGGACAATTGGAAGAGATGCTTTTCTCCATACCTTGGGGGCATCACCGTTACTTGATGGACAGGTACAGTAAAGAACCGGCAAAGGCTCTCTTCTATGTGAGAAAGACTATGGAAGAGGGTTGGAGTCGAGACACATTGCTCAACTTTATGGATAGCGGCCTGTATGAACGGGAAGGAAAGGCTTTGACAAATTTCACCCGCACATTGCCGGAAGCGACAAGCGATCTTGCACAAGAACTGACAAAAGACCCTTATAACTTTGCCTTTACAGGAATAACTCAACCTTATAATGAGCATATTCTCAAAGATGCGCTGCTTGCCAATATCTCGCAATTCCTGCTGGAACTCGGTACCGGATTCGCATACATAGGCAAAGAGTATAGACTTCAGATCGGACAAAAGGAGAAATTCATCGATTTGCTTTTCTACAACTTGAATCTATCATGCTATGTAGTGATTGAAGTGAAAATCGGCGAATTTGATTTTCAAGACCTCGGACAGTTAAGTGGCTACGTGGTCGCTTGTAATCATATTCTTAGAAAAGAGGGAAGAGACAACCCTACAATCGGTCTGCTTATTTGCCGCCAAAAGGATTCAATGCTTGCCCAATACGCATTGGAAGGCAGCAATCTCCCATTGGGAATATCTGAATATGAGCTGTCAAAACTATACCCTGAAAAGGTGGAAGGTACTATGCCTACTATTGAAGAAATTGAGGCAAGATTAGGTGAAGATTTAAAAGATAAGAAAAAATGAAAATAAAAGATATTGTTGCATTTGTTCCGAAATCTATTACACCAAAAGCGGGAAAGATTTATCGTTTATATAGTCTTCCTTCTTTTGATGATGGACGGTTATATGAAACTTTAGATGGAAAGAATATCCAAAGTAACAAGTATATTGTACCTGATAAGTGTATTTTATTCAATAAATTAAATGTTCGTTTTAAAAGGATTTTACGTATAGACGAGTCTGATACGAATAAGGTATGTTCAACTGAATATTTACCTCTTGTTGTAAATGAATCAAAGGTTGATTATCAATATTGTTATTACTTGCTCATATCTGACAAAATTACAAACTATCTGTGTGGTCAAAACACAAATACATCAGGAAGCCATAAGCGAATAAATCCAGATAATTTCTTAGATATTAACATTATTCTACCCGGACTCGCTGAACAAAAGCGTATTGGCAAATTGCTCTCAGATATTGACCATAAAATAGAACTTAATCGTGCGATAAATCAGAATTTAGAAGCGATGGCGAAGCAACTTTATAATTATTGGTTCGTGCAGTTTGATTTTCCGAATGAAGAAGGCAAGCCGTACAAGTCTAGTGGCGGAAAGATGGTTTGGAATGAGAAGTTGAAAAGAGAGATTCCTTTTGGCTGGCATTGCGGAAACCTCTTTGAGATTGCTGTTTTTACAAATGGTTTGGCTTGTCAGAAATTCAGGCCAAAGGATGATGAAGCATCATTGCCTGTTATCAAAATACGAGAAATGCACGATGGCATTTCTGCTGACACTGAAAAAGTAACGCCAAATATACCAGAGTCTGTAAAGGTGTATAATGGTGATGTGCTATTTTCATGGTCGGCATCACTGGAAGTTATGCTTTGGGCTTATGGACTTGGAGGACTTAATCAACATATCTTTAAGGTCACATCGGCAAATGATTTCCCGAAGTCATTCTTCTATTTTCAACTTTTAGATTATGTGGATGTATTCAAGAAAATGGCAGAAGCAAGGAAAACGACGATGGGGCATATTACGCAAGACCATTTACAACAAAGCGCAATAGCTATACCTGATAATAAAGATATTGCGGATAGATTCGAGGAATTAATATCACCTATTTTCAATCAGATAATCAAGTTGCATGAAGAAATCTTAAATCTGACTAAGCAGCGTGACAAGCTCTTGCCGCTTTTGATGAACGGTCAAGTATCGGTAAATTCTGATTTAGCAGTCCTTTATATTATATATGGACTAAAATATCAGAATCATGAAAGAGAACATTATTCAGGCGATAGTTGCGAAAATGCAGCGTAACTTGGATTGCCGACAAATGGTGCAGCTTAAAGCGGTACTTGCATCAGAACTGCATAATGTGGAAATAATCGAAAAGAAAGAATGTGCCAAACAACAAGCACAAGAAAATGAGCATCTTCTAAACTCTTTTATATCAGCAAAGAAGATAGAAGGATGCTCTGACAAAACATTGGCATACTATCGTAACACTATTGAACGATTGTTATTTACACTTTCCGTGGCTATTTGTCATATAACCACAGCAGATATTCGTACCTATCTGTCCAATTATCAAGAAGAGCATTTGTCCAGTAAAGTAACTATTGACAATATGCGGCGTATCTTTTCAAGTTTCTTTGCATGGTTGGAGGATGAAGACTATATTGCAAAGAGTCCTGTAAGGCGGATTCATAAAGTAAAAACAGACTCTCTTGTAAAAGAGGTACTTTCTGATGAACAGTTGGAACAACTTCGGGACAGTTGTACCAACAAAAGAGATTTAGCTATTATAGACATCCTATCATCCACAGGTATCCGTGTAGGTGAATTGGTGAAACTGAACCGAGAAGATATAGATTTTCATGAGCGGCAATGCGTAGTATTTGGGAAAGGCAACAAGGAACGTATTGTTTATTTCAATGCCAGAACGAAATTGCATTTACAGCAATACATTGATGCACGTACTGATAATAATCCGGCTTTATTTGTTTCACTATATTCACCATACACACGCTTAACTATCAGCGGTGTAGAAGTGCGTATTCGGAGACTTGGACAATCACTTTCCATGTCAAAGGTACATCCTCACAAATTTCGCCGAACTCTTGCTACAATGGCTATTGACAAAGGTATGCCTATTGAACAAGTTCAACGCTTATTGGGCCATGTGCGTATTGATACGACTCTACACTATGCCATTGTAAACCAAAACAATGTAAAGTTGGCACACAAAAAGTATTTAGGATAGATAGTGTTTGATTCTGCCTAAAAAATGTAACTTTGCATTCAAAAATGAATGTAAATGGCTAAATTATCTTCTATTGCATATTATGTAACAGATAAAATCAGCAGCAATGATATATCTTTGGCAGAATATGTTACGACTGATTGTATATTGCAAAACAAGAAAGGACGGGAGGTTGCAACTAATCTTCCGCCACAACCTTGTAGCCTTATTCGTTATCAGCGTGGCGATGTGTTAATAGCTAATATTAGACCTTACCTTAAAAAAGTTTGGTTTGCAGATATTGATGGTGGAGCATCTCCTGATGTACTGGTTTTCAGAGCGAAAGATGGACATTCACCAAGTTTTCTTTATGCTATACTTCTTCAAGATTCCTTTTTTGACTATGTGATGCAGGGGACAAAAGGAAGCAAGATGCCTCGTGGGGACAAAGAACAAATTCTAAGATATGAAATGCCAACATTTTCCTGTTCAGAGGAAAGCATTGGCACATTTTTTTTGAATTTAGACAGGAAAATTCATCTTAATGAACGGATAAATCAGAATTTAGAAGCGATAGCAAAACAGCTTTATGATTACTGGTTTGTTCAGTTTGACTTTCCTGATGAAAATGGAAGACCATATAAGTCAAGTGGCGGTGAGATGGTCTGGAATGAGAAGTTGAAAAGAGAAGTTCCGAAAAGTTGGAAAGATATTACATTTAATTCCTTTATAAACAAAAACAAAGCTGGAGATTGGGGGTATGATATGCCTAAAGATGGGACTATCAAAGTAGGTTGTGTGCGTGGAGCAGACATTGTTAAGCTAAATGATATACCCATAAGATATATTACATCGAAACATTCTGACCGACTTTTAGAAGATGGTGATATTGTAATTGAAGTTTCAGGAGGAAGCCCTGTTCAAGCAACAGGTAGAGTGGCATTGATAACAAATGGTGTCATAGAAAGAAATGGAGGAACTTTAGTGTGCTCTAATTTCTGTCAATCATTTAGCATGAAGAAACGAGTGTTTTCAGAGTACTTTTATTATCTATGGCAAAATCTCTATGATAATGATAATATGTTCAATTTTGAAGGGAAAACATCTGGTATTAAGAACTTTCAAACAGAAGTATTCTTGGCAAATTATTGGTTTGAAGTTCCTGAACAATTAATTGAAACATTTCATGCTGTTGTTTCGCAATATCACCTAATGATTGATCTGAATATAATTGAGAACAATAACTTGATTAAACAGCGTGATGAACTCTTGCCACTCTTAATGAACGGTCAAGCATTGGTAAATTCTGATTTATCCGTTCATTAAGATGAATTTTCCTGTC
>OGQI01002318.1_pt1 | contig 11687 bp, 8 predicted proteins | sample 1553171 | NCBI WGS metagenome assembly OGQI01 (sample SAMEA2579988, study PRJEB22360) | human gut metagenome | biome: human gut; feature: human-associated habitat; material: faeces | place: Denmark | collected 2008/2010
CATCTTGCCAGATGATTTCATCACTAACGGTAGTCGTTTGTTTTACTTCATCCAGCCAGTCGTTGCACGAACTTAAAGTCAGCAACACAAAGAAGAGTGATATATTAATAGATAACTTTTTCATATAGCGTATATTTTAGAATGTGATTTTAGCTCCAAGTGTATAAGTCCTTTGTTGCGGATAATATCCATTGTTTACAGCTGGAGATTCCGGGTCGATGTTGTACTTGGACACAGCGCTGAAAGTCAGAAGATTGTATCCCTCAACATAGAGGCGAAGAGCTTCCACTCCCAATGGACTCAACCATTTTTTAGGGAAATTGTATCCTATTTGCGCTGTTTTTATTCTCAAATAGTTTCCGTTACGATACCAGAATGTGGAGGCCAGCCCGTTATTCAAACTTCTCGGATTGATTTCCAGACAAGGGAACTCTGCATTTGTATTTTCGGGTGTCCAGGAGTTTGCCACCAGATAGACTGGTGCATTGCCATTCTGATAGAATGGACGCGTGAAGGCCGTAGCGCTTTGGATTCCGGATGAACCGGTTGCCGTATATACTCCGGTTAATGCAACATCGCTGCCAAGCCCCCATGATGCCAAAATATCAAAATCGAATCCTTTCCAGTTACCAAATAAATTAAAAGAACCTGTGTGGGTCGGTCTTGAACTTTTACCTACATACCCCTGATCTTGATTGACGGTTATAATACCGTCTCCATTTCTATCCATATACTTGATATATCCGGGATAAGCCGGTCGGTCGGGCATGGTAGCGGAGTTGGCTATCTCTTCCTCACTCTGGAACAATCCTTGGGCAATGAATCCCATTTTCGAACCGATTTGCTTTCCGGTCAGTCGTCTGTATTCCGGTGTATTTTCAGAGTCACCTGCATATTTGAGCCATCTTCCGTATGCGTATGACCAGATTAATTTGGCTCCATAACTGAAACTTCCAATTCTGTTCTGATGTGTAAAAGTGACATCAAAACCCTTATAATCTGCTTTGTTTACGTTTGCAGTTGAAAAATAATAGCCTCCCATGGAAGGAGTGTGCGAACCGGTTACGGAAGATAATTTGTCATATTCATATTTATAAAAAGCATCCAGTTCCATTCCTAATAATCCATTCCATAAAGTTACATCTACTCCGATATTATAGTTGAGGCATTGCGCCCATGTCAAATTGGGATTTCCCAATACGGACGGATAGATAGCTGTTTGACTGGCTCCGCCTATTACTACAGAATTGGGGGATGTGCTCATCGTATTTCTCCATTGGAAAGGCTGGATACCGCTGGTTGCAGTTTTTCCAATACCTGCTCTTAATTTCAGATTGTCTACCCAAGTAGCATGAAACCATTTTTCATTATTGATTCTCCAGGCAAGAGAGAGACCGGGCAGGGTGACCCAGCGTTTGTTCATACCACCAAACAGATAACTACCATCGTGGCGTAGTGAAGCCTCCAAATAATATTTGTCAGCGTAATTGTAGTTCAAACGACCTACAAAACCGGCTACACGTGTCTGGCTGCTGCTCCCCGAAGGTATAGCAGGTTGCTCTTTCCCCTCTTTGGTGAATCCTGTGATTTGGTTCAACTCATCCAACTGAATGAAATCTAATCCGGTTCCCGTTACACCGAGATTGTTGCTATTACGTTCCCGTGTTTCGGCCAGCAATAATACTCCGATCGAGTGATCTCCAAATTTGTTATCATACGTGATACTGGTTTGCGTAGTGAACTCTTGGGCGCGTGATGCCGATTCGGATAATATAGGTGTATCTTTCAACACACTGTAGTCCTTATGGTAGGTGAGTGTGGTAGTGGCTGCATTAGGTAAATCCATAATCATGACTTCATTCGGCTTGGTCAACTGTTTAGTCATCCCATGAACTAAGTCGTACGCTCCCTGAAATTTTAAACTTAATCCTTTAAGCCAAGGTGTGTCGTATTTCAGACTGAAATTAGACTGCATATATGATTGGTTGGACCTGTTATATCCTGAATCGTATATGGATGCGATAGGAGCTACCGGAGAACCGGAAGTCGGGGTTGAAACATCGTATATTTTCCCATTATATTCATAAGTATCCTGTACATATGGCAAAGCGTAGCATACCTGTTGGGGAATATTCATCCAATCGTCCGGATCGGCAGAAAATTTGGGAGCATCCCGTTTTTCTATACGCCCCGAAACACCTAATGACAGACTAAGTCCTTTAGCCAGCTGTGCGTCGATATTAGAACGAAGATTCATTCGACGGTATTTGAACTTATCTATATTTCCTTTTTCCTCCAGATAACCGATAGATGTGAAGAAACGAATCTTTTCACTTCCTCCTGATGCTGAAATATTATGATGTTGGCGAACACCGGTTCCATATACTTTATCGTACCAATTGGTATTTCCCCATCCGTCGACACCCTCGCGCATTTTGCGCACCATGTCGACAGTAAACACTTCCGTATCACCTTGTAGAAGACGGGCTTTATTGTACCAATAAGCATATCCCGGTCCGTCGAGCCATTCTTGTTCTTCTGCATTCTGGCTGATGCCCACAGTACCTGTATAGCTAATGGTGACTTTATCTGTTTGTCCCTTTTTGGTTGTGACAATGAATGCTCCATTTGCGTCCAGACCATAAACGGCTACGGCTGATGCATCCTTTAATACAGACACAGATTCTATTTCATTCGGATCGAGTCCGTTGAAGTCACTTGCGCTTCTTCTGATGCCGTCAATAACATAGATAATACCACTTTGCCCGCGTATGGATAAGGAGGCATTATCCGCACCGGGTTGTCCACTGGCTTGTACGGCGGAAATACCGGCAACACGTGCACCGATGATATTACTGATTCCCATGGTTGGGGCTTTAAGGATTTCTTTATCGGAGACAGTAGATATGGCGGCGGTCAGACTACCGCGCTTTTGAGTTCCATAGCCTACCACTACGATTTCATCCAGCGAGGAAACATCTTCTTTAAGAGTGATATTGATATTCGTCTTATTACCTACTTTGACTTCCTGGCTGACCATTCCGATATAGGAGAATACCAATACGTCATTCTTATGGGCATTAATGCTATATTTGCCGTCAACATTTGTAATGGTACCGACATTCGTTGCACCCTTGACAGCTACAGATACGCCAGGTAATGGTTCATCATTACCATCTTTCACAAACCCCTTTATTACTTCTTGTGCAAGACAATCGAGAGTGCACATTAAAAGAATAATAAACAACGAGGTTACTAACCTTGGATTCCATCTGATTTTCTTCATTGCATGATAAGTTTTTAAATATTAGATCGTCGATTTGAAATTTTAATTTCTAACAATAGTCTCTTTAGACCGGTTAACTAGTTAATGATACAAAAGTATTCTGTTTCAAAGACATGTGCGGTGGCAAAAACGAAAAACTATCTTCAAAAAACGAAGAATAATGTATTGTTAATCTTCTTTTGGCGTTTTTCTTTTTAAGAACCATTCGAAGAACTTATATATAGTTTCATTTGATTCGGGAGTAGGATCATGCTTGGGCCTGTTCGTCATTGCCACTCGATGATGATAACCCAAAAGCCGGTTGACTGCGACAGAGTGATTTAATGGAATCCATCTGTCTACATTATCAGAATAACCTCCTGATACGAGAAATGGGCGAGGAGCCAATAAAGAATGGAGTTCATGTAAATCATGCCCCTCTTTACATAGTCTGGCATAGACACTTGTTGAAGAGTTATTGCCGTTGTTGCTCCAGATCTTTTTCCAGGGTGGGGGATAATACCCCAAGTACCAAGGTTCCCAATAATTGATATAATTATCTTTGGTTTCATCAAAGACGATACCCGGATCACTCCAGGCGGTGCAGGCAAACTTTTCATATAAACAAGAAGCAAACATAGCCCATTTAGCACCGTAAGAGTGTCCCATGATACCAATTCGGGTAGAGTCGACACTTTCGACTCTGGCTAATACTTCCCATGCATTGGCTGCCGCATAAGCAAGTACTGAAAGAGGTTGCATAGTGGAGTTGTTAATAGTCGGGTAATAGAGAGAGTAAGTCTTATCTTTGGTGGTCTGTCTAGTTCCTAATGAGAGAGTAACGAATCCTCTTTTGGTTAATTGGTAGGCGAAATCTCTATTAGCTTTTCCTCCCCATCCGATAGCTGTTTCCGGTTCGTAGAATACTGTGATAACGGCAGGATGTTTCCCTTTCTTATTTGGTTCCAGTAAATAGCCGTAAGTCTGTTCCAGAGGAGTCCAATAAAAACGCACTAAATGTTGTTTGAAATCTTCGCGTTCTGTGGTTTTTATAATCTCCAGTTTTTGATTGGTGATGATAGCCGGCCAATGACCGATCAGGTTCAACCATTTGTCTTTTATTTCTTTTCTTCGTTTTAGCCAATCGTCTGCGTTTTTGACTGTATCTCCATTGTAAAATAAAAGAGGATTGCGGTAAGTTCCAAATTTCTCCTGATACAGTGGTGGTGGGGTAAAGTAGGCGGATAGCTTCTCCCAGTTTCTTTTTGTCTGGTTAATCTCTAATCTTTTGCACCCCATTATTGAGGTGACTCCCAAATAAATAATAATAGGATAGATAATCGTTCTTGTTTTTCCTCTTATGGTATGTCTTTGCATAGTATTAATATCTAAAATGTATTTCGAAAGGTATGAAAACAAAGGTAGGTCATTCTCATGAATGATCTTAATGTCAAAACGAAAAACAGTCTTCAGAAAGCGTTTATTTTATCTTTGTCTAGTCTTTTTCTGCCGGTATTCAATAGGTGAACATCCTTTGAATTTCTTGAAAATCCGGGCAATGTTATTATAGTCTGTAAAGCCTACTTCCATTGCTAAATCGGCCAATGGACGGTCGGTTGTGAGCAGTAGATCTGCAAGATGATTACACCGGCAATTCAGAATATATTGGTATATAGAGGTATTCAGTGCGTTTTTGAATTTCACTTCGAAGTTTCTGCGGGATAGCGGAATGTTTGCAAGCAGAGACTCTATGGTCAAATCGGAACTGTAATGAGACTACTTCCAGAATATAAGGGTCTTTGATATTGTGTTTCTCCGTAGATTGCCGTAATTCGATGCGGATAGGATTGATAACAATATTGAAAGTACCTTCGTGTTCCTTTTTTATTTGTTGATGAATAAGTCTGCCGATAGAATATCCGCCTCTTTCTACTTCGAGCTCTATGGATGAAATGGGAGGGTCGGAAATATTACACATCAGTTCGGCATTGTCCACGCCTAATAAAGCAATTTCTTCCGGAATAGGAATATTCGTCATTTTGCAAGTTTCAGAAATGAATAGGGCGTGCGCATCATCACAACAAAATAGAGCGACTGGCTTGGGGAGTTGCTGCAACCATTGGCTGACTTCCATTCGTATTTCATCTTCTTGTTTATCCGATTCGAAACTGAAAAATTCGCCTCCGATGCGTTTTACTTCCTGCCGATACCCTTCGCAACGTTCGTCAGACCAAACCACCCCTTTAACGCCGAAATAAGCAAAATTGCGAAACATTCTCTTGGCAAAAAACTGGGCTGCCATTCTTCCCGTTCCTTTATAGTCGCCTGTCAGATTAGAGTAAGTGACGCTCCGGTGATGGTAGTTTTGTAGTACTACCGGAATATTCAGCTCCTTCTGCAAATCGATCGTATCATTATTCCACTGACCGATAATGGCGTCGGCTTTCCATTCTTTCGCCCATCTTAAAATGCCTTGTTCACCATGCATTGCGCTATAATAAGAAGGTAGTCGGTAAAAGAGCCAGGGGCCGTTTTCTTTGGAGTATTGGACAAGTCCCCGTAGCAGTTTCCTGTCAAATTCGCTTGAATAGTCTATCAATAGAAGAATCTTAATCATAGTTCTATGTTTTTCTTTAGTATAATGTAGGGATGCACAAATATAGAAGAATTCCTTTGTTTTCCTATAATAAAAACTTAATTTTGTAGCAAGAAAAACTTGTATGACACCCGGGTCTCGTGCTGTACGACACCCGGGTGTTGTTGTGTTCGACACCCGGGTCTCAGTATGCATGACACCCGGGTGTCGTACAAATTATGATAACTAACTTAAAAAGAAAGGAGCGTAAGATTATGTCTATCCCTTATGTAGTGAGAAAGAAAGCGGATTTATCATCCGGAGAACGGAAAGAGTTATGGTATGGTGTACCTAGTAAAATGCAGCGAAGAGGAGGAGTGAAAAATAAAGAACTTGCAGTACGGATGGCAAAGACAACAGGCTTTCATCGTGGGCAGATAGAAGGAATCCTGTCGGAGTTGGTTGAAAGTATTCAAGACCTGCTTTCCTCCGGTCATTCGGTGACCATTGAGGGATTGGGAACCTTTCAAACGGCACTGACCAGTCAGGGATGTGTGCTGCCCGAACAGGTAACGCCGGGGAAAGTTGCTATTTCACGCGTATATTTTGTGGCAAACTCAAAATTCAGCAGGGAACTGAAGAAGACAAAGTGTACCCGCATACCTTTTAAATATTATATGCCCGAAAGTATGCTAACGAAAAATATGAAGAAAGCAGACCGGGAACTGGAACAAACAGAATACGACATAGAAGAGCCGGAAATCGACGAATAGTTGAATAAAAAACAATATTGTCTTGTTAATTGAACAGAATTAGATTATATTTGTTCAGTGGTTAGAACAATATCTTGAAATATGATTAGAAGAGAAATACTAAAAGAAGTTCTATTAGATAATAGAAATGAGGTGGTCAAACATCAAGTTATACCTCGTAGCTTTCAGTTTGAAGAGTTTGGAAATTATGTATTTGTAGGTATCCGGCGAGCAGGAAAATCATTTTTACTTTATCAACGGATACAGGAACTTTTGCATAATGGGCATACTTGGAATGAAATGCTATATGTGAACTTTGAAGATGAACGTTTGATTGGAATGACGGCGGCAGATTTAAATCTCATACTGGAAGTACATGCCGAGATGTCAACAGACAGGCCGATGCTTTTCTTGGATGAAATTCAGAATATTGATGGTTGGGACAAGTTTGTTCGGCGATTGGCTGATAATAAATATAGGGCTTATGTGACAGGAAGCAATGCTAAAATGCTTAGTCAGGATGTAGCTACCACTTTGGGGGGACGATACATTACAGTACATGTATACCCTTATGATTTTAAAGAGTTTCTTTATGCTAATGGGGTTGAAGTTACAGAGAATTCTTTGTTTGCAACAGAGAGCCGGGCAGAAATAAAGCGTATATTCAATGATTATTTTCGTTCCGGTGGTTTTCCGGAAGGGGCATCGCTTGCCGCAAAACGGGATTATCTGACAAGTGTTTACCAAAAGATATATTTAGGAGATATTGCTGCAAGACATTCCATCGAAAATACTTTTGCTTTACGCATCCTTTTCCGCAAATTGGCCGAAAGTATAAAGCAACCGGTTTCGTTTACTCGTATAACTAATATTGTTGCTTCAACCGGAGTGAAAATATCGAAGAATACTGTCATTAACTACATGGAATATGCCAAAGATGCTTGCTTGCTGATTCCTATACAAAATATTGCGGATAAATTGGTGGAGCGTGAAACTAATCCGAAATATTATTTTGCGGATAATGGCATTCTCAATTTGCTTCTTTTGGATGCTGATACCTCGTTGCTTGAGAATTTGGTTGCTGTGACACTATTGCGGCGTTATGGGACGGACGATGCTGTATTCTTTTATAATAGAAATGTAGAGGTTGATTTTTATTTGCCTGATACAGGAGTGGCTATACAGGTCTGTTATACCATGAATCTCTCTGATGAGACTTTCCAACGGGAAGTTCAGGCATTAGTAAAATTGAATAAGGTATTTGAATGTCGGCAGTTATTGATAATAACGTATGACGATGAAGAACGGATTGAGTTGGAAAAATGTGCGATTGAGGTAATACCGGTTTGGAAGTGGTTGTTGGGTAAATAAGATAAATTAATACCCTCCCTGTCTTATTTATGAGATAAATCCCTATCTTTGTGGCACTTTTTACGAAAAAAGCAAATTCAAATTAATAGATATAGAAAAGAAAATGGCACAAGAAGACGTTTTTAAGAAGCTTGTATCGCATTGCAAAGAGTATGGTTTCGTATTCCCTTCGAGCGATATCTACGACGGACTAGGCGCTGTGTATGACTACGGTCAGATGGGCGTTGAATTGAAAAATAACATCAAGAAATACTGGTGGGACAGCATGGTGCTGTTGCACGAGAACATTGTCGGTATCGACTCTGCCATCTTTATGCATCCTACTATCTGGAAGGCTTCCGGACACGTAGACGCATTCAATGACCCTTTGATTGACAATAAAGACTCTAAGAAACGTTATCGTGCTGACGTGTTGATCGAAGATCAGCTGGCTAAGTATGACGATAAAATCAATAAAGAAGTAGCGAAAGCTGCCAAGAGATTCGGCGAATCTTTTGATGAGGCTCAATTCCGTTCTACCAACGGACGTGTATTGGAGCATCAGGCAAAACGCGACGCACTTCACACTCGCTTTGCTAAAGCTCTGAACGACGGTAATCTGGAAGAATTGCGTCAGATCATTATTGATGAAGAAATCGTATGCCCGATCTCCGGTACAAAGAACTGGACAGAAGTTCGTCAGTTCAATCTGATGTTCTCTACTGAAATGGGTTCTACTTCCGAAGGAGCAATGAAGATTTATCTTCGTCCGGAAACTGCACAAGGTATTTTTGTAAACTACCTCAATGTACAGAAGACGGGTCGTATGAAAGTTCCTTTCGGTATCGCACAGATTGGTAAGGCTTTCCGTAACGAGATCGTTGCCCGTCAGTTCATCTTCCGTATGCGTGAGTTCGAACAGATGGAAATGCAGTTCTTTGTAAAACCGGGAACTGAACTTGACTGGTTCAAGAAATGGAAAGAAATCCGTCTGAAATGGCATAAAGCTCTTGGATTCGGCGATGCAAGCTATCGTTATCACGATCACGATAAACTGGCTCACTACGCAAATGCCGCTACTGATATCGAATTCCTGATGCCGTTCGGATTCAAAGAAGTGGAAGGTATTCACTCTCGTACTAACTTCGACTTGTCTCAACATGAGAAGTTCTCCGGCAAGAGCATCAAATACTTCGATCCGGAACTGAACGAGTCTTATACTCCGTACGTAATCGAAACTTCTATCGGTGTTGACCGTATGTTCCTTAGCATCATGAGCGCATCTTATTGCGAAGAGCAATTGGAAAATGGTGAAAGCCGTGTGGTTCTGAAATTACCTGCTGCTTTGGCTCCGGTGAAACTGGCGGTTATGCCGTTGGTAAAGAAAGACGGTCTGCCTGAAAAAGCCCGCGAGGTTATTGACAGCCTGAAGTTCCACTTCCATTGCCAATATGACGAAAAGGATAGTATCGGTAAGCGTTATCGCCGTCAGGATGCTATTGGTACTCCGTACTGTGTAACAGTCGATCATCAGACATTAGAAGATAACTGCGTGACATTGCGTAACCGCGATACCATGCAACAAGAGCGTGTAGCTATCTCTGAACTGAATAACATCATCGCAGACAGAGTAAGCATCACTTCTCTATTGAAAACTTTACAATAAACCTTTGACGAATGAGTAAAAAGATCTATTTATTCTCCTTAGTATTGCTGGCTCTTGCATTCACTGCTTGCAGTGAAACGGAAGAGACGGGCAAATATGATAACTGGCAGGCACGTAATGAAGCTTTTATAGATTCAATAGCCAATGCTCATGCAAATACCGCTACACGTGGTCAGTTGGATTCTATTCATATGATTGCATATCCTGGAGTTCCTATCTATTTTAAAAAGAAAACTCCTGTGGGAGATGGGGTGATTCAAAATATTATCCCGCGGGCAACAGATGAGGTTACTGTATATTATAAAGGTTCTTATATCATTTGGGGTAATACTGGTGGTTATGTTGATCAACAAGATAACTTTATAGGGGAAGCGTTTGATGGCTCTTTTACTGAAGCGAATCCTAGCATTGATTTTTCAAGAACTGCGAACTTAACAATTAATGGGCTTGTGACTGGTTTGTCAGAGGTATTGCAACGAAGAAAAATTGGTGAACGTTTGGAAGTGTATGTTCCATGGAAATATGGTTATGGTAGTAGTGATTATACTCCAAAAGGTTCTTCGATTACTATTTTAGGTTATTCAACTTTAGTATTTGATATTCAAATGTTAAAGTGCGAAAAATAATCACTTATTATCATTTGGAATTTATTAAAATAAAGTTCCCTTATTCTAATCCTATTTCATCTATGGCAAAGGATAGAATAAGGGAGCTTATTATTAATATAGCATTGGTTTAGATATGATTTTTATTCTATGAATTATTTCTAAAACTGAAGTATTTCATATATTGTATTTCTACCAGGAGTAATACCATGGAAATTCTTATCTGCAGGTAAGTCATATCCTATAGGATTGTTCCATTTATCCCATACAATAGCTTGATTTGCATTCTTTTCATTTTCATCATCAATCCATAATCCTCATTGTCATGATGTCGTTTGACTACTCCTTATGTTTTGTTCCTTCTTGCTTATATTACAGAAGATTACATTTTTGATTTTTTATACTACTCTCCCTAATCTGCAAATGTGTTGGAATCGTCACCTGCTTGATAGTCTTATCTCCTTTTATCTGATCGATAAGTAGTTGGCAGGCAGTTTCTCCCATTTTATAGGTCTGATGTGATACTGCTGATAATTTCGGTTCCACATAATTAGCATGCTGCTCGTCTGTATACCCGATGATTGCCACATCATTCGGAATCCGGAGGCCGTGATTTTTGATAACTTCCATTGCTGCGAAAGCCAATGTGTCATTCATGGCAAGAATAGCATCCGGAGGCTGTGGAAGTGACAGTAAAGTTTCTGTGGCAATCTTGCCTTCCTCATAATCAATCTTCCGGCAGACTACCAACTCTTTTTCGATCGGAATACGATTTTCACGCAAGGCTTCCAGATAGCCATGTTTTCTTCTCTTTACAATATCCAGATGATTGGCTCCTCCGATAAAAGCTACCCGCTTACTTCCATTATCCAGAAGATGCTGTGTAGCTATCTGTGCGGATTGGGCCCCGTCTGCTATCACCGATGAAAATTGGTCGGTCAGGCAAACACGGTCGAACAGGATAAGTGGCATATTAATGTCTTTCAAGGCGGAGATGTGGGAGAAATCGGTTGTTTCTTGAGACAGACAGGCGATGATGCCTTCCACACGCATATTGACCAGATTCTCAATATTTCTTTTTTCGTGCTCGTAAGACTCATGTGAAGTCGTGATAATCACGAAATATCCGTTGGCAATAGCCATATTCTCTATTCCATTCAGAATTGATGCAAAGAAATGAGTGACAATATCCGGAACGATCACTCCGATGATACGTGGTGCATTCTTCCGCAGGCTCATGGCAAAAGGATTGGGACGGTAGTTCATCTCTTTAGCCAGTGCCTTTGCTTTAGCACAAAGTTCACGGCTGATTTCCGGACTATCTTTTAGTGCCCTGGATACAGTAGGAATCGACACCCCCAATGCTTGGGCGAGATCTTTGAGTGAAGTATGTTTCCGGTTTTCCATTTGAAAGTCTGCAACTTAGATTCTTTTTACAAAGAAAGCACATTCCCGGAAAATTAAAAGCATCTGA
>OGQI01002328.1_pt1 | contig 11662 bp, 15 predicted proteins | sample 1553171 | NCBI WGS metagenome assembly OGQI01 (sample SAMEA2579988, study PRJEB22360) | human gut metagenome | biome: human gut; feature: human-associated habitat; material: faeces | place: Denmark | collected 2008/2010
TCTTCTAACTAAACAATATTTATATGTCATAATAAATCTCCAATTTTTTGTTGTGCTTTAAGAGTAAATTATCACGGTTTGACACTATTCAATTTATACCTGATAAAAAATAAAAGTATATTGGTTCACGTACGTAAATTTATTTAAATAGTGATTTACTAGATAAATGAATAATTTCTGAGCCATGATTCCAAATAGTATTTGTATACAATTCAACTCTCAGAATTGCAACTTCGAGTTGCTGAGGCGTGCTTATTTTATTAATAAAAGGAGCATCTGATTCAACCAATACCTTATCAATTGGAATGTTCGATATTAATTTACGACCATTCAACGATTGCATCATCATCTCATTTATAGAAAAATAACATCCCATTTCAACTGCTCTACGAAGTTGTGATAAAGAACCAGAAAACCAGTGAAGAATACATTTGTTATTCTTAGTACAATCATACTTTTCAAGAATATCAAGTACATTTTTATCAGCATGAACAGAATGAATAGAAATCACCTTTCCACCTTCTGATGAGCACCATTTGATTATATTCTCGAAAACATCTATTTGTTTATTTTTTGCGGAGTAGAATTGACGATTGTAGTCCAATCCTATTTCACCAATGTAAGCAGCATCTTCAATGTATTTTTCAACTAGAGCTAGCTCATTGTATCGTTCAGAAACTAGCTGGGGATGTAATCCCAACGCGATTTTTATATTTTCATATGAATGAAAAAAAGCTATTTCTTTTTCATATGCTTTCGGCGTAGTTGTTACAGCTAAAATATTTATATTACTTTCTTTAGCGTCCTTAGCAAACTCTCTCATTGACGGCATTAAATCCAGATGACAATGTAAATCATAAATCATATCAATTATCCTCAAAAAGATCTATCTATCAGTTTTATGTTCTTCATACTTTAAGTATTCGGAAATAAAATTATCAACTTCCATCAAACCACGGTAATAAACATTGGATAACTGATCTATGTACTCTTCATCTCCATCAAGCCTGCCACCTTTGTAAATAAGTATATTTTTTAAGTCTGGATTATCCTTAATGCGATTTATTGCTATTTGAAACGAGCGAAGCTGTTCTCCTTTACGCTTAGAATGGGCATTGATAATTTCTTTAACGGAGTTTACCGAGTAAGTTGTTGGGTCATTTTCAAATTTATACGATTTATGCATAGCTGCACGACGAATAAGACAAGGTACACAATATCCACAATGCTGGGATGGAAGCCCAAACCATCGAGCTTTTTGTGGCGAAGAACACGATGTAGATTTTTGAATTGTTTCCAACAAAATATCCTTATTCATGCATTCATCAGCCATTTCACCTTTAGTTTTATTCCAATATGGATTGACTATTGAGTATGGTAATTCTAAACTTAATAATACCTTATTCCAAAGATTCATATAAAATGGATGTGTTGTTCTAGTACTATGAGATCCAACGCGCAGATTATCAAGTGGCACATTAAGTGCAATAAGTCCATTTTCAGGTACTTGCAGAACATTATTGTCCTTCAACCCACTGAGAATGAAAATACCAAAAGATATAAACAAAAACGAGCGACTTCTTGTTGAATTCTCTATGTCTCCATCAAGCAGCATATCTTTGCCAAAGGAAAGCCAAAGATTAAAATATGTTGGCATTATATTTGGATATTTGTTTTTGAACTCGGCAAGTAAAGCTTTTTGAGCTTCCTTAGTATAACCGTCACCTGCATGACTTACCAAAGCAATATTATGATTTTGTTCCAAATGATTAATTGTTCCAATAAGGCTGTCCATACCGCCCGAGAACAGCGATACGGCATCGTAACTAGTTTTACGTTCTTTGCTTTCTGCAAGAACATTTTCCCGTTTAACAAAATCAATTTTCCAACGGTCGCCAGTAAGAAAATTTAGCATTTGTGAGAATAGTTTTTTTGCAGATTTCCAAGTGTTCAAATTGAAAACCGGAAGTTCAATAGCAATTTCCCTTGTCCAACTATCTTCTGCATGGTTACTTCGAGAAATTCTTGTATCAGCAAGATAAATCAATATTGCTAATGCAATAATATCAAACCCATCTTCTGTAGGATAAATTTCTTTTTTTCTAAGATCATTAAGAATATTTTCTATGTAAATTAAAAGCCCACCTTCATTTTTCAATGGTATTTGAGCAACTACAGTATTTTCAACTTTCTCCATACTAATATCAATGTCATCATAGCTACCAATCAACTTATATTTGCTCATAAACTATTCCCCCTCATATGAAGACATTATATCAAATGCTGTATTATAAACTGAATCTACGACATCTTGGGCTTGCTGCTGACTAATGTTGCGAATATCAACATTTAACCTTGAAATAGAATCTGAAATCGCATTTTGTATAAATTCCTTCATTTGTTTCTCTATGTTTTCAATACATGATATATCATTGGGCAGCGAAAAAATCTTATTACCAATATCATTAAGAAGTTTTTGTTGTATAACATCTGCCATATATATTTCAGTAAAGGCAAGAAATTCTAAAGGAGATAGTGATTCGATTTGTTTGTTTTCTAAATCCGGTATCGCAGATAACGCTTCTATGTATGCACTTCTCGCAATTCCTTCATCAGTTCTACCACCATCCGGACAAACAAAGTTCATAATTCGAAGAAAAACTTCTTTGGCAGGTTTTCCGATTATATCTCCAAGATTGAACCTGTATGCTGTAGCAGAAATATTGCCACCAGCAAAACTGCTCATAATGCTTACTAATTTTGCAGTACTTTTTCGTGCTGAGCCTAAACGCATTGTTGCATTCTTTGAGCCTCCAGCAGATTTTCTCACATATGACGAAATAGCCTGCCAGTTTTATTTCCACCGCTGTTTATGTAGCGAGTAAAATCACTTCTAGGAGATGTAAATCGCTTTGAATCATATGACTGAGTATCATCCTGCTGTTGAATATTATCGCCAGTGATTTCCGTATCCGGTTGTGTACCGTTATTTTCATCATCGATTAACCAAGATGGTACTAACGGTGTTTTCCCGTTTTGTCCTCGATTACTTGTAGATGTTCCCATGATTTTTTCACCTCATTTTAATGCATTTTCCGCAGCTGTTTTTGTTAATTTTGTTCCATTTGTTTTTAATTTTTCTATGTACTTACGAAGTTTTTCTTTGCCTTCATAAGTAGTAATACTATTATTCCAACCTGCACATATCCAAGCACCAACTGTATCTGTTTGAAATGATTCAATAAAACTTAACAAACTATTTTCAAGTTCTTTGTGATGTTCTACAAGGATTCGTATTCCATCAATTCCCTTAGGTTGCGTAGATATATCTGAAATCTTTTTTACTTTCATTTTCAATTGGTTAAATACCAATTGCGACTCATCATTTGATAAATGTATAATATCATCAATTTTGCTGGCAATTGCCATCTTACCACTCATCAATACATATACTAATTCTCTCAATTGCTCGGATTTTATCTGTTCAAAGAAAAAGTCTTCCCGCTCTTTGCATGCAAAGAAATATGGACGTAAATCAATATTTTCTAGCGTAGGTGCACTTGCAACCCATTTTGAAAAAGCCTCATCTTTTTCCCATTGTTCAATATGCTTGTCTTTTTTTGGTGTTTCTTGCATTTGTCCATCTCTTGGAGTTGATATTGCAATAGCACCACGTTCGGATTCTTCTATTTTGGGAAGAGAATCAGCGGTTGACAATTGCTTTTCAAATTCAATCAATAAAGGACATTTACCATAATCATCAGTAAGTGCTGCAATTTCTTTGTATTGATCTGAAAAATAATATTCTGCAAGCATCAATTTAGCCAAAATTGGAATCTGAATCAAGTCTCCAAAACCACGAGCATCTGCCATTTGTTTACGTAACAACAACATATTGATAAACCGCTTGATTTTTCGAGGATTACCTTGAGTATTTCCTGATAGAATATCTGAAATTTGATTTGCCACAGATATTTTTTCAATAAGTGAAGGATAACTCGTTTTCAATGTGTTTCGTAATTCTTCTTCACTAAATCCTGAGTTTTCCCAAGGTTTTTTCATTTTTTCAATAGTTACTGAAAGTAATTTGTTGAATTCCTTATCATCATCTTTTATTTGCGAACTAATCATTAAAAGAGTAATATACATCTCGGATTCTACTTTACCAAGAGCAGGTATTTTAAATGGGACTTGAATAAGTTTTTCAAGATAACGCTTTGAATAATCATCACTATTGTCATCATCTTGTTTCTCTGTTGGCAAATTGGGAAAATGACTGTGAACAGCATATTCAATCATCGCTTCGTCAGCAGCTATAACAAAAGCTGTATATTTTGTAAACATAAACAATCGAGCTGCTTCTAAAGTTTCAATAGTTACTTTAGGGAGACACCTATCTAAGTCATCAATTAAGATAACCAGCTTATCTATTTTTGATTTTTTTAATAACTCCTCAAATGATTTTTGAAATTCAGAAAATTCCTTATACAGAGATACATCTTCAAAAACCTTTGCATCAGTCATATAACTTTCTATGCTGGCTAATGCACCTTTGACTTTATTTTCATTTGAAATTGTACTTTTCAATTTATCTGTTAGAGTGTTTAGTAATCCAATTGGAGGTAGACCTTTTGCGAGGGAAAAAGCAGCACTGCCCGCTGTCTTTACAACAGAAAACCAGTTTATGTTTTTCCATAGTTTTTGTAATATATCTTTTGCTTCTTCTGATATCGTTATATTTGAAGATAACTCAGAAACAATGGCACTCATTAAAGCTATTTTTGCATCTTCAAAACCTTGATGTTGCCAGCCATTAAAACGAATACATACAATTTTATCATTTTTATTAGGTGCTGAATTAAACTCATCCTCAACCATGGCCAAAATCGAAGATTTACCAGCACCCCAGTCTCCATGAATACCAATAGAGATCGGACGATCATCACAATCACGAATAATATCCGCCACTGTTTTTGCAATTGCTTTATTGTTTAACATATCAATCTTTGTTTCATTATCTGATAAAATCATTTTACCACCCTGCTGTCATATTGAATTTGATTAAATAAAAATCTATCATAACTATTAAATATGTGTCTTGATATATTAAATCATATTATCATTATGGTTATACTCACCAATTTAAGTTCAAAAGTACCTTTGCATTGACTTAATTTGTATTATACCACAAAACATTCCGAATTCCAAGAGTTTTTTTGTATATTTTTCACCATTTCGCATTTCATCTATTGAGATTTTTATAATTCACAATAAAAAGTGTGTTTTCTCTTTTAAGCTTTCAACATCCTCAAATGCGTGAAAGAAAAAACAAAGCGATAATTCCATACCGCCTTGTTCTCCTTTTAACTAATCACAATATAACTTACTCAAACACCCTTGAGATACTCTTTACCCTCACAATCAACATAATCCTTAACAAACTGCCCCGTCTCCACCAAGCTATCCTCCAGTATCTCAAACCCCATAGCAACAGAAAAGTTGTCTATCTCGACCTGCTTGGTTTTGTCTTCAAAAGCCTGTATCAAAAATCACATCTCTGCCTTTCTTGCCATCTCGTTTTATTTCTATGTCCGTCACGCTTAATATTAAGATAATATACAATTATCAATAGTCAAACAAATTTCGACCATTACTAACATAATTAGACATAATCTAATTACATTAATAATTAAGTTTCAATAAAAGTCAATACCTAATTCGTAATTGGTATCAATTAATTCGTAATTTGTATTAACATATTCCACTTAATTCCAATCTTATGTTTCTCATTATACAAGATATTTTTAACATCGTCAATATTTTTGGGCAATTTATTATAGAATTTTGTAGAATTATATATAATTAAATAATCCTACTTGTTAATATTATACAATAAGTGTTAGATCAAAAATAAATGCTTAGAACGCAGTGGTTCACAGCATTACATAATCCATTATTAAATTATTTCTTTGCATAAAGATAATGCTATTCAAACATGATGTTGAATAGCGTTATCTTTATTATTTTGATTCATATTGATTTTTTAGTATTTGCATTTTCCCTTTTAACAAGACATTATCGAGTTCAGAATCATACTCTTTATATAAACTATCAAGTTCTTCAATTAATTCCGGAATAAACATGTCTTCAGGAATTTTAGTTCCTGCTCCCGATAAAGCATACGGATAATGAGTCCCTGTACCTCTTTTAAACTCTTTTATTTCAGTAAGCTTAATTGCAAAATTCAGGTCTGCTCCAAAATCATAAACCATTTTTAGTTTATCGCCTACTGATAAATTAAGATTTTTCAGTTTAAAATCGCATGGTTGAATAGCATTATCGTTATAAAACTCAAAATAAGAATTAATATACCTAACGCTAAATAAATGACTTCCGCTTAATTCAAAACTCGCCATAATTGCATAAGCTAATTTTGCTACTGTACTTACTGAAGTTATTTCAATTCTTCTCCAATACTTATCTTCCAGATTACACAACTTTATTTCAAATTCATATACTACTGTCTGATCTGCCATTTTCAACGCTTCCCTTCTGTCTTTACATGATTTGCTTTATTATACTATATATTTATCTGTTTTGCAAGTTGAGTGCTTCTTGCTCTTCAATCATATGAACATACTCCTTTTCCTCACAGTCAATATAATCCTTGATTAACTGCTCCGCCTCGTATATATCATCTTTGAGAATTTCAAAACCTACTGCAATTGAAGTTTCGTCAAGCTTTAATTTTTCTTCAGAATCAAAAATCTCAATTTCATAACCTTTGCAGCGAATATCACTCCCCTGCTTGTCCCGCCGAATTAAATTATCGACAGGTTTTACTCTTATATAAAAACTTTTATATCTCACTTTCACACCTCATTCCATTTTCATTTCTAGATCTTCTTCAAGTTCCTCAGATTCTTCGGCAATTTCTTCACATTCTTCCTGTTTAATTTTCTGTTCGTAATCAAATGCCTGTTTTAACGCATCTACCAGATATTTTTCATCAAATCCGTTTTCACGATAACCTTTTACAATCGTGTTATAATATCCTGCTGTTGGCAATGATATTTCTCTGCCGTTCATAACATATGCCATACATTTTTGCTTTTCTCCGTTTATTTCTACTTCAACATCTTCTTTTCGATATAAATTAGGAAAGCCCTCATAACGATCCAGACTGAGTTCATCCTGTCCTCCAAGCTCCCAAATAAGTACCGGAACCTCAGAACCTTCTTTCGGCTCAATAGTTGCTACTTGTCTGAACTGTAACTCATAATCGGATATCATTCCTGTTGTTACAACCTTTGAGTCAGGACATCTAAATGCCATCTGCTCCAGATTTATATTTGATCCATACGCTAAATACAATTTTTTCATTTTCAATCCTCCATACATTCTACATGGACAACTCCATGCCCATTTCTTCTGTTTCTTCTTCCTCAAATTCGCTCTCACAGTCCTCTGAGATTTCATCGGGTGTTACCTCTGATTCCTCTGCAGGAGCCGACAGATTGGCACACGCTTGCTCTCTTTGTGCAATTCGTTCCTGCCTTAACCTTTCACGCTGTGCTATTGCATCTTCAGGATGCCTCCATGCTATATTTCCATCCAAATGTTTTAGTAAATGTGTTCGACAGTTTTTAAACTCATCTCCTATCAATCCTAAGTTCAAAAGCCATACTCTGAAACTGTACCTCATATTATCACTGCGTGAAACTTTTGGCGAGCAATACTTCTTTGTTACGGCAGCATTGCTTATTGCCAATGCCAAGGTCAAATATGATCTTATGACTCCGGCGTGTAAAGATGAATTACAGCATCTTATCTCGAAATGCCCTCCGGAAAAGTAACTATGTAAATTAAGTGCCCTGTATCTCGATGAATCATAATGATAGTTTCTTCTGCTTTCTCCGTTATACCAAAGTCTTTACTCTATAGTTTTTGGCTTTTTCTCATTTAATTCTGATAAAAACCTCTGATCTACCTTTTCACAATAACCAGAACGCATTGAAGATACTTGCAATGCCTCCCACAGAAAATCTTCTTTGCTTGCAAATATATTTACCAAGTTTCTTAAATTTCGGGCATCAAAATCATCTGCTGAAATATGGATATGAATTCCGCATTTATATTCCGCTCCTGTTACGGCTCCTGCCTTTCTTAATGCTCTCACTACCTCCTGCAGCATCGGTATATCCTCATATGCCAGTACAGGAGAATTTAATTCTACACTATACAACCTTGACGATGTTGTATTTCTATTTCTGTCTATACACCTTATACTTCCATCATAAACAATTGACCACTTTCTGTCCTTGTTATCTTTTATAGTATATTTATCATAAGAACCTCCCTCATTTACCGCATAACTGTCTAAAACTTTTACAACTGCCTTAGCTGCCTGATTTCTTGTAATTCCGGTACACTCAATTTCAATTCCATACCCCCTTGTTTTTATTCCCTCATAATTTCCTGACAATTATTTTTTACCTCCTTTCTTTATAAATAAAAAAACGGTCTGCATTTTTTTGCAAACCGTTATATATAAAACAAGGATACGAGTTTTCATATCCTTGTTCTTTTACATTATTTAATTATTTTTCATTTCTGTGTCAATATCACGCCCGCCGTACATAACGCGGATAACAGTTACAATACCTTTTTTCTCATTAGGAATGTACATTACAACAAAATTATCTACTGGCATTATTCGCATACCTCGTGATTGCCACGGTTCTCTTTCATATTCTCTAAAACGCATCGGCATTTGATTTAATCCCATGATGTGTTCTTCCAATCTGTCAATCTGTCCTGCAGCACTCCGCGGAGAAAGCAAGGTATATGCTATATACTCATAAATTCCCCGCAAATCTGCCTGTGCCTGTTTTGAAATGTCAATCTTATAAGTCATATTCCGTAATCTCTGCGAATGTCATCAAATACTTTGTCGGCTGTTTCGGTTCGTCCTGCAAGCATATCCGCATATCCTTTCTCAATCTCCGTGTCAAGTTCTTCCGCCGTTAACTTATTTATCAACACTGGTTTTGCCACAGGAAGTTTTACATCAAACGGCAAACCTCTCTGTAAAATGATCTGCTTAGAAAACATATTGATAGCACCTGACACCGGTATTCCAAGTGCGCTCAAGATATTCTCTGCCTGTTCTTTCACATCCGGTTCAATTCTTGCATACAAATTTGCTGTTTTTGATGCCATAATATTAAACTCCTTTAAAAATATTCTTTCTTATATTATAACCCATTGTACGCACAAATGCAATACAAAAATAAAAAATTGCTATTCTAACATAAAAACAAGGATACAGCGTAATATTACCACTGTATCCTCGTTTTTTTAAGTACTATATAGCCAATAATTCATTTTTGCAGCTTGACAACATTTATTCCTTAAACACAGCCCAATAACTGCTCCTGCTTTTTTGCAGAAGCAGTTATGGTTCTGTACCCTCTAGGGCATTTATATAGGAAAATTTAGAAGCTATTTTACTTTTACTGTTCTAAGCTTTTTATTCCACTTGCTGTATACCTTTTGGGTAACATTATTCTTGGTGCAGTTTTCCTTTCTAACAATGTGAGCCTTTTGGCTATATCCGTCATACTGTATCCGTCAAGAAACAATTCATATATCATTCTTACCGTTTCCGCTTCTTCGGGGACTATTTCCGGCTTGCCGTCATCACCTTTTTTATATCCAAGCAAATGCTTATATTGAAACGACACCTTGCCCTCCGCAAACGCTTTCTGCTTACCCCATGATACATTTTGGCTTATGGATTCTGATTCTGCCTGTGCAAAGCTTCCGTAAAGGGCTATCATAAATTCCGAAGTCATTGTTAAAGTATTTATATTCTCCTTTTCAAACAACACTCCTATTCCCAAGTCCTTTAATTGTCTTACATATTCAAGACAATCAACGGTATTTCGGGCAAATCTTGATATCGATTTGGTTATCACAAGATCGATTTTCTGTTTTTTGCACATCCGTATCATTTTCAGAAACTCAGGTCTTTTCTTTGCCTGAGTTCCGGATATGCCCTCATCAGCAAAAATTCCTGCCAGGGTCCATTCTCTCTTGCGGTTTATTAAATCCGAATAATACGCTATCTGAACATTATAACTGTTCTGCTGTTCCTCCTGTTCGGTTGATACCCTGCAATAAGCTGCAACACGAAGCTGCTTATACTTATTTGTCTTTTCAATCGGTTTAACAACCGCAGGAATGATCTTAACATTCGGCACTGTCTGATTCACTTTTATCTGTCCTTTCCATAATATTTTTTATTATCACACCATTTATAAATTCTATCTCTATGGTATAAAAATGACCTATCAAAATCCTTGATACACAGGATTTTAACAGGTCATAGTCTATTATGTTCAATTGTTCTCTGCCTGAAATCAGTTCTTTCAGATACTCTGTTTTCTGCGGACTGTCATTGTAAACACAGCAATCGTATTTCAACTCTGCAAGTCTGAGAATCTCTGCTTTTACTTTTTCTGAATCTATTTCCGGATTATCCATTAATCTGTTTAACTCATTCTGCTGACATTTTACTTTAATGTTTGGTGTGTAACCGCTTATCTCTGAATCTGTATCCAGTAAGTCGGGATTTGCAATAACGGCATTTAAAATATGCAGCAATATATCCTTTATCATATTATCTGTCAGACGAAATTAAACCTTGAACATTCGGGATTTCTGCAGTCCCATTTATCCGTCTAAGTATTGCCTCCGATTCTTGAAAACTTGTGTCCGCATTCTTTGCAGTATGTCAGGCTTCTTATTATTTTCAGTTCTTCGCTTATTTCATTTACTGATGTTGCTTTGCTTTTTTTCCTAGCATTTGCATGGTAAAATGTTTCACTGTCAATCAATACAGGATAAACGTCTTTTCCGAGATACTTTTCATTTTCCAGAATTCGTTTAACCATATTTTTATTCCAGTCAAATGTAATTCCGTTATATGAAATCTGATTGATACTCATCTGTCTTGCTATCTCCGACATAGATCTGCCGTCTAAATACAGTTTAAATATATATCTAATTGCCTTACTTTCTGTAGGTTCAGCTATTATTTCACCCTTTTGCATGGTATAGTCAAAGGGGATATTTCGGTTTTTCTTCATTTTTTCTCTTCCATTCTTCACTTAAACATTACCACATATTCTTTTAAATTTCTATCACCAAATACAATAAAAATACGCTATGCTTTTTGGTTACATAGCACATTGCTCATTCTCTCTGTAAATTTCAAACTGCCTACTAAGTTAAATTCAAATTCCTCACGATTTTTCACAACGATTTTATCGACTAAACTTTCAAACATTACATCGTCAAATCCCGTCATAAGGTCAGTTCCGTTTTCTATGATTGATGCAATCTCCTTTATCCGCTCTATCATCTCCTTCATCATCACACCGCACGATTATTCTGATTCACGGTTTAACTTTTCTATTCTTGCATTTATTTCCGTAACCTGTTCTATATACTTGCTTTCATCAAGAAATCCCTTCGTTTTAAGCCTGTTTGTTCCTTTAACTGTGCAATTTGGTGCTATACTAAAAAAGTGGACAGCTAAAGGCGAAAGATGGTATAATAATAAAAAAAGGAGAGAAACACATGGAAAACACCAAGT
>OGQI01002332.1_pt1 | contig 11648 bp, 10 predicted proteins | sample 1553171 | NCBI WGS metagenome assembly OGQI01 (sample SAMEA2579988, study PRJEB22360) | human gut metagenome | biome: human gut; feature: human-associated habitat; material: faeces | place: Denmark | collected 2008/2010
TACCGTGACTACATAAAAAACAACGGTGAAATTTAATTCCGCCCCTTAAGAAGCTGTTCAATTTTTGATACAAACAGGTCAAATGCTACATTATTCCTGCCACTGTTGTTCATAATATCTGCTTTTGCTCTTGTTGGCTTTACATACAGATAATGCATCGGTTTTACGGTGGCAGGATACTGTTCAATGATTCCATTCAGGTCTCTGCTCCGCCTTTGTTGAAATGGAACAACTGATTTTTATCTCCTCAGTATGGATATGAACAACTGATTTTCCCTGTTTAGTTATATCTTTTGATTAGATTTGTTTCCGTTTTAAACTTATTAACATGATACGGTATTTCTATATGTTACTTCTTTTCCTGAATCTCTAACAGCTTTTTCAGACGTGCAACTTCATCCTCAAGCGTTTTCCTTTGCTTTCTCTCATCTGCTACTCTCTTTTCAGCCTCAATCCTTAACTGCTTTTCTTCATCTGCCCGCTGTTTTTCTTCATTTGCTCGCTGCTTTTCTTCATCTGCTCGCTGTTTTTCTTCATCTGCTCGCTGTTTTTCTTCATCTGCTCGCTGCTTTTCTCTTGCAGTATTTCTTTTTAAAGCCCCAATATCTATTTCGTCCATATTCTCAAACAGATATCCCATACCATGACCTCCAATCTCGCCTATGATGTTACTGGCTTCTTCGTTCGGTACTTTCAATTTCATCAGTAATGACCATAATATTTTCTTATATATCTCTTTTATCTCATCCGGTGCATTTCCATAAGTGGAATCTACCATTTCCTCCGAGACCTTTCTAAACTCCGAAAGATCTTCCTCCGTCTGTATCTTATTAATCAGCATCACCAATGACATTTCATCATGTTTTTTGCTGAGTTCTTCATTTGTATATTGCCTCACACTCACTACCTGATATGTAAAATCCGGGATGTATTTTTCCATTTCTTCTGAAAATTCAATGCGGTCTTTCAGATTCAAATCTGCAGTCCATTTCCGTTTTCCCTCATAATATACAATTGGAATAATCAGAGGATAACGAAAATTTTTACGTCGGCTGCTTCCTTCCTGGATTTTATTCTGAGTCGCTTTATACTCCTGCCAGATCACACACATGTACCGAAGCAACTGCATTGCCACATCATAATCAATGTCACTCTTGTGCTCGATCAATGACAATACGTATACTTCTCTTTCTATGATACCATCTGCTTTGCGGATATATACTTTCTTGATCGTGTCCGACTCAAATTCCACACCCAGAAATGCCTGATATTTCTCTGATACATCCTCAATATCCTCCGGCATCACATTCGCCAGCAGCGGAATATCTGTATAATTTCTCAGAAACTGACTTGTCAGCCTGTTATTCTTAAATATCTCCCGGCTGTTTGCATTTCTCACATGCATTTCCGGCTGGTAGCTCGCGTTCTTTTCTCTTTTGTCCTGTGATGCATTTTCCATTTTGCCTCCTCGCTGGAAACAAATCACAGATCAAAAGATATTTGCTCTTTTATTGTAGCATGGAGATTTTAAAGGAACAACTTAAATAAAAAAATTTTCCGCATACCAGGCTTCCCGCCGTAGCGGTTACCTGCACTGCACACTCCAGGAACAGAACAGGATCACATTCAGCGGCGAAGCTTCACTTATCGCAATAGCAGAGCGTTCTGTTAATATTTATTTCAGTTTCTTCTTCAGTTCCTGAATCAGCTCAAAGTAATCTCTGTGTTTCATCTCAGGAAAAGCTTTGATGATTCGTCCCTGTCCAAATACAGTGTGATTTGTGATAGAACCGGACAGCTCATCAAACTGTGCCTGAAGTTCTGCTTTTTTCGTTCGAAGCATTTCGATTGACTTATCTTTCTGCGCTATTGTTGCATCACGCAGCTCTGCCTTTGCAAGTGCAACCTGCACTTTGCCCTCACCGACTTTCTGAGCAGTGTCGATCGTGGTCGTCGCCAATGTGTTGCTGAGTTTGTCACTTACGATTCTCATATCGGAGCTGACTTTATCCAGTCTGGTAAGCTTCTTGTTCAGTCCGCGGATCGTTGCGACAGTCACTACAAAATCCGCAAAATATGCTGCATACAAGATTGCCATCACAACCCATTCCCACGTTGCCGGTGTGTGTGATGCCTGATTCTCCACATACTTCTGAAAAACTTTTACGACCATCACGATTGCAAGTCCCCAGATCAGCGAAAACTCCAGACAGATATATCCGTGAAAATTCAGCGGCTTATCTGAATAATCCCACCATCTTGCATGAAAGCATACGTCAAGCAGCCATCCGGCAATCAGCTCTACCAAAGTAGCCAGGACAAATCCAAAGACAAAGATCATTCCTTCACTCATCACATGTCCGCCGCTCTGAATTGTATTGAGCAGAGCAAAAACAGACAGCACTCCGAAACCATATACCGGGCAGACCGGACCATTCAGAAAACCTCGGTTTATCACCTTTCCAAGTGCAACCGCATGAAAGATAACTTCAACAACCCATCCTCCAAAAGAATAAAACAAAAAATACAAACATATCTGAAAATATGTCATTCCACAAATCATTATCTATACCCTCCTCCATCTTTCCTTTTTGATATAAGTAAATTTATTATACCAGACACACCAATATTTACCTATACAAATCTTATGAAATATTTCGTCACGTTTTTACGTTATTGGAACATTACGGGGTAATGTCCTATAACGTAAAAATACCGCCAGTTAGCTCCAGGCTATCTGACGGCATTAATATTATCTCTTTACCCCACACTGAATCGCCTGTGTCGGGCAGGCTTTCTTACATCTTCCACAACGGATGCACTCTGCACTGTTCGGGTTTTCCACAGGGTTGACTTCCATCTGACATGCTTTTGCACATTTTCCACAGTGAATGCACTTCTCCTCGTCTACACGATAACGAAAAACAGATACTTTGTTAAATATAGAATAAAACGCTCCCAGTGGACAGATATATTTACAAAACGGCCGGTAAATAAGAATTGCCAAAATGATCATAATCACCAGAATCACATTTTTCCATATGTAAAGCCATCCGACTGCACTGCGCATGGACTTATTCAACAATACAAGCGGAAGACCACCTTCCAGTGTTCCTGCCGGGCAGATCAGTTTGCAGAAATACGGTGCGCCCTGTCCCATGATATCTACCACAAACATCGGCAATAAAATTACAAATATAAGAAAAATTACATATTTCAGCTTGCGAAGTAGTTTGTCTCCGCGAAATGTCCTGATTTTTTTCGGAAACGGAATCTTGTTGAGCAGATCCTGAATCAGTCCAAACGGACACAGGAATCCGCAGACCAGCCTGCCCAGCAATGCTCCGACAAAAATCAGAAATCCGACCACATAATATGCCATTTTGAAGTTCCAGCTTCCGATCACCGCCTGAAGAGAACCGATCGGACAGGCGCCTGTCGCACCGGGACAGGAGTAGCAATTCAGTCCCGGAACACAGACATTTTTCAGCTTTCCGGTATAAATCTTGCCGGTCACAAAACCAGACAGATGACTGTTAGTCAGCAGTGCCCACAATGCCTGGATCCCATGTCGCGGCCATTCGTTTATTTTAACTTTTTTATTATCCAATTCCAATACACTCCATGCAGATATTAATTGCTTTTGTAAAAACTACGGACATCTCGCCTCTGTAGATTCCAAAGATCATCAGAAGGATTCCAAGAATTGCCAAAACAACTCCTGCCCATTTTGTTTCTGTTATTTTTTTTATCATAGTTATCTTTTATCTTTCTGCCGGAAACCGGCATTGCCGGTTATCACAACTATACTCTTTTATTTTGAAACATTCGCAAGCTCTTTTTCTACGATTTTCTTCCACTCATCCAGGCTATGGCTTCCGGAATATGTTTCTCCTACAATATTTCCATCTTTGTCAACAAAGAAGGTTTCCGGGAAAGCAGAGATGCCATTCAGACGTCCATTCATCATTGTTGAATCCGGAATCAGGAAAGGATAAGAAGCTTTTGTCTTTTCCTGAAGAACACCAGCTTTTTTCACGGTAGCATCATCCTGTTTTCCGTCATCTCCTACTGTATCAAGAACAACACCGACAACACCGACTCCTTTTTCTTTCATCTCCTCATAGAGTTTATCCAGTTCCGGAATCTCATTGACGCATGGAGAACACCAGGTAGTAAAAATATTGACCAGAGTCAGGTCATAATCGCTAAATACTTTTTCTGTATAGTCTTTTCCGTCAACACCCTTTGTCTCAAATTTACCCACAGTTGTAGAATCACCTGCATTGCTGGTATCCTGTGGCTGATCAAATGCGGAAAGCTGCTGGAATGGTGTCATCTCTGTGAGTGTCACATCAATTTCTTCCACTTCTTTTTTCAGGGATTCATCTGCATCTTTATTAGTGCTCAGATAATATTTATACTTTCCATCACTGCTACTTCCGATTTCTTTGTGTTCTGTGCAGCCTGTGATCTTATCCAGTTCTTTCTCAGAATCTTCGTCATAGATTCCAATCACTCCAATTTTTGCAAGACTATTGCACCAGTCATCATACGCTGTTCCAAGCTTGTCAACCTCTGCCTCTTTCTGCTCCTCGGTCATTTCGCTCCAGCTTATATATGCATATTTAATTGCATCTGCATTGTCATTCCATATTTCATTTGTGATCATCGCAATGGTCTGCGCTTTTATCTGTTTAAGCAGTTCCTCCGGAAGTTTCATGTTAAGTCCAAGGAATGGATACTCATAAGAATCCTGTGCCTGCACAGTTGTCTCAGATGGTTTGAAAGTACCCTGTATAAAATCAGACGGGATTGCATCTCCATCTGCAGCAATTGCATCTCTATCAACCACCATTCCCGCTTCGTCTGCCGGAACCGCCATTGCTTCTGTACTTTCTGCTGCCATTACTGATACACTTCCAAATGTAGATGCTCCCAATACTGCTGCTGCCATAAGTGCTGTTATTTTTTTCATTCTGAATTTCATGATATATATCTCCCTTCAATTGATTTCGTTTGCATTTTACAGCGTGAGCTGTGCTCACTGCGATTACTATAGACAAAACTATACCATACTGTACATAAAATTGGTGTTAAGAAAACACGAAAATGAATTTTTTTAATCAAAATGCCGATTTCATTGAAATATGTGATTTTTTTACAGGAATTTTATGTCCAACATGATATGATAGTATCAGACAGAATTATCGAAATACCTGATACAAAACAATTCTCAGGTACTACCACTTAAAAAGGAGAACTTACATGCATATATTAATTATAGAAGATGAAGAACAGCTCTGCTGCTCCATTGCAGAGGGTCTTCGCATGAATGGATACGAAACAGATACCTGTTTTGATGGAAACGAAGGACTGGAATTATGTATGACAGAAAGTTACGATCTGATTCTTCTGGACCTGAATCTTCCGGGAACAGACGGTCTTGACATTCTGCAGCAATTCCGTACATCTGACAGCACCACACCGGTTCTGATTCTTTCCGCCCGTGGACAGATTCAGGACAAAGTAGAGGGACTGGATCTTGGCGCCAATGATTACCTCACCAAACCTTTTCACTTTGAAGAACTGGAAGCCAGAATCCGCAGTCTCACCCGTAGAAAATTTATTCAGGAAGACATCTGTCTGAAATGTGGCCGCATCATTTTTGATACACGCACACGGAAAGCCAGTGTAGATGATGCGACTCTTTCCCTTACCCGAAAAGAAAGTGCACTTCTGGAATATTTCCTGCTCCATCAGGGTCGTATCATCAGCCCCGAGGAAATGATCGAACATCTCTGGGACGGAAGTGTTAACAGTTTCAGTAATTCAATCCGCGTCCACATTTCTTCTCTGCGCAAAAAACTTCGTGCTGCACTGGGCTTTGATCCGATTCAGAATAAAATCGGACAGGGATATATTCTGATGGAGGAAATATCATGAAAAATTTTTCCAGAAAACTCTCCCTGCAATGGCGTCTGACACTGATCACCGCTCTGCTTGTAACAATCACCTGCATACTGATGTACTTTTTTATCAGTCAGTCCGCAGTTACCGGTATGGACCACCTGCAAAATTATATCGTACAAATTAATAAAACCGATTCTTCACCAATTACTTTTAACATAGATCCAACTATCTTGTTTCCTGATCTCTCAGAACAGGTAACAACGACCAAACAGCTTTTTCAGATCCGAAGCCTTATCACTACAGTACTCATCATTCTGCTGAGCAGTGCCTGCACATATTTTGTCAGTCGCCGGGCATTAAAACCATTGCACAATCTCAGCACAAAAGTTGAAAAAATCCAGGCACAAAACCTCTCCGAACCACTTGAAGTACCGGACAGCAACGATGAGATCTCGAATCTGACACTTTCCTTTAATGAAATGCTTTCCCGTCTGAATGATGCCTTTACCGCACAAAAACAATTTTCTGCCAGTGCCGCGCATGAGCTTCGCACACCCCTTGCGGTCATGCAGACAAATCTGGAAGTTTTTTCCCGCAAGAAAGAGCCCTCCGCTGATGAATATCAGAAGCTTTTTTCCATGATTCAGGAACAGACCGGACGACTCTCCCATCTGGCAGAAATACTTCTCGATATGACCGGGATACAGACGATTGAACGTTCTGAAACAATCTCGCTGGCAGAGCTTACAGATGAAGTTCTCTGCGACCTGACTTCAATTGCTGAGCAAAAACAAATTAAGCTGATTCAGGAGGATGGAGACTGTACCATCACCGGAAGTTATCTTCTTCTCTACCGTGCTGTGTATAATCTTGTGGAAAATGCGATTAAATACAACCATCCCGGTGGAAAAGTAATGGTAAACATCCAGCAGAAAAAATCTCTCCTGAACACTGCTGTTCCTCCTGTTCCGACAGACTGCGCCCTCGTTGAAGTATCTGACACCGGGATCGGAATTTCTCCGGAATATCAGAAAAAAATTTTCACCCCGTTTTTCCGTGTAGACAAGTCACGAAGCCGCGCTATGGGCGGCGCCGGACTGGGGCTCGCGCTCGTAAATGAAATTGCCAGACAGCATGGTGGAGAAGTAAAAGTCCTGAAAAGCGATAAAAACGGCAGCACGATTGCACTCATACTGCCACTGTAAAGCAACAGGCACAAACCACTGTTTTCAAATTTGAACTATTATATTTTTCACAGAACTGAGGATTTTTTATGAATATAAACATTGAATTTGATATTCTTATGTTTCTGGCAAACAATCCGGATTTCCGGACTGCACGCGACATTGTTGAAATACGAAAATTAAAAGCATTGATCGTCTTCTTTCCGGTCTTGATGAAGAAGCATGTCAGAAATTTATGGAGGTTCTAAGTATTATGGATCAGAATCTTGATGACATATTAAAGTAATTATTATTTATTCTATCCGCAGCATCCGATAGCCTATTCCAACATGAGTCTGTATATATGAAACATCACCCTTTTCTGGTTCCAGCTTCTTTCTCAAAGTCGCCATAAACACACGAAGAGAAGCTACATCACTCTCTGCGCTTCTGCTCCAGATCTGCTGCGTGATATATGTATGCGTCAGTACCTTACCTACATTACGCGACAAAAGACACAAAAGTTTATATTCAATAGGGGTTAGATGCAGTTCTTCACCTCTCAGATAAGTACAACCGGCCGTATAATCAATTTTCAGTTCACCATTGGTAAAAGTCGATTCTTCCTGCATCTCACCCGTCTGGAGCAGTGCAAGTCGTCTCTGCGTGACGCGTATCCGTGCAAGAAGTTCCTCGACTGAAAATGGTTTCGTTATATAATCATCTGCGCCTGCATCCAGCGCTTCTATCTTATCCGTGTCTTCGCTTCTTGCACTTATAACAATAATCGGCATATTTGACCACATTCTGATTTTTTTGATCACTTCCACTCCCTCTATATCCGGCAATCCCAGGTCAAGCAAAACAATATCCGGATTATGTGAGGATGCCTCCAGAATAGCAGAAGTACCATTCTCTGCTTCCAGATATTTATAATCATGTGTCTTTAATGCTGTTATGATCAGGTTTCGTATCGGACGATCATCTTCAACAACCAGAATCAAATTTTTATTCATTTAATATCACCTCACTTAATGGTAAAGTAAACGTAAACATGCATCCTCTCGGAATATTATCTGTCAGCACCAGAGTTCCCCCGTGTGCTTCAATAATTGAACGACAAAGGGAAAGGCCAAGGCCAAGACTTCGATGACTGTCAGCGATTGTATTATTGCCTGTGTAGAACATTTCAAAGATATGCGGTTTTACTTCATCTGAAATACCTGGTCCGTTATCAGCTACACTGATCTGTGCTTTACCATCCTTCTTTATTCCTCTGATACATATCTTTGAGCCAGGCAGTGTATATTTTATTGCATTATCAATCAGATTTACAAGAACCTGGATTATAAGCCGCACATCCATATGTACGAGAATAAATTCTTCACATTCTACGTCAATCTGATAATCCTCATGTTTTCGGCTAATGTGGCGTAATGATTCTGTAATGACTTCGTCCAGAAGCTGATCTGTAAATTTGATCTTTAATCTTCCATCATTCAGCCTCGTGATAGAAAGCAGATTTTCCACAACATCAATCAGCCAGTCTGCATCATCATAAATATCTGAATAAATTTGACGTTTTGTTGCCTCATCCAGACAGCTTCCGTTGTTTAACAGCATATCTGCATTTCCGGATATCGAACAAAGAGGTGTTCGAAGATCATGTGAAATCGCACGCAAAAGATCCGCACGAAGCTGTTCATTTTTAGCAAATACTGCATTTTTTTCTTTTTCTATTGCATTATGTGAATTTTCCATCGTAAGTGCACATTCATTAAGAACAGAAATCAGAATGCTGCTCTCATAAGAATCCAGTTTTTTCTTCTGCAATGGAATTCCAATTACACCATATACATTGTCTCCACTTTTAATAACAAAGTATAAACATCTGGCACTGCTGAAATGATTCGTTGTTGCACCTGCATTCTGCCCATTCTCATATGCCCACCTGGCTACATACTGTTCTTCTGATGTCAGAAGTTCTCCCTGTCTTCCTCTTTCGTCGTTATGAAAAAACAGACTGCCGCCGGACAGTTCTCCGTTTTCTTCAATATACGCAACAATATTACAGTTTAACAGACGCACCAGTTGTTTACAGGTAACACAAAGGATATCTCTTCTGTCTTTTACCTGTTGGAGTAGACGGTTTGTATCAAATAAAATCTGTGTGCAAAAAGCCTGCTGTGCCGATAACCTTGCATGCTCTTTTAGTTTTGCCGCAAGTGTTCCTGTCAGTACGGATGAGATAAGCATGATCAGAAATGTCACAGGATAACCAACTGCATATGTCTGAAATGACATTCTGGGTTCTGTAAGAAAAAAGCAAAAAAGAACAACACTTAAAAACGAACCGGCCAGACTGCAAAGATATCCATCTGTTAAAATTGAGGTGAGCAATACTCCAAGGATATATATGGTAACTATATTCGCATCTGTAAAATACAGTTTCTGAAATATCAATCCAATCAGTGTACAGCCAATAAATATTGAAACTGTCAGAATATAATCTTTTACTGATGGTGTTTCAATATGGAGCTTAAACTTCTGCTTCTGACCGGTTTCCGGCATAACTGTACCCAGAATGACATGCATGTCTGCATTCTTTTTTCTTCCTTTTGAACTCATCTCAACTTTTTTTAATAACTGCCGGTTTGAACGTTCATCAAAAATTTCTTTTCGGCTTTCCTTAATTAAACTTCCCAGTTTTGACGCCATAAAAAGTCCCAGCCCAAATATTACACATACACTCAATATCAGAGTTCCCTTTTCCATTATCATCACCCACTATCTTCAGATATGAAAACATTTTTGAATTGTTTTATAATCCCCCAGTACCAGAAGTGTACTTCCATCGTTCAGAACTGTATCAGCCGATATTGCCACACTGATTTCGCCGCCTTCATTTTTGACTGCCAGAATATTTATATTATGTTTCTTTCTTATGTCAAGTTTACCTATGGTTTTTCCAATCCACTCATACGGTATTTCTACTTCGAAGATTGCATGAGATGCATCGACTTCCATATAATCAAGGATACGATCATCCGCATAACGAATGGATGCCCATTTTGCCACCTGTTTTTCAGGATAAATCACCTTATCTGCACCATTTCGCAAAAGGAATTTTTCATGGACATCCCGTTCCGCTCTGGAAATTACCAGTCTGGCTCCCAGCTCCTTTAGTAAAGAAGTCGTCTCAAGCGAATTCTGAAAACTGCCTCCAATCGTCACAAAACAGATATCATAATTTCCGATTCCCAGAGATTTCAGAAATTCAGCATCTGTGCTGTCTCCAATCTGAGCATTGGTAACAAAAGGAAGAACTTTCTCTACTCTTTCCTCATTCAGATCTACCGCCATAATCTCATGTCCCATCTGATTAAGCTGCATTGCAATGTGTTTTCCAAATCTTCCAAGTCCGATAATTAAAATATTCTTCATAAAAAAGCTCCTTTAACCCACTGTGATTTTTTCCATTGGCATTCTTGCATTATTATGTTTTCCTGAAAATACTGCATAGATCAGTGTCAGTCCACCCACGCGCCCCAGGTACATAAGTACAATCAATATCAGTCGTGATATTATATGTAGATCGGGCGTAACACCCAGCGTCAGTCCTACCGTTCCTATAGCTGAAGCTGCCTCATAAAAACAGGTCAGCACAGGTAATCCTTCATAAGCACTGATTATGATCCCGCCTCCAAAGAACAGCATCAGGTACAGCATAGCAATTGTTGCCGCATTTTTTATCACCTGAACATCAAATCTTCTTCCAAAAGCACCTGCATCTTCACGGCTTCTAAATGTAGCAAATGCATTCAGGATCAGTACTGCAAAAGTCGTTGTCTTCATACCTCCCGCTGTGGAACTTGGTGATCCTCCGATCAGCATCAGCAATATCATAACCGACTTTCCTGCTTCTGTCATCAACGGGAGATCTGCAGTATTAAACCCGGCTGTTCTCGTTGTAACTGACTGAAATATTGAATACAGCAGACGTTTTTTAAACAGAAACTCTCCAAAATCATTGGCAAAAAATAAAATTGCCGGCAATATAATAAGAAGAGCAGTTGTTATCAGAATCACCTTACTCTGCATACGATAACGTCTGAAATTTAATTTATTTTTATAAAAGTCTTCCCAGGTAAGAAATCCGATACCTCCGATTATAATCAAAAGCATGATCACCATATTCAGCCATATATTATCGCCATATCCTGAAAGAGATACAAACCTGTGCCCTTCTGTTCCCAGTATGTCAAACCCGGCATTGCAAAATGCAGATACTGAATGAAATACGGACATCCAGATTCCCCTCCGCCCAAAATCATGGCAAAATACCGGGAGAAGTAAAATTGCTCCAATCGCCTCAACCAAAAAGGTTCCTCTCAGTATGAATTTTGTCAACCGGACAATTCCGCCTACCTGCGGTGCCGATATTGCGCTCTGCATAGTGCTGCGCTGCATAAGAGATATTTTTCTTCCGGAAAGCATAAATGCAGCGACAGCAACTGTCACTACTCCCAGCCCACCTGTCTGTATAAGTATAAGAATAACTGTCTGACCAAA
>OGQI01002333.1_pt1 | contig 11640 bp, 9 predicted proteins | sample 1553171 | NCBI WGS metagenome assembly OGQI01 (sample SAMEA2579988, study PRJEB22360) | human gut metagenome | biome: human gut; feature: human-associated habitat; material: faeces | place: Denmark | collected 2008/2010
GCGGCGGCCTTGCTCGTGCGTTTCGCACACGTCTATGGCGGAAAGGCCACGGGGAATCGGTGTCGGACTGGTCGAGGATATGCTCGAACGGCATATCCTCATTGGGATGCATCAGCCTCGCGGGCTGCCGAACATCGAATGGTAGATAATCGCGAAATTGCGGTTGCCGTATGACGAGCAGGAATCGCCTTCACCGGCCCCCGCTTCGAGCGCCGCGGCATTCGGCTGATACGGGGTGTATATGTACAGCAGCGCGGTCGCCCGGTTCTCGATGTACACGTTGCTGCCGCCGCAGCTGGCATTTGGATTGTACTGGATGTAATTGAGCCGTCCGGCATGGTAGCCGTAGCGTCCCTCGTGCCGAAGATAGTACTGGTACCGTTTGGCCGCGCCGTACACCTGTTTGAAGAAGCCGGCATAGGTGGGGTCGCAGTTCGCATCATCCGGGCAGCTCAGGCCCATCGCCGCTTTGAATTGGAAATCGTTTGGATTGGTGGCCGTGAGCAGATGCTGCTCCTTTTGCAACACGGTGAGCAGCACCTTCTGGCTGATGCCGCATGCCTTGCCCGCCTTGTAGACAATCGCCGCCGCGCTTTCGTTCGGGCCACCATCATAAGCCTGGCAATATTCGTCCGCGGACTGCGATTCGGTGCTGAACGTCATGGACTTCAGGCATCGTTCGCCACTGCAGGCCACGCCCTGCTGTTCGATGATGGTGCTGACCTGCTGCTCGCTCAACGCATTGCCGTTGAAGAACGTGCCGTCGGAAATGATGTTGCCGGGATTGAAGTCGTATTGCGACTGCGACTGGCTTTGCGCGGTGAGCGCCTCGTTCACCTGCACGCGCCAGCCGATGAAGCGCACCGCCCCCACGATGATGGCGATCGCCGCGATCGCTGCCACGGTCGCGGTGGCGACCATGCCGATGCGTGCGATGGGATTCGCCTTCCGCCACATGGTGCGGAGATTCTTGAGATTGAGGGGCTTGCGATTGCGGGTTTTCCGTGCTTTGCGCGTGCTGTTCGTCTTGCGTGTCATCGTGCGTCATATTGTATCGCGCATGGCATAGTGTTGCCTCGGATTGGTTACGTCAATCGATTGATGTCCCGGTGTGGAAGGGAGATGCGGCATGGCAAAGGAACGGTTCTTCAATCTTCCGGTGCTTATCTTGATCGCCTCGAGCTTCATGCTCGGCATGAGCGAATTCATCATGGTTGGCATCCTGCCGGACATCGCCGTCGGATTGAAGGTGTCGGAGGTGACGGTCGGCAATCTGGTGTCGCTGTTCGCGTTCGTGTACGCGCCGGTCACGCCGCTCGGTTCGGCCCTGTCCGCGCGCTTCCCGCGGTTCGCCACGCATATGACGCTGATCGGCGTGTTCCTGGCGGGCAACCTGCTGTGCGCCTTCGCGCCCAACTACGCGGTGCTGATGGCCGGACGCATCCTGATCGCGCTGGTGTCCGGCACACTGGTGGCCATCGCCATGACCTACGCGCCCGATGTGACCACCGACACCTTCCGCACGAAATTCATCGCATGGGTGTTCTCCGGCTTCTCCATCGCCTCCGTGGTGGGTGTGCCGGTCGGTACTTGGGTGGCCAACGTGTTCGGCTGGCGTTGGGCGTTCCATCTGGTCAACGCGCTTACCGTCGTGCTCATCATCGGCATGGTCGCCGTGCTGCCGCGCAACAGCCATGCGGCAAAAATCGGCTTCCTGTCCCAGTTTCGCCTGTTCTTCGACCGCCGCATCCAGCTGGGCGTGCTCGACGTGGTGTGCGGCGCGGCCGCAAGCTACGTGTTCTACACGTACCTGACTCCGATCATGCGCGATGAAGTGCATGTGCCGGAGCAATATCTGAGTGTCGGACTGGTGATCTTCGGCGCGGCCTGCCTGTGGAGCAACCTGTATGGCGGTAAGCTCGCGGACCGGGGCAGGGGAGTGGAGCCGCTGACGCACATCCGTCCCATCTACTGCGCCCATGCGGTGCTTATGGCGTCGCTTGTCGTGGCGCATTGGGTACCGGTGTACGGCGCGCTGCTGCTGGTGGTGCTCGGCATGTTCATGTACCTGCAAAATTCCGCGTCCCAAGTGCTGTATATGGACGTCGCCTCGCAGTCGCATCCCGGATCGTTGAACCTGGCCGCGTCGCTCAACTCCATGTCGTTCAACATCGGCATCGCGATCGGTTCCGCGGTCGGAGGTCTAATCAACGGCCATTTCGGACTGATGTGGCTCGGCCCCGTCGGCGCGCTGTTCCTGGTATGCGCCATCGCCATCACCACGTTCCTGCGCCCGTTCGTCGCGCAGGAACGAGACTTCTATGCTGATATATGACGGGGAACACGGTGGTCAGCCGAGCGGCTTCCACTGATCGGTGTCATTGACGTCCCCGAACGACGCGCCGTTCGCCACCCAACAGCTTTGCATTTCCGTGTTTGAGAAATCCACTGTGGTGGGCTGGTTTTTGGCGTGCGCGTCCAGATCCTTCTTGTACGCTTCCTTGTCGTAGTTTTTCGGCACGATACCGGCCTTATGAAGGCAATCGACCATGGCTTGGTCGCCATCGGAAAGCATGCCGGGATTGCCGATCTGCATCTGGTATACACCGGTCACCGCAATGACTTCAGTGTTATAGCATTTGTTCTCATCCTCGTTGAACTTCTTGCGCTGTTGGTCGCTCATGCCGGTGGTATCCCGCATGGCGATCATGTACAGGCCATTGGAGAACTGCCTGAGCACCGGTGTCGTATACCCATAGCTGGTCACGCACTGCTTGTAATTCGACCAGGCAAGCTCGTAATCCGGTTTCGATACGCTTCCCGACTTTCTGGAACGCTTCAGAATCGTTTTCTGTGCGTCACTCATGGGATATTTGGTATCGGGTTTGGCGTCCAAATCAAGAAGGAAATCGATGTAATCCGGTATCGAATTCGCGATTTTGGCTTTGGATGTGTCGCTGCCGGCACTTCCGGTCGGCTGTTTCGTATCCTGCTGGTCGACAGCCACCCCACAGCCCGCGCAGCCGATAAGAGTTATGCCTACCAAGCATGTGGTGATGTTTCTCGACACATGGACTATTCCATTCCGCATGGCGATCGAGCTTCCTAATACTGATAATATTCAACATAATCATTTTAAGTCAATGAAGAGCCTCCGCTAACTGAGGCGGAGCAATGTTGCCTAGCGAGCGCTCTGCTTGTCTGCGAATGTTGCGTCCTATCTTGCTGTGCGTAGCAATATTGGTTATGGTAATCGGTTTGAGTCCTTACATATGAACTTGTCGGTTGCACACTCCATTCAACATGATAAGGGCCTTCGCTATATGAGCCACTGGTGACAGGGTACCGACATACAGCACTCGCCACGGCAGTGGCGCCGAAGCATATTCCGACAGCTGCTATTGATGCGGCAATTGTTTTCGCTAATTTATTGTGTTTCATCCAGGACATCATCGTCCACCTTTCATCATCATATCGAACCGCCTTGGCCCGGTGATTCATATGATATGAGTTGTTTTACGGGGTTATTGCGAACGATGTACTCAATATGAGTAAGGGGCGGTGATGAAATGATGTATTGTATTGCGGTAGGGGGATGTTTCCCAGGGGAAGGAGCGTTGTACCATGACGGGGAAAACGGTTGGTGGTCCGAAGATATTGCTTGTTGACGATGACAAAATCGTCGTCGAAGCGCTGACTGACCTATTCAAGCGGATTCTTCCGGCGGTGAGTATCGTCGATTCGGCTACCAGCGGCGTTGAGGCTTTGGAATTGTTTGCATCGAATGCCGACCAATATGCTCTTGTGCTGCTTGATATGTCGTTGGAAGGTATGCAAGGCCCGGAAGTCTGTCGTCGCATGCGGTTGATGGACTGTTCCACGCCGATTCTCGGCATGACCAGCTTCAGTCTGAACCGGTATCGCGTGCCGCTGGCGGCGGCTGGAGCGCAAGGGCTTGTCGGTAAGGGTGACGAGACGCAGCTCGAACAAGCCGTCTCCCGTGTCCTTTCAGGATGTTTCCTGCCCGGTTTTGAAACTCCGATGGCGGCTTATGCGAAGCTGAAATGCGATACTCAAGCGGAGTCCACGCTCACCAACATGCAGGAAACCATCATGAATCTGTGCGCGAACGAGTATCTGATGGATGGAGAGATAGCCGAACGGCTCGGCATATCCATTGCCACCGTGCGCAAGCACATGCAGAACATCGTCAAACGACTGAACTGCCGTACGCAACGGCAAGCCATCATCACATGGCTGAAACGTGGGAACGGGCGCTGACATGACCGAAAAGAACGGAGCGTTCCGGTTGTCGGATATGCCGCGAATCAAACATCCGTTCCGTCTTGCGGCCATCATGACGTGCGAACTTCTGATGGTCTATGAGGCGGTGTGCCACCCCGGTTCGCCAATGGCATTGATGTTTACCGTCATGCAGATTATGCTGACCGGTCTCGCCTATTTCTGGTCCCGTGCGCGCGTCCGTATGCCTATCATAAGGATGTGATCGGCCGGTTGATTGGCGAGGTGTACGCGAACGTTTCGCGTCATGCGCCTTCCGGAGGCAAGTACGAGGTGTCGGTTCTGGTGAAGACGATTCCTTGGAAATCACTGAAGTGAATGATATGGGTGCCTGGCATTCCGGCAGCCTGCCCGGCGGCCATGGTCTCAGACAGTTCGCGGCTGAAATCGAGCATATCGGAGGAAGTCTTTCCACCGATTGCGAGAACGGCATATGGATGTTCCACGCGCGCATTCCGTTTGACTGATGGCTTTCCGGCGCGGAGAACGGGGTAAATGCAACGAGCCGGTGGATGATGCTGGGGAACACCTGGTTCCACATACCCATATTGGGTATGCCGCGCGTGACGGCAGGTCTTGGGGGTCTAGACTAGGGGATAAAGCGGGTCATGGCGGCCTGACGGCTGCGTCGTTTGTGAGGGGGCTGATGACGATGTCGAGGAAAACGGGCATGCGTGGCAAAGCTATTGCCGTCATATGCTGTCTCGCTTTGCTTGTCGGCTGCACGGGCTGCGGGGCACTGAAAGAAGGCTCGCGACGGGAGCGTCAATCCCAGCAGGGTCAATCATCGCAACAGGGTGAACGAATCGCGTCGTCGCTGAAGGATTATGCGCGATCGTTGTTGGATTCCGACGGCGGCAAAATATCCGATCAGCAGAAGTCCGCGCTGGAGAAGGCCGCTTCAGGCGGAAAAGTCAGCCAAGCCGACTACGAACGCGCATGGGCGGATTACAAGCAGTGCATCATAGACAAAGGCTATGCCGAGCCGACGTTCGACAAGTACGACAACGGCATTTACGCCCTGCCTTCGTACAACACCGATGACGCCAGCAAAGAGGCGATCCGCAAACTCAATGACGATCTGACATCCTGCAGTATGCTGCATGTCACGGATATCAACACCGTGTACAGGCTCCAGTTGGGCAATCCGAAGCTGCTGCTCGACGACAAGGAGGTTGCGGCCGACTGCCTGCGCAAGGAAGGCATAAAGCCCAAAGACTACACCGCCGATAAGCTGGAGAAGGATTTGGAATCCGGAGAAAGCGCAGGACTGCGCGATAACAGGAAGGCGCTGACCTGCTTGGTGACGGCCGGAGTGAACGTGACCGCCTCGGATGAGACGGTCTGGTATCCGCTGAAGTAGTCTGATGCGCGAAGGGGCTCATATGCGAGTGGTTGTGGAAGGGCTGGCCCACCGGTTCCCGGGGACAGACCTGCTGTTCGAGCATCTTGATTTCGTGGCGGAACCTGGCTCCACCATCGCGGTATGCGGACCATCCGGTTGTGGTAAATCGACATTGCTGTCGATCCTCGCCGGTTGGGAGAAACCATATGCCGGGACCGTGACCCGTGAAGGCGTGAACCGTGTGGGATGGGTGTTTCAAAACCCGTACGGTGTGGCGGAACGCACCGCGCTCGACCACGTGGTGTTCCCGCTGCTCGCCAAAGGCATGCGGCGCAAGGAAGCCGAGCCCAAAGCCTTGGAAGCCATGGGGCTGTTCGACCTCGAATACGCGGCCGACCGCCGGTTCTCCGACCTCTCCGGCGGCGAGGCGCAACGTCTCATGCTGGCACGCGCCGTCTGCTCCAAACCCGACATGCTGCTCGTGGACGAGCCGACCGCTCAATTGGATACGCGCACCGCGCATTCCGTCAGCCATGTGCTGAACAACCTTTCCGGCCAAGGCATGATCGTGCTCGTGGCCACACACGATCCCGACACCCGCGACGCCTGCGACCGTGTGCTCGACCTCGCCGACTACGCGCCAGGCGGCAGCAAATCGCAGGAACCGGAATTGGAAGAATAGACGAATAGAAAGGCATCGACTCATGGGAAAGAAGCAACGGGGCACCAAAGTCATGAACAACGGTGCCAGACGCGGACGACTCGCAGGGGCTTGGAGCCTGCTCGCCGTGGCAACCGCCATATGCGTGTCCGTGGGAGCATGCGCGCTGCTCCTGCCAGACCGCGCGCCGGCATTGCTCGGCTCGGCAGGGGAGACGACCACCGCGCCAGCCAGCGTGCAGGAATACTCCGGTAGCCAGCAAGTGACGGTTGTGCCCACCATCTCCACCGAACGTAATCTTCTCGGCAACGCCAACGGCACCGTCACCGCCGACTGGTCCGCAGACGGACTCGCCTCCGGCAAAGGCGCATACAAAGTCAACGACCGCGTGGTCGTGGCCTTGAACACCGCCACACCCCTATACCGTGACCTCAAAACTGGAGACAAGGGCGACGACGTGCTCGCACTGAACAACGAGCTGAGCCGACTCGGATACAACAGCGTGGCCGGTTCCGACACCTACTGGTGGGCAACATCCGACGGCTGGCGGCAACTCATGAACGACAACGGCAACCCCTCCGACGGCACGCTTGCGCTTGCCGACACCATGTGGATTCCTGAAAACGCAGTCGCGGTCGACGAGTGGACGGCCACCACCGGTTCCATGGTGACGGGCGGTACGGCAATCGGAAAAATACCGGGAGCGTTGACGAAACTCACCGTGAAAAACGGCGCGGCGGTAGGACAGGATCGCACTATAGGCATGTATGGCGTCAATGGAATATTGCCGGCCGATAACACGGAAATCACCGACGCCGAATTCCTGCGTAATGTGTCGGCAAGCGAAACGTTCCAGTCCATGGACATGCAGACCAAAAAGGCCGGTCTCGATGCCACCGTGGCATTGAAGGAACCATTACAGGTGCTGCGTGTGCCGGCGGGAGCGGTGTTCGGCATCGACGGCAGCAGCGGCATCGTACCAAAATCCCGTAACACATCCAATACGCCGGCGAAGGTGACGATTGTGGGCAGCGAGCTGGGCGTGAGTCTGGTGCAGGTACAGGATGCCGACGCGTCCGCGATCGCCAACGTCGAAATCGGCAGCGGGCTCAACGGGCTGGTTTGCAAATAGTCGGCGGACGAATCGCAAGAAACCGTTGAACTTCGCCAAACAGTGTGAAAACCGCATGAAACCGCCAATAAGGAAGCGTATATGAGACTTGGATCGGTGCTTTCCGAAGCGCTGCGCAACATCGGCTCGGGCGTGAGCCGCGCGTTCGCCATGTTCCTCGCCGTGCTGCTCTCCGGAACGCTGCTGGGCGGATATGAGGCGATGACCGTGATCGACTTGGAATCGCAGGCCGTGCAGCGCATCAACGCGTACGCTGACGTCAACGCCATCGTCGGTGGAACGGTGGATGGCACCGCATGCGACCGGTTGTCCGACGCTGGCGATGGAATGACGGGCACCTTGGCTGGCGCGATGCGTGCCGGCAAACAGGTCGTGCCACTCGCGACACCCGGCAAGGACATCTCATCGTATGACGTGACACCCGGTATGATCCGGCTGATCGCCGGCAATGCCAAGGCCGACGTGTCCGGCGTATGGGTGCCGCGCGACGTGGCCAAGGACTTCGGGCTCGCCGTGGGCAGCGCATTGCAGACACGCGAAGGCACTACGCGTGTGGCTGGTGTGTTCGACTGGCCGAACGATGGGCGTGACACGCGTTTCGCCTACGCGTTCATCGTGCCGGTGTCGGCGAGCGCTTCGACGTTTGACGAATGCTGGGTCAAGCAGTGGCCGGTTGATGGGCAGACGGAGAATCTGCTGTATGCCACGTTGGTGGCGGGTTCCGGCTCGTCGAATGCGGGTGTGACGCAGGTGAATAAGGGGTTTGATGCGCATTATGACGCGCGTGCGTCGTATGTGAATCGTTCGACGCGGTGGATGCCGTGGGTGGGGTTGGCGATTGGCGTGTTGGTTGGTGTGTTTGGTGTGCGCCGGCGTAGGTTGGAGTATGCGGGTGCGTTGCATTCGGGGCAGTCGAAGGGTGCGCAGTTGCTGGGTATTGGTGTGGAGACCGGTGTTTGGGCCGGGCTGGCTACGTTTGCTTCGTGTGCGTTGTTGTTGGCGTATGCGGTGCGGATGAGCCGGTCCGATTGGGCGGCGGTGTTGGCGGCTGCGGTGCGTACGCCGTTGGCTGTGTTCGCCGGTGTGATGGTGGCGAGCCTGTTTGCGGGGTTGTTGATTCGGGAATCGCAGTTGTTCCGTTTCTTCAAGAAGCGTTGACTGGTTTGAGGAAACGGAACAATCCGTTGGGTTGTTTGGTCGGTGGCTAGGCGATGGCCTTTTTGATGCGTTGCAGGCTGATCGGTTTCGGCGTGCCGAGTTCCTGCGCCCAAAGGGATACGTAGAATTCCTCGAGCATCCAGCGCAAGGTCTCGGCCTGTTTCATGAGTGTTTCATGGCGTGGGCCGGCTGGTTCGCGTTGTGCTTTCGCCACGGCCTTGTCGGCAAGTTGTTTGGCTTCGTCGGCTTCCCAAGCCCATCGCACGTCGCGGTTCTTGTCGTTTTTCGCCTTGGCGAGGCGCAGCAGGTCGGCGTGCAGGTATCGTTCGATGGACGGCAATGCCTCTGGCGGCGTCTTGCCGATGAAACCGGGGAAGACGAGCGTGGCGATGTGCTCGCGGATCGACTGCAGCACGCTCAGCAGTGGCAGGTCCGCTTTGCCGGACACGGCTTTGTCGACTTCCGCATACCGTTTCAGTATGGCGATCACGTCATGCGCCACCGCGTACACGGTGTCCTCGTACACTTCGCGCACATCGAGCACTGCGTCGGCGAGCGCTTCGTCGTCGGGCAGCTGGTCGATGTTGGGCAGGAGCCGTTTGACGGCGGCCAATTGCAGGTCTTCGGTGAGTTCCTTCGTGGACTTGTAGGGGGCGGAGGCGAGCATGAGCGCTTCCGTGCCGAGCCAGCGTGAGGAGATGCGTTCACCGGGCAGGCGCAGCGTGTCGAGCGCGCCTTGCCAGAGCATGGTGGCGCGTGCTTCGGTGGTCGCTCCCGCTTTGTTGAGCAGGTTGGCTTGTTCGACGAACTTGCCTTGGTCTCCTGCGTTTCGGGCTTGTTTTTCGACCATGTGGCGTGCGGAGGCTTTGGCTTGTTCGGCGAATCTGCGTTGCAGTTCGACGAGTGATTTGCCGGTGCCGAGCGTTTTGACGGGTCCTCGCGCGTGTCGTCGGCCGTGCTGGTTCTTGCGGTTGGGCGGCAGCTGCTGTTCCACGGCGAAGGTCATGCGCAGGTATGGCGCGAGCTTGTTCCATGGTTCGCCGGTGAGGACTTCCGGGTGGATTTGCGCGCCGACGATGCTGATGGCCGCTTGGGTGAACGCGTGTGGCAGGTCGGGCCATGTGGCGACGCTATCCTCGTTTTCGGGGGCCAGGTTTGGTTTTTGCTGGCTTCCGGAGCCGGGTAGGTCGGGGTAGCGTTCATCGATCCAGGCGCGGATCCTGCGTGCCGTGTCCGGGGCGGGTACGAACTGTACGCGCAGGGTTTTCGGCAATGATTTGATCATGCCGATGATGAGCTCGTCCAGCAGTCCCGGCACGTTCCATGTGAACTGTTCCGGGGTCAGCCGCGACAGCGCCTTCAACGGCACGTGCACGGTGACGCCGTCGTTCGGGTCGTGCGGATCGTAGATGTAGCTCAACCTTAGGTCGATGGGGGAGCCGTCGGTGCCGAGCGTATGCCAATGGTCGGGATAGTCGTCCAAGGACACCGAATCGGAGTCGGCGAGGCGTTCCACCTTGTCCGGGTCGAAATCCAGCAGGTCGGGCTGCTCGTCGTGCCTTGTCTTCCACCATTTCGCCAGGTCGGCCACGCTGGTGACGGTGTTGGGGATGATGGCGTTGTAGAAGTCGAACAGGTCCTCGTCGCCGACGGTCTGCGCCACCTGGCGGGTGCGGCTCGCGTCGTCGGCCGCGTCTTCGAGGATGTCGCGGTTCCGCATGACGAAATCGTCGTAGGAGAACCGTTGCTGGATGTCGCCTTCCACCAGGCCTTGGCGGATGAGGAAGTCGCGTGCCTCGAGCGGGTTGATGCGCCCCCATTGCACGGTGCGGTCCTGCACGATCGGCAGGCCGTACAGGAGCACCTTCGCGCTCGCCACGGCCGAGCCGCGCGAACCGGACCAGTGCGGGTCGGCGTAGGTGGTGCGCGTCAACGCTCCGGCGAGCGGTTCGGCCCATGCGGGGTCGATTTCGGCGGAGTACCGCGCCCACAGCCGGCTTGTCTCCACCAGTTCGGTGCTCATCACCCATTGCGGGGTCGACTTGGCTACGGCGGAGGCGGGGAACAGGGCGAAATGCGTGCCGCGCGCGCCCTGATAGTCGTTCTTCGCCATCTTCTGCGCACGTTTCATCGCGCGTGCCCGTGCCGCTCCCTTGAGCCCGGCGAAATCGGAAGCCTTCGGCTCGCGCACGATCTGCATGCCCATCATGGACAGCAGGCCGGAAAGCATGGACGTGTGGATGCCCTGCGCGTCCCATGAGCAGCACAGCGAATGCGCTGCCTGCTGGTTGAGCGGTAGCTGGCGGATTTCCAACGGTGGGCGGGACACGGGAATCGGCTCGCCGAGCTTGAATGTGAACTCCCGGCACATTTCGCGCAGCTGGGCGACCAGATCCTTCCATTGGCGCATGCGCAGCCAACTCAAGTACTCGGTCTTGCAGATGCGGCGCAGTGCGGAATTGCTTGGTTCGCCATCAGCTTGGAACACGCGGTCCCACAGGTTCAACGCGGTCAGGAAGTCACTGGTCGGGTCCGCATACCGGTTGTGGATGCGGTCCGCCTCCTCACGGTTCTCATCGGGACGTTCGCGCGGATCCTGCAGGCTGAGGAACGCCACGCCCACCAATACGGCGGCCAGTGTGTTCGGCGTGGTTGACTTCGCGGCCTCGATGATCATGCGGCCCAAACGCACGTCGATCGGGATGCGCGCCAGCATGCGGCCCGTATGCGTCAACACCACTTCGCCATGCTTGCGGGCGATGGCCTTCAGTTCGGTCAGCTCGTTGAAACCATCGGACACGGCCTTCATATCCGGCGGGTCGATGAAACCGAAATCCGTCACATCCCGCGCGGTGCGCGCCACGCCCACCGACAGCATGTGCAGGACGACCGCGCCCAAGGACGTGCGTAGGATCTCCGGCTCCGTGAATTCGGGACGCGTCTCGAAATCCTCACGTGAGTACAGGCGGATCGCGATGCCGTCGGCGATACGGCCGCAGCGGCCCGAACGTTGGTTCGCGCTCGCCTGGCTGATTGGTTCGA
>OGQI01002336.1_pt1 | contig 11628 bp, 7 predicted proteins | sample 1553171 | NCBI WGS metagenome assembly OGQI01 (sample SAMEA2579988, study PRJEB22360) | human gut metagenome | biome: human gut; feature: human-associated habitat; material: faeces | place: Denmark | collected 2008/2010
AGCTGACTCTCCCCAGATTGCAAAACGCTCCGGATCGTATCCATATTTCTCTGCATTTGCACGAAGAAAACGGATCGCTGATTTCACATCTTCCACTCCTGCCGGAAAGGCTGCTTCCTGGGCAAGACGATAGTTAACGGATGCACATGCATATCCATGATCGCGGAAATAGCGGTACATCAGCTGCGCCTGACGGGACTGGCTGTCATTGTATACGAAGCCGCCCCCATGTACCAATATGATCAACGGCATAGGTTCTTCACTGTCCGGCACATACAGATCCAGATAATCATTTTCGGAAGCCTCAGAATATGGCAGCTTCTCATAAGCTTTTCCACCATTCCATTTGGAAGAATCATCCAATTTCACTGATGGAGAGTATACATTATGAAAAACTACACGAACTGCTTCATGATTGTAACCGAGAATACCAACTATAGCAGCAAGACAGATTCCACCTATGATAAAACCTTTTTTCTTCATTTTTTCAACCTCTTTTCTACCTTAAATCATAAGTCTTTCACTTCATTCACATGGAATTTCCACCACATAAAACCGTTCTTCATCTGCCACGGTAACCTTCACCGGTCCGTTTCCATCTGCCTGTACAACTGCCATTGCCTCACCATAATAAGTCGCCACAGTATGGTCAGTATAATTCCCTTTTACATAAGGAGCCGGGCTTCCGAGTCCCTTCAGGACACCATTTTCTACTGTTACTTTTATGTTATGTTTCTCCATTGGTTTCCAGATTCCCTTGCTATCTGTGTATTGCAGTTGAATAAATGCAAGGCCCTCCGGTTTCACGGTTTTCTCCTCTGGGCGCACCTGAAGAACCGTTTCTTTTCCTGCTGTATGTAATGAATAACGGTTGATTTCTCTTCCGTTTTCATCGTAAGAAACCGCCGTTATCTCCCCATTCTGATAGGTGATATTAAAGTTTGCACGGCATTTTTTCACTTTCTTTTTACCAGCACTTTTGCCATTGATAAACAGCTCAACCTGTGCAGCCCTTGCATAAACTTCTACCTTCGCCGGTTCTCCGTTACAGCCATCCCATGCCCAGCTTTCCAGAGCCTTTGTCAGCTGCCAGCCGGTAAGACGAAGCTTTTCTTTCTGGTAAACAGGAGCAACTGCAATAAACGGACCTGTCTCTCTTTCAAAAGCAACTCGAGTATATGCAGCCTCTGCACGCGGCTTTCCATTCAGGTCAATTCGACCATTTCCACCTGTCATTCTCGTGGCTGGATCTTCAAATTTATAGTCAGAATACTCTGCTGCACCATCCCCGACTTCTCCGATATAATCCCATCCTGCCCACACAAAATCACCGATAATCCGTTTGTTTTTTTTGGCAATTTCCCAAAAACTATACGCATCCTTACAGAAGGTTTCACTTCCCAGAATCAGACGGTTCGGGTACTTTTTCAGGTCATGTTTGTAGCGGAAAATACCGTAATTATAACCTGCGATATCCATGTTTGCGTAGGCATCCTTCGTCCTTAAATCGCATGGATAAAGGGTAGCACCGCACTTCATAAAGTAGTCTCCAACCAGACAGGCAAGAGTATTATAGAACTCGCTTCCTACCGGCTTTTTCTTCTTTTCCGGCTTGGAAGCAGCTGTCTTTTCTGCCTTGTCATCACTGTAAACGCCAAGTCCTATGGAGCTTAAGAAGTTGAAGAAAATATTGATTCCGCAGGTAACAGGACGGGTGGAATCCAGGCTGTGAAGATAGTTTGTCATATCACCGGTAAGGGCAATTCCCTTCTTCTGAGCGGTCTCTGCAACCTCATTTCCTGTAGAGTACATGATCACACTTGGATGGTTGTAATCCTTGTCAACCATGTCTTTTAAATCCTGTTTCCACCAGTCAGCAAGCTGTCCGGCATAATCATATTTAGTCTTATGAATGTACCATACATCTACATATTCATCCATCATCAGCATTCCCACACGGTCACAGGCATCCAGAAGTGCCTTAGAGCAAGGATAATGTGCAGAGCGGACTGCATTGTATCCATTTTCTTTGAGAATACGCATTTTACGTTCTTCTGCTTCCGGATACGTACATGCACCAAGCACGCCATTATCGTGATGAAAGCATGCACCGCGAAGAATCACACGCTCTCCGTTAATGGTCATTCCTACCTGAGGATTCCAGATCAATTCACGGATTCCGAAAGTTTCAGTTACTTCGTCTTCACCGAAAATTGCTTTACAGGTATAGAGATTCGGGTGCTCTGTATCCCAGAGCTTTGCGTTTGGAACATCCAGCTGGAAGATGGCCTGGTATGCTGCTTCCTGATTATTTTTTTCCGCTTCCACCTGCGCCAATTCACTCTTCTGACCATTTTTTCCAGTCTGTACTGATTCATTTGGCTGCATGTTTTTATTATCTGATGATATTATTTTGTCATTGTTTACATTTCCTATTTTTGTACTTTCACCAATTACTCTAAGTACTTTAGAGCCCTCAAACTCAATCTTCAGGGAAACCTCTCCCGGCGAAGAAGTTTTCACAACGACCTCAATTCTCGCCGGATCATAGCTTAAGGTACGGATTTTCACACCGTTTACCGGAATATGTTTTTCTTCCCCAACATACAGATAAGCCGGACGGTAAATACCGGTTCCTGAATACCAGCGGCTGTTTGGCTGGTCAGCATTGCGCGCAATGACTTTGATCTCATTCTCTTTTCCATACTGGAAAAAGCCCTCTGTATCCACATAAAAATTGGTATAACCATAAGGACGGTAAGCCGCCTTTTTCCCATTTATGTAAACTTCACCATTGTGGTAAATACCCTCAAATTCAATGAGGACTTTCTTACCTTTATACTCCTCTGGCACAAAGAAATTCTTGGTATATTCGTAATCTCCACCAATATACCATCCAATATTTCCCTCGCCGGTACTCTCCTGAGTACGCGGCTCACTCAGCATTGCGTCATGTGGCAAAGTCACCGGATAAGCTTCCTCATCCCTGGTAAGACACCTGCATATCCAATCCTTGTTAAAATCAATTTTCTGCATACAGTAAACTGCTCCTTTCTGAAATCTCTGTCCTTAAACCAACTACCTTTTCGGCATTCTCGTTCTGTTGACAGTTTACTGCTTTTTCCTATCTCTGTGGAAGAATTAGCGTGAACAGTCCTTTTTTTAGCGCTAATAACAGCCCACAGAACTTTATAAATCAAGTCTGTGAGCTGTCTTCTCTACCTTCAGCTCGTTCCCATCCCACACAATATGTACCTGTCCCTCAGCAACAGGCAATGTACAATCAAAGCTGTCGAAAAACTCAGTATGCGGTTCTACCACAAATTCTTTTCCGCCGACTCCAGTAAATTTCAGCCCCATGAAATACTTCGCCAGGAAATAGATCGGGCTTGCAGCCCAGGCATGGCAGAGACTTTTTCCAAAGCGGTCGCCGTACATATCGTACTGAGTTTCTACTGGTGCCTCCGGGTCAAACTCTTCCCAGAAGGTAACTGCACCGCGGTCCAGCATACCGCCCCAGTAATTGCGAATCTTATTTAGTACAAATTCCAGATTTCCGGTCTGGCAGAGCATATCCAGTTCAAAGAAGTTGAAATACGGAGTTGTAATTGCCGGAATTGCATCATTCTTAATTACATTTGCCAGAATTTTCTCCTGCTCTTCTTGTGTTGCAATGTGAAAAAGAATTGCAAAAATATTGGCATGACGGGTCACATTTCTCTTACCGGATTCAAAGGAATCAATAAATGCGCCTTTCTCCTGATCCCAGTATAATTTACGGATCTGCCCGATCAGTTTCTCATATTTCTCCATGTATTCCGGATTTTCTTCTCCAAGAGCCGCACTCACTTTCGCCATGGTCTGCCAGCATGCTGCGAACAGCATCTGCTCTGCACAAAGGGCACCAGTCTTATCCATGTCAGCCCAGTCAATGTAGATCCAGTCATTTTCACGACCTACAAGAAATCCGTTTTCATCCAGCTGACCCTCACAGAACTCCATAAGGGAGCACATTTTCGGATAAACCTGGCGGACAAATTCCAGGTCACCATATGCCTCATAATGATAAAGCACGCCCAGGATCCAGAACAGGGAATAGTCCATGATGGTATTGATATGTCTTGTCATAGGATCATTTCCACGTAGTGCTAAAAGAGTTCTCTGGTCAATATCAGGATCTGCCAGCAGATACTGATTTACAAAAAAGCTCTGGTAGGCGTCTCCAGACCAGATCCATTTGTCACGTTTCACCCCATCCAGGAAAAAGATACCGCTGCAAAGACGGAAGGTATGCTCCGCCACCTCCCAGATTTTATTTAGTTTCTCATCATTACACTTAAAGGAAGCGCGTTTCGGGAAATCTACATACTGATAGAATGCTGTGATTTCCACATCTTCGGCTTTGCAATTCGGAATGAATGCAAAACGGACTGCACAGCATGGGCATCGATTTGTAACCGGATTCGGCTGCCAGCTGTAGTAGCAGTGCTCAAGGTCAAGAGCTTCGTCCTCAGATTCACCGCAAAAAACCTCTAAATCCTCATCTTCGCTTGTACTGTCAACACAATTACTGCGTTTACTTTTCACATAAACCGCCGCCGTCAGTTCCGTCTCAAACTCTGCCAGCACGCCACCGTTTATCTCGCTGATTTTCACCGGCTTGCACTCTTTTTCTGTATATTCCCACACAGTAGGATTCTGTCCCGGCTTGGTAAAATACTTACACACTCCAACCGGCACTAATGGCTGGGAATAATCCTCTGCCTTCCATGTTTTATCAGAATGGATCACCTCACCCTGCACATAAGCGCAAGGAAATGCCTCCACACAGCCTGCATGAATAGAGATCCGCACCTTTCCAGGTGCTACTGTAATCTTCTTTCCAAATGGATATTTCTTCTCCCCATTCTCCCTGGTTACAAGCACATGACCAATCGCATTGGAAAATACAGTAAAACTGGTCTCCTGCTCCAATTCATAAGTCCGGCGGAAAGCCACACGGTTGCGGAAGCCCTCACTCTTCCAAAATGCCGGCCATCCAAAACCTCTCTCCACACGGCTGAAATTCTGCTTCATGGCATGATATAATTCAAAATCTCCCGGATACCAGATCCAAAATGTATGTTCCATTTCTGTTTTCCTCCCGTAAATTATTGCTGTTCACAATCTTTGAACAATAACCAATTCTCATTTCTTGTAAATCTACTCATAATTTAACTATAGTATAAAATGAATTTCTCCAGGAGTCCACAACATCCCACGTTTAAAAAGCTACAGATTACGCTTTCGTATCTGGTTACGGCTGGTGAATTAAACAAAGAAGGCGCAGCTTAAAAACAAACTTTTAAGTCGCACCTCTTTTGTTTACATCATTACATAAAAAATGAAAACCATATATTGCCAGAAACATGGGATTACCATAACCAGCGTCATCGATGGAACCCTTTTCAAATTCATGAATACCGTGGATGTCAGCGCCAGTGACCACTGGTTTCATCTGAAAATATTGATTCCAATACCAGATTCGTCCACTGCTACCGCTTCAAATAACAATAAAAAAAACAGCAGGAGTTCATTCTAACAAACGAACGCCTGCTGTCTTCTTGTTAAAATTAATTTCTGTAATGCTTCTACCCAACAGTTCCTACAACACAAACCCAGTTGTATTCTTCCCCTGCGCCTGAATATCCAGACAGCAGTCTGCCACATGCTCCTGATTCAGGTCCAGAGAATAGTTCACTTTCATGGCAATTTGACCGTCACTTTCTTCCAATTCCAGATTCGTCGCTGAAATTCCCATTTCAAGAGTTCCGAACGGGGTGGTATAAAATGCCATATTACGCTTCCCCTGCTCAAAAACCATATGTGTATTTACCTGTCCTTTTTTTCGGACTTCCATTCCCCGGGAAGATATCTTGATATAATTTATAGTAGGATCTCCCTGCTCGTCCAGCATTTCTTCATAGCGAAGATAATGGCTTCCATTACGGAAATAATACTCTCCCGGAACCACAATCTCGATTGGCTCATCACCTTCTGGTGTGTCCATCATATGTAAACCTTTTACGTGAATTAAAACTTCTTTTTCCATTATTGTTCCATTTCTTTCTCTTTTTCAATATTTCTCAATATCAATCTTCTGCGTTTTCTCCACATCAAATGGCAGAATCGAATTGGCAAAGCCCTTGAATTTCTCTGCCAGATCGCTCACATAGAAACGATATGGGAAATCAGACTGTCCCTGTCCGGTGCTCTGCATATTCTGCTCTTTCAGAAGTCTGCCAAGCTCCAGTGCCGTCTCGTACGCCGGGTTCACCAAAGTAACACCCTCTCCCATGATCTGTCCGATGGTAGAACGGAGCAGTGGATAATGGGTACAGCCAAGGATCAGTGTATCAATATCTTTTTCCTGTAGTTCCTTCAGATATCGGCTTGCAACTTCCACTGTCACCGGATCATGAGTCCAGCCTTCCTCTACCAACGGTACAAATAAGGGACATGGCTTTCCAATCACTGTAATCTCCGGATCGATCTTTTTCAGAACCTCCGCGTGGATTCCACTTCCAACAGTACCTTCTGTACCGATGATTCCCACCCGTTTATTTCTGGTAACCTGCGCAGCTACCTTGGCACCGGCTTCAATCACTCCAAGAATGGGAATGTCAAATTCTTCCTGAACTGCCTCCAGGGCAAACGCACTGGCTGTATTACAGGCCACCACAATCGCCTTCACCTTCTGCTCTTTCAGGAAACGGATTATCTGACGGGAATATCCTATAATAGTCTCTCTGGATTTGCTTCCATATGGAACTCTGGCAGTATCGCCGAAATACACGATTTTCTCTGCTGGAAGATTCCGCATGATCTCCCTTGCCACAGTAAGTCCGCCAATACCGGAATCAAACACACCAACAGGCGCATCTCTGTCTATTTTCATTTATCTATCTCCAAATTCATAGTCAAGCGATATTCGCAATCTGTATTTCATTTTAACACCAAAGGAGCGGCGGTGCAAGTGCTTGTACTACATCAAAGCGTTAAGTGTCCCCACGTTACGGTTCACTGGTAACATTCCGCGAAGTGTTTTTTGCGAACAGTAACGTCTCCACAATCCAGAAATGAAATCTTGGCTCTGCTTTCTGACCGTTCTCCGTCCTCGGTGCTTCCATAAAACAGAACTGGGGATAAATGGTTCCCCACCACGCAAGAAGGTTAGAATTTTTATTAAAATTTTCACTGCCCGGGCAAAGTAATACTGCTGTCAGAAGTGCTGCCGCTATATGATATTTGTTTTTTCTCAGACAAAGCATAAAAGTACCTCCCATATTTTTCTTAACAAAAGTATTCCCTGTCCCGGCCCGGAATAATCACATTTATTCCCACTGCTTATTGCTTTTCGCAGCTTCCCTGGAGCGTGTCTGAAAAAGGCTTTCTGCAAGATGTGCGTCACAATTTGTGGGAGATTCGGCTAAAATTTCACTTCCAATTCCTTTCCATAAATTTTCAGTTCTGGCAATTCAGACAAAGCACCACGTTCATAAAACTCATGATAAACCTCACGAAGCGTTACTGCCTGTCCCGGGCTTCCATTTGGATTATTTTCCAGCAGCCCAAGAAGATACTCTCCCAGAGAAACGTCCTGAGGGCTTACCCAGGCTACTGCTTCAGATGCCGCAGCACAGCGAAACACATAAACATTTTCACCTATAGTCGGCTCCTGCTTCAGATACTCAAGAACCTGCTCCCAACGCCCTCCATCTAACAAACTCTCGCCCAAAACCAGAATTTCCAGATGTCCCATATCCAGATATTTTTCCTGTGTCCGGCTGTATATATTTTCAATCTCACGGAAAGTTTCTCCCTGAATCGACGGAGCAGCATTCCCCTGGTCTTCCCCGTCTTTTTCCTGTCCTGTAGATTTTGGAAGATCCGGAATTCCGTAAGTCAGCAGATATTTCCCCTCTGTAATATCGGCTCCAAGTGCAAGCGGATACATGCGTTTCTCCGGTTCCACACCACCACAGCCGGCTAACAGAAACAATGCACTGACACACGCTACGGCAAGCTTCTTTTTCCACTTCTTTTTGCCTGTCATAAAAAACATAATCTGAAGCACCAGCATTCCGGGCACAAAAATATATTTCAAATATAATGGAAAACTATTCCGGATTCCCCATCTTTCAATATCCCACACAGCTCCGGCAAAAACCAGAATGGATATCCACAGCTTTCCAGTTCCCATATCTGCTTTTTCCACAATTAAATGACCATAATGCAGAAAACTTCCAATAGAAAATAAAAGGCTGTATAAAAGAAATCCCATCCAGAGGACATCAAATCTTGCCAATACATTCCCTGGAAGCTCCGCACCTGACAGAAGCGGCAAAATCGGGCAGCTTTCATATTTCAGGCGCCCCCATCCAAATACTGAAGGAAGCAGCAATTCCGTCAGAATAAGCAAAATTCCCAGGGTAAAAACGGCAAAACTTACAGTTTTCCCTGTATCTTTACTGTTTCCTACACTGTCCAATGCAAAGGGAAGCAGCCCCAATCCGGAAAATGCACATATCACATCATATCCACTTTCCATAATTTTTCTTCCTGAGAAAGAGGAATTCCATACCATTTCCTGAAAATACTCCCATTTTCCCTGTCCCACAGCCAGGACTAACATAAGCATAACCGCTGCAAGTACCACGCCTCCTGACACTTCTCCCATTCTGCCTCGTCTCTGAATCCCCTTTTGCGTGCCCAGACTGCAAACCAGCAATGTGATCAGACATAGCCATTTTTTTCCTATACCTGTTCCCAGACTAACTGCAACAATTTCTCCCAGAAGATTCAAAAGAAACGCAGCTCCAAGAATGCAGTATATAAGAAAAAACAACGCTGCCAGCCGTCCCCACACCACACCGGCTGTTTTGCAGGGCCTGGCAAAAGCATAACGAAGACGGATGAGGAAAATCACATAAAACAGCACAGCTGCAAGGGCTGCTGCAGTCCCTGCCAGCCCACCAAGCCCCAAAGTTTTTCTGTTTTCGAAAAGGCATAATATTAATGGTGCAATAAACGAAATCACGATCTGCCTGTAGAGCTGCCGTTGGGAGATTCGATTATTTTCTGCAAATTTCATTTACTTCGGTTACCTTTCCTTCCTGTTCTTATTGCGGATTTTTTGCAGTCTCACTCGCTCATTTTTTCTGGCATATGGAGGGCGCCTCCATCTCTTTTTAAATGGCACTCTCACAATTTTGCTTCCAGTCCCATTATCCGTACTTTGTTTAACAAAAGGTGTCAGGTATGGGACTCCAAAGCTGAGAAGTCCTGCCAGATGTGATACTGTCAGATATACTCCTGTCACAATTCCAAAAATCCCCAGATATCCTCCCAAAAACAAAAAGAAATATTTAAGCATCCGAAATGCCGAGGCAAATTCTTCATTTGGGATTGCAAGAGAACCAAGTGCCGTGATCGCCACAACCATGACCACGATCGGGCTTACAAGATTCGCTTCCACAGCAGCGGATCCCACGATCAGTCCTCCCACAATTCCCATAGCATTCCCCAGTGCTCCCGGAATCCGCACACCTGCCTCCCGAATCAGTTCAAAAGATAATTCCAGCAAAACAAGCTCCGCAATGCTGGAAAATGGTACACCTTCTCTTGCCTGGGCAAAGGACAGAAGCATGTTCGTGGGAAGAATCTGCGTATGAAACCGGATCACCGCAAGATAAAGCCCCGGCAGCAACGTAGCTGCTGCCATTGCCACATAGCGCAGTATTCGAAGAAACGATGCCATTTCAAATCGGTTATACCAGTCCTCGCTGCTTTCCATAAAGCTGTGAAAAACACCTGGCAAAATAAGCGCTGACGGAGAATTATCACAGAGAAGCACTGCTTTTCCATTTAAAATTTCCTGCGCTGCACGATCCGGTCTTTCCGTAGTCTGATACTGTGGAAATGGGGAAAACCAGGAATCCTCCGTCAGCTGTTCCAGCATTCCGCTGTCCAGAATTCCATCAATTCGAAACTCTCCAAGCCGCTCTTTCACCTGCTCCAGAAATTCCTCCTGCACCAGATCTTCCATGTATACCATCTGGACCAGTGTATGTGATCTCTCCCCAATATAGAATTCCACTACCTTTAATCTGGTATCCCGAAGCCGCTTCCGGATCAGTGCAGAATTTATTTTCACAGAATCAGAGAAGCCTTCCCTGGAACCTCGCAGAACCTTCTCCATCTCCACTTCTGTTACCCCCATGCTTGGATAACCGGCACTGGAAATTTTCATGGCCTGGTCAAATCCGTCCATAAAGAAAACCGCATTTCCGGCAAGCAGCCCTGCAAACACCTGCTCCATGTCAGTCAGCTTCTTTACATCCGCAATTCCCAGACTGTTATACTCCACAAATTCCTGCATCTCCCCAGGCGAAATCTCCCAGAAATGCCCAACCATTTTTCCAATGGCAGAGTCCTCCAGCATCATATTGGAAGTCGCTACCTCAATATAGACCATCAGACAGTCAACCTTCCGCTCATCCCCCAGCCGCATCTTCCGGATCTGAATATCTCCACAATCTGCCAGACGTTCTCTTATATACCGTTCATTTGCTCGAATATCCTTTGAAATCATAACAATATTATCATTTTTATCCAACGCTGCTCCTCTTTTCCATTTTCAGGCAACAAAAGAAAATCCTGCTTGCAGGATTCTCCGCCTGCGGCGGGTCGCTTCGGACGACAGCTTTCATTTCGCCGCAGTGCGATCCTGCCCGGTAGGGCTTTTTGTGTAATAGGGAATTCCAACGAAATTTCCTATTACACAAAAAAAGACACTGGTTATCTCTCCCAGTATCTCCCATAAAAACAATTATATTCATTTTCTCTCAACTTTCCAGAAGGAGGAACGCGGGCAGGATGTGCCCGCTCCGCTCCCAGAAAACCACTCAGTTTACTCTTCTGCCCGAATCGCCTGAATAATTCCCATCCGCTGATTTTCCAGATGTTCAAAAGACAGCTCCTGTGCCGCTTTCACGTCCCGTTCCTTAATCGCCCTGGTAATTTTCTCATGCTCTTTCACCAGACGGTTTCTGGACTCATCCTCTTTCAAATATTCTACACGATATCTGTAGATCTGCTCGCGAAGATTATTCAGAACCTGCATCAGTCTTTTATTATCAGCAGCTTCATAAATTACCTCATGGAAATTCACATCCGCCTCAGCCATCTTTACCAGGTCGCCTTCCGCCGTACTGGTCTGGAAAACCTCAGCCGCCTGCTCCAGCTTCCGGATATCCGCATCTGTCATATTAGCACAGGCCTTCTCAATGGCCATATTTTCCAGAGTGATCCTGACCTCCAGAACGTCATTCAGATCCTTCTCTGTAATATTGGCAACCTGGGCTCCACGTCTCGGGACCATCACAACCAGCCCTTCCAGTTCCAGCTTACGCATGGCCTCCCGGATAGGAGTTCTGCTCACCCCAAGCTTCTCCGCAAGGGCAATCTCCATAAGTCTTTCGCCCGGCTTCAGTTCTCCCTTCAGGATTGCCTGACGCAATGTGTTAAAAACGACCTCCCTAAGTGGAAGATACTCATCCATATGCACTGTAAAATCACTTGTCATTT
>OGQI01002338.1_pt1 | contig 11615 bp, 8 predicted proteins | sample 1553171 | NCBI WGS metagenome assembly OGQI01 (sample SAMEA2579988, study PRJEB22360) | human gut metagenome | biome: human gut; feature: human-associated habitat; material: faeces | place: Denmark | collected 2008/2010
CATGTACGTTGTATGCAGGTGTCTACTGGCCGCACGCGTCAGGCGTTTGACCGCCTGAGCGCAAAAGTATTGGCCAATCTGTCAGAATACAATGGGTGATGTGATATTAATCAGGGTGCTCACTACTGACCACCCTGCAATATCCGATGTAGCACTATAAATGTCTACTACGGCATGCACCTGGTCATTTTTGATTTCTACCCTTTGCGTATCTCCCACAAATCCGGGGGTAGATTGTATGGATACCTGCATGTTCTCCGGACCGACAGAAGCTCGTGAGGCGGCAACTGTAACATTCACTTTGGTTGGAAAGAGGCGAATAGCTTCCGCAGCACTTCCGGAGAAAACAGTACGTTGCTCCGTTTGCAAGGAATCATCATAAACGGGAGTTCCTTTGAGTCCGTTAGGACCTTTTTCATTGAAGAAGCGGGCCGTCGTATTTCCCATCAGAGAGGCAGTTCTTAAAACATCGAATCCACCGGTAGCTCCGGATGCAATATAGACCCGTGTACCATTTGCTCTGGCGGTTTCTGTCACTTCCTGATAGAATGTCTCGTCTGCCAAAGCACCGATAGACAAGGTAATGACAGAGGTTCCGTTTCTCAATGCTGGCAAAGCCAATTCCCGCATAGCGGCAGGAGAGGCCGATTCCACCAGATAATCTGGTTTTAATGCTAATAACTCTTCCAATGTGGCGCAAGCAATGCAAGGCTTGCCATGTTGCTGCATTTTATGAACGATGTGCGCTGCTTTTGAAGCCGTACGCGAATAGACACCTACCAAGTCATAATCTGGTAATAAGCCTTTGACAACTGCATCCGCAACGATTCCTGCAAGTCGTCCACATCCTACAATGACTAACTTTTTCATGCAACAAAGATAATACTTTTATTGGTAAGAGCTTGGGTTGGTAATATGGTATTTATTTTCATCAGGTATGTATCCGGGGTTTGTTCCTTTAATTTATGAGCCATTTGTAATCAGATTACGAAGATTTTCTCTACATTTGTCTTTATTAGTCTTGTAATCTTCTATTAAAGTTTAATACTCCGATGAAAAAAAAGTACCTGATATTTCTTTTACTTCTCTCTTTTCCACTATATACCCGGGCCGATAAGACCTTGGACTCACTGTTGAATGTGCTTGATTTGACGATTCAGGAACATGAAATTTATGTGGTTCAACGAGAATCACGTATCAAGCACCTTAAAGAACTGACACACGGAATAGAACCTAATTCCGCGGAACAGTACAATCTGAACAGTCAGATATACAAAGAATATAAAGCCTTTATTTGCGACTCTGCCATCCACTATTTGAATGAAAATATCCGGATTGCAGAGCGCTTGCGTGATGCAGACCGGCAGATAGAAAGTCAGTTGCAGCTTTCGCTATTATTATCATCAACTGGAATGTATAAAGAGTCTCTTGATGTGCTGGAATCGGTAGACCGTCGGAAAATCATTCCTCGTTTAATAGCCGATTATTATACCTGCTTTGACCATGTGTATGGCGAGTTGGGCGTTTATACACAGGATAAAACCCTTTCGGGACGTTATTGGAGTATCTCGCAGGCATATAGAGATTCATTATATGCTATATTGCCTCCGGAATCGGAAGAATACCTGCTGATGCGTGAAGCATCATTTCGCGATCAACGCCAGTATGAGGAAGCCCTGAAAGTGAATGATCTTCGGTTGACGAAAATAGAACCATATACTCCCCAATATGCGATGGCTACTTATCATCGTTCTTTGATTTACAAGTACAGTAATGATAGTCTGGGAGAGAAACGGAATCTTTGTCTTTCTGCTATATCGGATATTCGTTCTGCCATTAAGGACCATGCTTCGTTGTGGATGCTTGCCCAGCTACTTTACGAAGATGGTGATATGGAACGTGCGTACCAATATATGCGCTTTTCGTGGAATGCGACCAAGTTCTACAATGCCCGTCTGCGTAGTTGGCAGAGTGCTGACGTGCTTTCATTGATTGATAAAACCTATCAGGCAATGATTGAAAAGCAGAACGACCGTCTTCAACAGAACCTGCTGCTTATCACTGCACTATTGGTGTTGTTGATTGTAGCTTTGGGATATATCTACCGTCAGATGAAAAAGCTGGCAGATGCAAGAAATCATCTTCAGGTAGCTAATAAGCAGTTAAACGGATTGAATGAGGAGTTGAGGCAAATGAATAGTTGCCTGTCTTCTACCAATATCGAACTCTCGGAGTCCAATCAGATTAAGGAAGAATATATTGCCCGTTTCATCAAGCTGTGTTCTACTTATATCAACCGTTTAGACGCTTACCGGCGGATGGTGAATAAGAAAGTGTCTGCCGGACAGATTGCGGAATTATTAAAGATAACGCGTTCCCAAGATGCTCTTGATGAAGAACTGGAAGAATTGTATGCAAACTTTGATACAGCCTTTTTGCATCTCTTCCCTAACTTTGTGGGAAAATTCAATGACTTATTACAGGAAAATGAACAGATTTTACCGAAGAAAGGCGAGTTATTGAATACTGAACTGCGCATCTTTGCTTTGATACGTCTGGGTATTGAAGACAGTTCACAAATTGCGGAGTTTCTTCGTTATTCGGTGAATACAATTTATAATTATCGGGCGAAAGTAAGGAATAAAGCCCGTGGATCGAGAGAGGATTTTGACGATTTAGTGCGAAAAATTCGCTAATTCGGACTGTAAATCAACCACTTTTTTAGGTATACGTTCTGAATGTAAATAGATGAAAATAAGTGGATTATCGTTTTGTGTAATCCACTTATTGCCCCCTCCTTGTTAGCTCACTTTAATTTCTTTATACTTTTGACCTGTGCTTCGAAAGTAATGAGAATAGCCCATTGCTGACGAGCGTCTTATTATTAACTTTAAAACTTAGTACGCATGAAAAAAAACAGGCGAAAAATCCTTTCGGGGAGTCGCAAGATTTTCTTTGCTATCTTGGCAATGTTTTTATCTTTGAGTGCATCCGCACAGCAAATTACTGCATCCGGTCAGGTCCTGGATGCTCAAAAAGAACCGCTAATCGGTGTTAGTGTACAAGAGAAAGGTACGTCTAACGGAGCAATAACCGATTTAGATGGCAACTTCACATTAAACGTTAAGCAAAACGCCATTTTGATATTCTCTTATGTGGGTTATAAGTCGCAGGAGGTAAAGGCAGCCCAACAGATGAAGATCACACTTCAGGAAGATAATGAAGTGCTTGATGAAGTGGTGGTCATCGGTTATGGTTCGGTGAAACGGAAAGATGTGACTACCGCTATCTCTTCCGTATCTACCAAGGATTTGGATATGCGGCCTATCGTTTCGGCAGGACAGGCCATTCAAGGTAAGGCAGCCGGTGTCTCGGTGATTCAGCCTAACGGTACGCCGGGCGGTGAAATGTCTATCCGTGTTCGTGGTACTACTTCAATGAATGGTAGTAATGATCCGTTGTATGTAGTAGATGGAGTGCCTGTAGACAATATCAAGTTCCTTTCTCCGAATGATATTGAGAGTATGCAGATATTGAAAGATGCTTCATCGGCATCTATCTACGGTTCGCGTGCCGCTAACGGAGTCATTCTAATTACTACGAAGGCCGGTGCAGCCGGTAATGCCAAAGTTTCTTTGACAGCCCAGGTCGGTTTGAACAAAGTGGCCGATAAAGTAGAATCCCTGAATGCAGCACAATATAAAGAATTGCAGGATGAAATCGGACTAGTGTCTTTGCCGGACGGATTACCCGACCGCACCGACTGGTTTGATGAAACGTATACGACCGGAAAGACTCAAAATTATCAGGTAGCTGTATCCAATGGTAATGAGAAAATGAAATATTACCTTTCTGCGGGTTACCTCAAAGAACAGGGAGTGTTGGACATCTCTTATTACAAGCGTTACAATTTCCGGGTAAATCTGGAAAATCAGGTTCGTAAATGGCTGACAGTAAGTGCTAATATCTCTTATTCAGATTATACAAGCAATGGAGGCGGAGCAATGGGAACAGGCTCGAATCGGGGTGGTGTTATTCTGGCTGTTATCAATACACCGACTTATGCGCCGGTGTGGGATGCTTTGAACCCTAATCAGTATTACAATAACTTCTATGGAGTGGGGAATATCACCAATCCATTAGAAAATATGGCCCGTGCGAAAAATAACAAAGACAAAGAAAACCGCTTGTTGGCATCGGGTAATATATTGCTGACTCCATTTCCGGAACTGAAGTTTAAGTCTACTCTTACTCTTGACCGTCGCAACGCCGTTAATACCACTTTTCTTGATCCGATTTCTACTGCTTGGGGCCGCAATCAGTACGGTGAGGCTTCGGACAATCGGAATATGAACACAGTGCTGACATTTGATAATGTATTGACTTATAATAAAAACTTCAAGAAACATGGCTTGGAAGTAATGGCCGGTTCGTCATGGACGGATTCAGACTATTCAAATAGCTGGATCAATGGCTCCCACTATCGTAGCGATCAGATTCAAACATTGAATGCTGCCAATAAAATATCTTGGGATAATACGGGTACGGGTGCATCTCAATGGGGGATTATGTCATTCTTCGGACGTGTAGCTTATAACTTCGACAGTAAATACCTGGTAACAGCTAATCTTCGTGCCGATGGTTCTTCTAAATTGCATCCCGATCATCGTTGGGGCGTATTTCCTTCATTCTCTGCAGCCTGGCGTATTTCTTCGGAGAAGTTCATGGAGAACCTTACATGGATTGACGATTTAAAATTGCGCGGTGGCTGGGGACAAACCGGTAACCAGTCGGGCATTGGTGACTATGCATATTTGCAGCGTTACAATATCGGTCGTATCGAATGGTTTAAGAAAGGCGGCGAAGGTGATTCTACTGATTATGCAAATGCTGTTCCTACCATTAGCCAGGCCAACTTGCGTACATCTGATTTAACATGGGAAACCACGACACAGACCAATATAGGTCTGGATCTGACCATATTGAATGGACGGTTGACGTTTAATGCCGATTATTATTATAAGAAGACCAAAAACATGTTGATGAATGTGTCATTACCTGCCGGTGCCGCAGCCGCTACGTCTATTGCCCGTAACGAGGGTGAAATGGTAAATAAGGGTTTTGAGCTTTCTATTAGTTCGAAAAATCTTCGTGGAGGAGCATTTACATGGGATACAGACTTCAATATCTCTTTTAACCGGAATAAATTGACAAAACTGGAATTACAGAAAGTTTATTACGATGCTAAAACTGCGGATGTGGTGAATGACTATGTGGTACGTAATGAGCCGGGCCGTGCTTTGGGAGGTTTCTACGGTTATATAAGTGATGGGGTAGATCCTGAAACCGGTGAATTGATGTATCGTGATTTGAACAATGACGGTAAAATATCATCTTCCGACCGTACCTATATCGGTGATCCGAATCCGGATTTCACCTATGGTATGACTAATACCTTTTCATGGAAAGGCTTTAACTTGAGTATCTTTATCCAAGGTTCTTATGGAAACGATATTTATAATGCTTCACGTATTGAAACGGAAGGTATGTATGATGGTAAGAATCAGTCGGTTCGTGTACTGAATCGTTGGAAAATACCCGGACAGATAACAGACGTGCCTAAGGCTAATTTCAAATTGCTCAATTCTACCTATTTTGTAGAAGATGGCAGTTATCTAAGATTGAAGGATGTTTCCTTGTCCTACAACGTTAAAGGTAAACTATTGAAGAAATGGGGAATTACCCGTTTGCAACCTTACTTCACGGCTACTAACCTGCTGACATGGACCAGCTATTCGGGAATGGACCCGGAAGTAAACCAATGGGGTAACAGCGGTACGGTACAAGGTATCGATTGGGGTACTTACCCGCATTGCAGATCATACGTGTTTGGTATTAATGTTGAATTCTAATGAAAGGAAAGATTATGAAACTAAGAACTATATTTTACGGATTAACCTCCGGCTTGCTATTGGGACTTTCTTCCTGCTCGCTGAATTATGAGCCATTAGACACCTATTCGGATGTGACGGAAGGAGTGACAAGTGATGGTACAAAAATCGTATTCAAGGATAAAGCTGCAGTTGAAAGTCATCTGACAACGCTTTATAATCAAATGCGTGACCGTCAGGAACATTGGTATGTGGATTTACTTTTGATTTCAGACTCCCATTCGGATAATGCTTATGCCGGTACTACCGGAGCGGAAGTTGTCCCGTTTGAGAATAACTCTATTGAAGGTTCCAATTCTGTGTTGGAACGTGACTGGAACCGTTATTTGGAGGATGTGGCTCGTGCCAATAAACTCATTTGTAACATTGACCTGGTGACAGATAATTCGTTGACTACTGCCGAACGGGCGCAATACAAAGCAGAAGCGAAGATATTCCGTGCCATGGTAATGTTTGACATGGTACGTCTGTGGGGTGATTTCCCTGTGATTACAACGGTGGCTGATGATATTACTTCTGAAAACATTGATGAGGTATATCCACAATATTTCCCCAAACAAAATACGGAACTTGAAGCTTATCAGCAGATTGAAAAGGATTTGTTGGATGCAGTATTGTATGCTCCGGACAATACGCCGGGGAATAAGACGTTGTTTTCCAAATCTGTAGCTCGTACCTTATTGGCTAAAATATATGCCGAGAAACCTTTGCGTGATTATACGAAAGTTATCCAATATTGTGATGAGGTGAAAGCAGACGGTTTTGATCTGGTAGATGATTTCAGTGATTTGTTTGGAATGAATGCTGCGGGAACAGATGCAAAGATGCGTAATACAAAAGAATCGATTCTTGAAGCACAATTTACATCCGGAGCAGGTAACTGGTGTACATGGATGTTCGGGCGTGATCTCGTGAATTGGAATAACAATTTCACGTGGGCGAAATGGGTGACTCCGTCACGTGACCTGATTAGTGCTTTCAAACAGGAAGGGGATGAAGTCCGTTTCAAAGAATCAATAGTCTATTACGATTGTAATTGGAGCAACTATTATCCGTCTGATAATTATCCGTTTATGTATAAATGCCGCTCTGCCAACAGCAGTATTATCAAGTACCGTTATGCCGATGTCCTGTTGCTGAAAGCAGAAGCACTGATTATGCAGGATACGCCGGATTTGGAAGGAGCCGCCGATATAATAGATAAAGTTCGCGACCGTGCCAAATTGGGAGCACTTCCCACCTCTGTCCGTTCAAACAAAAACGTCCTGCTGAATGCCTTACTTAAAGAACGTCGGTTAGAACTGGCTTTTGAGGGACAACGATGGTTTGATCTGGTCCGTCTGGACAAGGTAGAAGAGGTGATGAATGCAGTGTATTCCAAGGATTCAGGTCGCAAAGCGCAGATTTATACTTTTGATAAGAACTCCTATCGTTTGCCAATTCCGCAGTCGGTAATCGACGCGAATGATAAGATTCACCAGAATCCGGGTTATTAATTCAACTAAAAACATAGAAAACTTAAGATTATGATAGACATGAGAAATATAGCATTGACCTTTTTAGGATGCTTCACCATATTAGCTGCATGCAGCAACAGTGACGATGCGGAGAAACCGGTTACACCTGTTCCGACCGGAGATGTGACTATTTATGCGACCACTAGCAGCCTGACTCGCGATTTGACCCGTGATGCCGTTAATTTCAGCTCGAAAGATAATTTGGCACCTACTTCAATCACATTGAATCCGACTGAACAATATCAGACAATGGACGGCTTCGGAGCTGCTATCACAGGCGCCACTTGTTTTAATCTTCTGCAAATGAAACCGGAAGATCGTCACGCCTTCCTTACGGAAACATTCTCTGACGACAAAGGCTTCGGATTTAGCTATATCCGTATCTCTATCGGCTGCTCGGACTTTTCATTGAGCGAATATACCTGCTGCGATACGAAAGGTATTGAGCATTTTGCTTTGCAAAGTGAAGAGAAAGACTATATCCTTCCGATTCTGAAAGAGATTTTGAGCATCAATCCTTCTATTAAAGTCATTGCCGCCCCTTGGACTTGTCCAAAATGGATGAAAGTAAAGAGCCTCACAGATCTTACTCCGCTGGATTCATGGACAAACGGTCAGCTGAATCCAGCCTATTATCAGGACTATGCCACTTATTTTGTGAAATGGGTACAAGCATTCAACGCCGAAGGCATTGATATTTATGCTGTAACTCCCCAGAACGAACCGTTAAACCGTGGTAATTCCGCTTCGCTTTATATGAGTTGGGAAGAACAGAGGGACTTTGTGAAAACAGCACTCGGACCTAAATTCAAGGCAGCCGGACTGGCTACGAAAATTTATGCATACGATCATAACTATGATTATAGTGATATTGCAACAGAAAAGAACTACCCCGGTAAGATGTATGAGGACGCAGCAGCTTCCCAATACCTGGCTGGAGCAGCTTATCACAACTATGGCGGGAATCGCGAAGAGCTTTTAAATATACATAAAGCCTATCCTGAAAAGGAACTTCTTTTCACGGAGACTTCTATCGGAACATGGAATAGCGGACGTGATTTGTCGAAACGATTGCTGGAAGATATGAAAGAAGTAGCATTGGGTACGATCAACAACTGGTGTAGGGGAGTTATAGTATGGAACCTGATGCTTGATAATGACCGTGCTCCTAACCGTGAAGGCGGTTGCCAGACTTGCTACGGAGCGGTGGATATCAGTAATAGCGACTATAAGACAATTATCCGCAACTCACATTATTATATCATCGCCCATCTCTCAAGTGTGGTGAAACCGGGAGCGGTACGTATCGGTGCATCCGGCTATGCTGATAGCAATATCATGTATTCTGCTTTCGAGAATCCGGATGGAACATACGCTTTTGTACTGATGAATAATAATGAAAAGACTAAAAAGATAACCTTAAGTGATGGTAAGCGTCATTTTGCTTATGATGTTCCGGGCAAATCTGTGACTTCCTATCGTTGGGCAAAGTCGGAATAAGAACCTTAAAACGATCAAGACAATGAAAAAAAACAGTTATATTATATTGGCTTTGGCAGGAATGTTATCCATGAACTCCTGTAATGATGACGAATTCTTGCCCGGTAATCCGAGTATGGAAATCAAAGCAGAGAATGCAGACGCTCTTTTTGGTGACAGTCTTCCGTTTACGATTAAAGCCTCGGATGTGGATGTGCCTCTTTCTACGTTGAAAGCACAGCTTTTTTATGGAGAAGAACAAGTGTCTGAAACATCCGTACAAAGACAAGCGGAAATGACTATACTGGTAAAATCTTTGTTCCTTATTATGCTAATATTCCTAATGGAAAGGCAACTTTGAAATATATTCTTCAGAACATTCATTTTACTACCACAGAAATGACGAAAGAACTCGCTCTGGCACGACCGGACTTCCCCTATCTGACATTAGTGGATGAGGAAGGAAAAGAGTACCGGATGGAACGTCAATCCATGTACAAGTATAGTGTGACAGGAGGCTTCTCGCAAAAGATGAAAGCGTATATCAAGACTCCGAAAGTGGGAGAGAATGGGAACGAATTGACCTTCGGCTGGGAGAATGGAACGATTGAAGCCGGTTCTACTAATGCTATCTCATTTTCTAATACGGAACCGGGAAATTATGCTATCAAGTTTAATACGTTGACTTACGAGGCAGAACCATTTGCCAAGTTAAAGGTGAACGGTGAAGATATGGAATTGGTAGAGAATGATATCTATGCAATCAAGTTGACTTTGAAGAAGAATGACATTCTAGCGTTTGAAGGGGTGCCTGATTATGATAATTGGTGGATAGACCAGGATTATTTTGAAAAGCAGGAAGATGGAACATTGAAATTCCTGCCGATTGACGGAAGTTACCAAATAACAGCCAATGGTAAAATGAAGTATTTCTCTGTCATTGCTTTGAAGAATGGTGAGGCTGCCAAGTTGCAGGATGATGGAACAGGTGCTATCTGGGCTATTGGAACAGGAATCGGTAAACCGTCGGTGGCACTTTCTGAAGTAGGGTGGACTCCGGAAAACGGTCTGTGTATGCCACAGCTTACTGCGAAGAAGTATCAGCTGACATTTATAGCTGGCGTTACCATGAAAGTGGATGATATTAACTTTAAGTTCTTCCATATCAATAAATGGGACAACGGCGAGTTTAAGGGTGATGCTATTTCTACAACGAGTGAATTGGTTAAAATCTCATCGGACGGAAACTTGGGACTGGAAGAAGGTCAAAAGTTCGAAAGAGGAGGTATTTACAGGTTTACAGTTGATGTGACGAAAGGCAATACCAAGGCTGTGTTGACAGTGGAGAAAGTAGGGAAGGTAGATTTACCTGCACCGGATATTTTCTTTGGTAATGATAAGATGGAGGTGACAGATACTGATATATATAAGTCGGATCAGGCGTTTACACAAGGACAAATGATAACTGTTACAGGCATTGATAATTTGAATGAATGGTGGATCGATCCTGACTTCTTTGAGAAACAAAGTGATGGTGCATTGAAGTTCCTGCCGATTAACGGAGATTATCGGGTGACAGCTAATGCTGTTTTGAAGTATTTTTCTGTAATGGCTTTGAAAGATGGTAAACCGGCCAAATTGCAAGATGACGGAACGGGTGCAATCTGGGCTATCGGAAAAGGAATCGGTAAGCCTTCTGTTACGTCTTCCGAAGTAGGTTGGGAGCCAAGTAAAGCGCTCTGTCTGGCGCAAGTTGCTTCTAAAAAGTATCAGCTAACCTTGAAAGCCGGGGAAACGTTGAAGACTAGTGGTGACCCGGAAGTGATTAGTTTTAAGTTCTTCCATCAAAATGATTGGGGAGGAGAATTCGGCAATTATGCAAGCTCTATTTTAGTGGAACAGCTTAAACTTGCAGATTCCGGAAATTTGGAAATGCAGGATAATAAAGCATTTGAAGAAGGAGCTGTCTATCGATTTACCATTGATGTAACGAATGGCAATGCAAATGCTGATCTGAAGGTTGAGAAAATAAATTGATCTGAAGATTAATGCCGGATTTTTATTGAAACTATCCTGAAAGGGTATGATGAATTGTACCCTTTCAGGATTCATCTTTGGTCGGAATAATGTAAAAAACATTAATAAACTCGTCCGCAACTAGGAAATATCCCCTGTTTGGGAGTCTATATAAATAAAGTATGAACTTATTTCTTATATCATAAATGAACATGAAATTCAAAGCAATGTTACTTGGCTTGTCTGTGATAACTGCGTTGCCTGCCTTTGCGCAGAAGCCCGTGTATCTGGACACTGGTAAGCCTATCGAAGAGAGAGTGAAAGATGCATTGAACCGGATGACCCTTGAAGAAAAGGTGAAGATGATTCATGCACAGTCTAAATTTAGTTCGGCAGGCGTTCCCCGCCTCGGAATTCCCGAAGTATGGGCTACCGACGGTCCTCATGGTATCCGTCCGGAAGTGTTGTGGGATGAATGGGATCAGGCTGGATGGACAAACGATTCCTGTATTGCCTATCCGGCATTGACGTGTCTTTCTGCTACATGGAATCCCGAAATGTCGCATCTTTATGGGAAAAGTATCGGTGAAGAGGCGCGTTACCGCAAGAAAGACATCTTGTTGGGGCCCGGTGTGAATATCTACCGTACTCC
>OGQI01002343.1_pt1 | contig 11587 bp, 9 predicted proteins | sample 1553171 | NCBI WGS metagenome assembly OGQI01 (sample SAMEA2579988, study PRJEB22360) | human gut metagenome | biome: human gut; feature: human-associated habitat; material: faeces | place: Denmark | collected 2008/2010
GATATGGCAGCAGCTTCAGTGCTCTTGGCAACCTCTACAATAGAAGAGGTGAGACCTGCGATTCCCTGTATCTCTGATGGGATGATGATCTTGGTAGCCTTGCCGTCTGCAGCCTTTGTAAATGCTTCCAGGCTCTTGAGAGTGATGACCTGATTTGTAGGCATTGACTCATTCAGTGCTCTGATACCATCTGCATTTGCCTGCTGTACAGCGAGGATAGCCTGTGCCTGACCTTCGGCTTCCTTGATGGTTGCTTCCTTCTGTGCCTCGGCACGTAGGATTGCAGCCTGTTTTTCAGCCTCTGCATCGAGAATTGCAGACTCCTTATTTCCTTCTGCAACCAGAATTGTAGATTTTTTCTCACCTTCTGCACGCAGAATGGCTTCACGCCGCTCGCGCTCTGCCTTCATCTGTTTCTCCATGGCATCCTGAATTGCCTTTGGTGGAATAATGTTCTTTAACTCCACACGATTTACTTTGATACCCCACGGATCTGTTGCCACATCCAGCGTTGCACGCATCTTTGTGTTGATGGTCTCACGCGATGTCAGTGTCTCATCCAGTTCCAGATCACCAATGATATTACGAAGCGTCGTAGCAGTCAGATTTTCAATTGCCATGATTGGATTTTCCACACCGTATGCATACAGCTTTGGATCCGTGATCTGAAAATATACAACCGTATCAATCTGCATTGTTACGTTATCTTTTGTGATTACCGGCTGTGGTGGGAAATCAACCACCTGTTCCTTCAACAATACTCTTTTTGCAATACGGTCAATAAACGGCACCTTAAAATGCAGCCCTACTGACCATGTGGTAAGATACCCTCCAAGTCTCTCCACAACTACCGCATGCGCCTGTGGAACAATTTTCACACAGTTCACAATAACGACCAATGCAATGATCACTACAATGAGAATTACAACAGGCATAACTTTTTCCTCCTTTACCTATACCTTTTCTACTATAAGTTTGACACCACTGATTGCCAGAATTTTTGCTTCTTCTCCCGGTTCAATGATCTCATTATCATTACGGGTACGCACCGTCCACTCCTGTCCATGAACAACTGCCATCCCGGTCTGATCCATATTACTGACGCGCTCGGAAATCCGTATATTTTCCCCAATCAGGCTATCCGCGTTTGTTCTTTGCATTTTAGCATTTACATATTTACGCGCCCACGGTCTTGTCGCAGCAAGCAAAAGAATGGATACCACGAAAAATACCAGAAACTGCACCACCGGATTTATCCCTGCCATTGCCATAACCAGTGCCGCAAGTGCACCTGCGGCAAACCATATGCACGTTAGTCCGATTGTTGCAAGTTCTCCCAGAACAAACACAATCAAAAGTACCATCCAAAGCAATTCATACGGATCCATCGCTCTTATAATTATCATAGACTCTCCCTCTTTTCTTCCACTTTTTTATTTTAGCGGATGCACAGAATACATACCGGCATTTTCCATCCGGATCACAAATGCTTTTGCAAATCCGGCTGCTTTTGCATAATGCTGAATCTGTGGCTGTTGCACCAGTTTTAAGTCCCATCCGTGCATCTGCACGATTTTTGACACGATGGAAAGTCCAAGTCCGTTTCTCCCATCGCTTACCCGCGCTTTGTCCCCACGCGTAAAAGGATCAAACAAATGCTGCGCCTGTTCCTCCGGAATCAGAATTCCGCTGTCTGCCACCAATACATAAATCCGCTCCAGCTCCCTATAAGCAAACAGTCCGATTCTTGTTCCCTTTGGATTGTGCTGCATGGCATTTGTCAGAAGGTTTGTCACTACACGGGATAACTGAAGTTCATCCGCCCAGACCGGTATCGTTTCCTCCGGAATATCTGCCGTCAGTGTCATTCCGTTTTCTTCCATCTCTGCATACAGCATTGCCGCATTTTCTCTGAGAAGTTCACACAAATCAAGTGTTTTTCCATTTAATGCAAACCCTTCACTATCCAGTTTTACATATTCAAACAGCAAATTGATCAGATTTCCGATCCGAACCGATTTATTCTGGATGGCGTTCAGATATTCCTGCTGTTTTTCCGGTTCCTGTACCATATGATCCGCCAATGCTTTTGCGTAACCGGATACGGTCGTGACCGGTGTCCGAAGATCATGTGCGATATCGGAAAGCATCAGATTCCGCTTGCGGTCAAACTCTCTCTGCTGCTGTTCGCGCTCCTCCTGGATCTGATGAAACTCCGCCATCACAATCCGCGCGAACGTTATCGCACCCAAAATATAAGGAAGCAGCATACACACCATTAACAGCAGAAGAACCACAAACAGCAGGATGGCTTTCCATCCTTCCATCTCCTGTACGACGACGGAACTCCTTGTCGCCGGAAGTGCATTGCCCAGCCAGTCCTGTAACCTTTCCCCTGTCCACTGCATCATTCCCTGCAGCGGTGATGGCAAAAGCATCCGGACGGCATTTACTATCAGCAATAACAGAACACATATGATAAAAATAAACAGATCCGTCTTTCCAACGGATGACTGCCTCTGGTAATCCGGGAAAAAAACTTTCATCACCACAGGCATAACCGCCTGGCTAATCAAAAAACTGATCAGCGACTGTGCAACTGTCACCAGTACAAGGATATAAATAAACCGTTTGATCAAAAATGCCTGTAAATCACGCATTGCTATTTCTCCAGCCGATAGCCCAATCCGCGGATGGTTCGAATATAAGCTGCCGGGTCTTCATCAAGTTTTGCCCTCAGCTTGCTGATGCAGACCATAATATTATTGTCTGCAACCACATAAGTGTCACCCCATCCCTGTTCATAGATCTGTTGTTTGGTAAACACTTTTCCCGGATGCTTCATAAATAACTCCATGATCCGGTACTCTACCGAAGTCAGTTCAATCGGTTCTCCATTTTTTTTGAGTACGCAGCCTTCCGGATCCAGTTCCAGATCCCGGACGGTCAGTATATTGGATGACAGTTCCGCTGTCCCCAGCGCATAAAACCGACGGATATTTGAATTGACACGTGCTACTGCCTCCAAAGGATTGAACGGTTTTGCCAGATAATCATCTGCCCCGAGATTTAACCCCAGAATCTTCTCGGAATCCGCATCCTTTGCCGAAAGTATCATAACGGGAATATTGCTTGTTTTACGTAATTCCTGCAACACATGGTATCCGTCCATCTCCGGCATCATAATATCCAGCAGACACAGATCCACATGTTCTTTCTTCAGCAGTTCCAGTGCCTGCTTCCCGTTTTCTGCCTCAATAATCTGATAATTTTCATTTTCCAGATACAGCCGGAGAAGCGTCCGTATCTCCGGCTCATCATCTGCAATTAAAATCGTATAATTCATACATTCTCCTGCCGGAAAGGTGAATTCACCGGATCCTCCTGCTGTGTAAATCCGTTTGAACCAGCCGGGTTTGCATAGCACAGTGCCTCATACAGTGCGGCATGTGTTGCATTCACATATGGTGACACATAAAAAATTGCAAGAATTCCAAGTGTCAGTCCGGATAAAATGTACCATCCGATAAAGGACAGATCCAAAACAAATGCTTTCCATTTCTGTCCCTGCATCATACGCTTGCTTTCCGCAAATGCCTGCTCTTTGGTCATCTGCGGGTTATCTGCCAGAAGGTACGGAATCATCATATATTCATATGCTTTTACAATACCCGGAATGATAAAAAGCAATGACCATAAAACCGTAAACAGATCACGGAAAAACATTGTCTTTGCAACATTCCTGTAATTATTGTCAAATCCATATCCAATGTTCCCAATCTGTGCCGGCTCGTTTAAGTTGCGGATAAAGAATCTCCTGCATCCAACCTCCAACGGATTTATGATAAATACATCAACCAGAAGTATAAGGACAAAAATCACCAGAAAAACAACTATGAGTATGCCGATGGCGATCGCTGCTGCGACCATACCGCCCATCATTCCCCTGTTTCCTGCTTTCAGTCCGTCCTTAAAGCCTTCTTCAAGCCCAGCCTCAAAATCACGCAGTGAACCATCATCACTGTCATAACTGCTGTCATAATCATAGGAACTGCCTGCCTGATTCTCCGATCCATGTAAGGAACCGGTTGCACTGCTGAGGTTGCCCGAAGCAGCTCCGCTTCCCCCTGCAATCAGTGTCAGCAACAGGCTGATCAGAATACATTTCCAATAATTTCGTTTAAATGTTGCTTTCGCCCTTCCCTTTAATTGTGCGCGACTCCACATATCAAATTCCTCCATTTCCTTTTTGATGATATCATCATAACACCAAATCCTTATCTTAAAAATCGCTGCACCTTAACGTTACCTTAACAACGTGTATTTAATTTGCCTGTTTCTTCTTCGGCAAAAGAAGGCTCAGCAGAAGGGAAACAACAAACACTCCTGCGTAACCAGTCCGACATTCTGGCTGAACGATGTCAGTGGCAGGCATCCAAAACATCCGGAAATTGCACTGGAAAATCCATCCACGGCAAGTGAGCCCTGAAGTTCCTCCATTTTAAGGTCACGTCCAAGTGCTCCGGTACACACAGCAGTTGTCGCGCCAGTTGTCTCTGCTGCAGAAACCAGAAAAACAATCGCAATGGTTAAAAAGGCTCCAAGATTAAATACCGGCTTGTGACTGGTAAAAAACACAAGTTTTGGAATGCTGAAAAATCCTACCTGATCAATGGTCTCCTGAATTCCGGAGAAATCCACCATAGGTGCAATCCCTGCAACCGTAAATATAATAGAAAGAATATATCCGAAAATAAGTCCTACCAGAATATTCAGATTCTTATAAACGCCCTTTAACACATATCTTGCCACCAGACACACGATAAGTGTCAGAGCACCTACCAGCAGATGATACCATGCCCCGAACCAGAGCTGCACTGCAGACGATCAGTACGGGTGCCAGATTTGCTACAAACATGGCAAGCACATGTTGAAGGCCAAACGGAATTGCTTTTCTCATGTATAGACAAAGACAGTTTATCATCTTATTGCCCATAGTGTCAAACAGGATTTCCCGGTTGCGGTATAATTATCATCTGTGCTATACTATGAACAATTAGCGTGTGAAAGCGTACAAAAGAGGAGGATTTATTTATGACATCTGCACAAATATGCATCATGATTGCCATTATGGTATACCTTATTGGTATGATCTATATTGGTTTCCGATGTTCCAAGAAAAACAACAGTACTGACGATTTCTATCTGGGTGGCAGAAAACTCGGTCCTTTCGTAACCGCGATGAGTGCCGAAGCTTCCGACATGAGCAGCTGGCTTCTGATGGGACTTCCGGGCGTTGCTTACCTCACCGGAATTTCAGATGCCGGATGGACAGCAATCGGACTGGCTGTTGGTACATACATTAACTGGCTGATCGTTGCCAAACGTATCCGCCGCTATACGCACACCTGCAACAATTCCATTACCATCCCATCGTTCTTCAGCAACCGCTATCGCGATGAAAAAAAGATGCTGCAGGTCATTGCTGCTATTTTTATTGTTATCTTTTTTATTCCTTATACGGCCTCTGGATTTGCCGCATGCGGAAAACTTTTTTCCAGCTTATTCGGGGTAAAGTATCTGACCGCCATGATCATCAGTGCTATCGTAATTGTGGCATACACGACACTTGGCGGATTTCTTGCTGCTTCCACAACGGACTTTATCCAGAGTATCATCATGTCGGTTGCTCTGATTGTAGTTCTGATCTTTGGTGTAGAAACTGCTGGCGGTATCGGTGCCGTTATCCACAACGCCTCCGAGCTTCCGGGATATCTCTCCATGACACTTTCCTATGATGTAAACACCGGAAAGGCCGCTCCTTACAGTGCCCTGACCATTGTTTCCACTGCCGCATGGGGACTTGGATATTTCGGTATGCCGCATATCCTGCTCCGCTTTATGGCAATCGAGGATGAAAAAAAACTGAAACTGTCCCGCCGCGTTGCAACCATCTGGGTCGTAATCTCCCTGTTCGTTGCCGTCTTTATCGGTGTGATCGGTTATACCATGAGCAAAGTCGGCGCGCTGGAGATGCTGACCGGATCGAATTCCGAAACCATTATCGTAAAAATTTCCGCCCTGCTCTCCCAGCACGGTGTGATATTTGCCCTGCTTGCGGGTGTGATTCTCGCCGGCATTTTAGCTTCCACCATGTCCACTTCGGACTCGCAGCTGCTGGCTGCATCTTCTGCGGTTTCTTCCGACATTCTCGGTGCTTTCCGCAAAGATTCTTCCAACAAAAACGGAAGCATGGCAGCCGCAAGAATTACACTCCTTGTAATTTCTGTCGTTGCCGCATTCATTGCCAGAAATCCGGACAGTTCCGTATTTGCCATTGTTTCTTTCGCCTGGGCTGGATTCGGTGCCGCATTCGGACCGGTTGTTCTGTTTTCCCTGTTCTGGAAACGTACCAACAAATGGGGCGCACTTGCCGGTATGGTCTGCGGGGGTTCCATGGTATTTATCTGGAAATACCTGATCCGCCCGCTCGGTGGTATCTGGAACATCTATGAACTGCTTCCTGCATTCCTGATTGCCTGCGCTGCGATCGTAATCGTCAGTCTGCTGACACCAAAACCTTCCAAAGAAATCGAAGAGGAATTTGACCGGGTCGCACAGATGAAATAAATCTTTTAACTTTGTATACCAAAAATGTCGGTAGATATCTGACAGATATCTACCGACATTTTTAATTTTTATTTTCAATCATTACCGTATCGGCAATAATATTGAATTTTGCGTAATCTTTGGAAAAGCACGGTTTACAAGCAATCTTGTTGCCGTTGTCCAAGACAAGATAATAGTTAAACCCGTAATGTGTTTCGCCGTTTTTTTGATACTCGATTTTGATTTTTTGTAATTTCATTTTGTTATACTTCCTTTATAGTTTCTTGTACATATTGCAAGCCGTGAAAAGCGTTTAATTCTTCTTTGAACTCGTTGACTTCTTCTTCGGCTTTGATTTTTTGCGCGATTGTTTCATAAGCGGATATATGATATATATAATCACGACCGTATCGCCTAACCAAATCGCGCGTTGATACACCGTTCAATATATCTTCGATAACGTTAAAACTATCGTCTTTCGGGCAATCTTCTAATATATTGTCAATGTTATACGATATAACTTCGCTATCGTCATATTGATATTTTTCGGGCGCATTGCGGTGCGTTAAATATTCAATAGCCCCGTATGCGCTTTTAACTTTTTGCGACAAGCAATTAAATGCCAAGCCGTTACTGTCTTTTACGCCCTTTGGCATAAACCACCGCCGTATCTCTTCTTCTTGCCTACTTGCTTTAAGTTTCAAGTAAATATGGAAATGCGGTTGTTTTAATTCGCCTTGTGCGTGAACAACTTTATCGCCGTCTAATATATCCTTGTCGTATGTGTCTTTATCGTGGTATATAAAGGCATAAGCGGATATGTATTTTGATTTTTTATCGAGTATGTCTTTAACATACTCTTGCGTTGGTAGATAACTCATTAAAAATAAATCGGTTTTGTACATTTTCTTGTTTTCTTGTATTCTTGCATTAGGACACGGACGGCTAATGCAAGAATTTTCTTTTTGCGCCTAACGGCGCAGGCTATAAGGCGAACGTGAGAAAGCGTCTAAACTCGCCTACGGCTCGGTAGTAATAGCGAGTGGGTGCGGTATAGTTCGGTTATTATCCGAGTGTACGTTTTTGACCGCTAAATTGTACCCACCCTAATAAACTTAACTGCGTTTGTCCGATTTCGTAAATGGTGGTGGTCTTGCCAACAGCATAAAAAAAACTCCCGTTGTATATTAACGAGAGAGTTATACTTATAACCCGTACTATGACGTAAAACATTGTTTTTATGCGAGAGTTTTTACCGCGGCGCGGTCGGATAAACCGATACGCTCACGCGATAAAAACATATACATAAAAAGTAAATGTGTTTTACGCATAGTATGGTTATACTGCACTATTCTGAAAATTGCCTTAAATCATAGTAATTTTTGTTTTTTCTCGCCTAGAAATCTTTTGAAAAAACTTTCGGGACTTGCTTAATATTTTGTTTTACGTTATTTTTCAAAAACGTTACAGCAACCAAATATTAAATTTCTTTAATAAAACAAAATGCGCCCTGTCGGACGCTTTTGTTTTTTCAATTTTTTCGTTTTTATTTTTATTTGTTTTATTTTATATGTTTTAATTAAACTGAACGGATACTATGCGGCGGATTCTTCTTGTTCCTGTTCGTGTTCGTTTTTTGCATAAAGCGCGTCAAAGACGAATTTTTGCGTTTTTTCAAGGATTTTCTGCCCCATCGGCGTGACGGTCGACACCGCAAAAGCGTGCCTGCCGTACAATGCGCCAGTACATTTCAAAAGCTCGTTTTTGACGTGAAATTTGTCAAGTTTTGCCTTTAATGCAAAGCTATCCGTCATAAGCGCGTCTTTTTCGGCGCAGATAATGAACGTCGGCGCGAAGTTTTCGTCCAGAAACTTTTCGGGATAAATCACGTTGATTCGGTCCTCGTAAAGCCCTGCTCTTATATCTTTTGTGGAAATATCGGTAAGGCTTTCCACCATAATATCCATGCTCGGAAACTTGGACAATGCAAGCGAACGCATATCGAACGCGCCGCAATTAAACATATTTACGGTGATTTTGAACTCTTTTGCGTGGCGGAATTTCAGCCCCATGACGTCAAGAGCCTCGTTGTGAGCGGCGATAAAATTCAAAATCATGCCGAAGTAAACGCCCGCCGACTCTCCCCCGAAGATAATTTTCGACGTGTCGATATTAAGTCGTTCCGCGTTGTCGAACAAGAAATCGATTGCGTCCAACACGTCCTGAACGGGATACGGAAACTGTTTTAACGGTGCCCAGATATAGTCGATATTCGCAACGACGACGCCCTTTTTTGCGTACTCGTAACAATAAGTCCGCCGCATGCTTTTCACGCCCGAGATCCAGCCCCCGCCGTGAACGTAAATCATAAGCGGCAGTTTTTTTCCTGTGCCGGTTTTCGGTCTGATGATGTCAAGATTATTGTATTTCCCCTGCCCGTACGGCACGCATTTTTCAAGCGTAACGTCGTAAGAATCCGGGCTTCTGTGCAAAATAATTTCCGCAAGCCGTTCGGTAAAATTCAGCCAATAATGCAACGCTTTGGCCTTAAAAACACGATTTTTATCCATAATTTAATCTCCCTACACCAAATATATCATATTTATAAGGATATTTCCATAATATCAAACAAAAATGCTTTGTGTTTTATGCATAGTTGTGCTAAAATTTTGAGTATGGAAAAATCAAACGATTATTTTAAGCAACGCAACATCGAATGCATCAAAAAAATCCGCGAAGTCGAAAAGGATTTGCCGCATTTTATCCCGGAGTATTTTATCGGCGTCGAGCACAACACGTCCGCACTCACGCGGCTTAATTACGCATACGATTTAAGGATTTTCTTTTATTATCTCGTAAACTACGTCGCGACTTTTCAGGACGTCGGCACGCCCCAAAACTTCACGATCGACGATCTGAAAAAAGTTACCACGACGCATCTTGAAAGATACACCGATTTCCTGACCTATTACGAATACAACGGCAAAACCTACACTAACGAAAACAAAGGAAAAGCCCGCAAGCTTTCGTCGGTGCGCGCTATGTTCAAGTATTTTTACAATAAGGAATATCTCCCCTCAAACGTCAGCGCGAAAATCACGATGCCTAAAATCAAGGATAAGGAAATAATTAAACTTGAAGCGAACGAGGTTTCGGACATTTTGAACGTCGCCGAAAACGGAAGTTCCTACCTTACGAAGCATCAGGAAGCCTATCACGAAGTCACGCATATCCGCGACACAGCCCTGCTCACGCTGTTTTTGGGCACGGGTATTCGTATTTCGGAGTGCGTCGGACTTAACGTGAACGACATCGACTTCAACGTCAACGGATTTACGATTACGCGAAAAGGCGGCGCAAGGGTTATTTTGTATTTTTCGGACGAAGTCGCGGACGCTTTGAAAGCCTATCTCAAAGAACGTTCCGAAAACAAAAAAGTCCCAAAAGACGAGCAGGCTTTGTTCCTTTCAATGCAAAACAAACGCTTGTCAACCCGCGCAATTCAGAACATCGTACAAAAATACAGCCGCATCGTTTCGCCCCTTAAAAAGATTTCGCCGCATAAACTTCGCAGCACGTACGGCACGAGTCTGTATCGCGAAACCGGCGACATTTACGTCGTTGCGGAAGTGCTTGGTCACCGCGACGTCAACACCACGAAAAAACATTACGCAGCCATGAGCGACGACATCAGACGCGCCGCCGCAAAAAAGGTTACGCTAAGCAAAGACGATTGAAAAACCTTGTAAGTATTATGAAATGTTGACTTTTTCATAATACTATTGTATTATTTACTTTGAGGTGATTATATGGACGTATCATCAATAAACAGCGACCTTATCCGCGGCAACGTAACCACGATTATCCTGAAAGCCCTTCTCGACGAGGACAGATACGGATACGACATTCTGCGCGAAATCGAGGTCAAAAGCGGCGGTCAGTACAAGCTCAAACAGCCCACCCTTTACAGTTGCCTGAAACGACTGGAAAAACAAGGGCTTATCAGTTCATACTGGGGCGACGAAAGCGACACCGAAGGCGGTCGCAGAAGATATTACGCTTTGACGGAAGCCGGCAAAAACTATCTTAAAAAAATGCAAAGCGAGTATGAATACTCACGCACGATTCTGGACAGCTTGCTGTCCGAGGACATTGAAAACGAAGACGCTCCTTTCGATATAAACAGTCTGCGCCCTTACACCAAACGCGGCGGCGACGATGACGAAAAGGAAACCCAAAAAATTGTGCAAGCCGGAACTTCAACGACGCCCGAGGTCATTCGCGGCGTACCGTCTGAAACGCAAAAAACGTCTTCACAACCTTCAACGTATAAATCGGTTTACGGCAACGACTTTTCCGAAAAAGAGTCCGAAAAACCGGCGGAATCCGAAAAAGCAATGTTTACCCCGCTCGATAAAGGCGCAAGTTCTTACGACACCGATTATCGTCACACTTCGAGTTCGGTTTCCGATATGCTTTCCCGCATCGACGATATTTTAAGCGCAAAACCCGCCGAAACGAAATCCGAAACCGCTCCCGCGCCCGAAAAACAGGAAATCAAAACGAATATTTTGGGAAAACCCATCGTTAATAACGCCGAATACGTTGCGCCCGAACAGGAAGAAAGACCTAAAACTCCCGAAGCCGGCGATAACGACAATAAAATCGTCGAAAAAACAACGCCCGTCCCGTATTCAGAGCCTACCGAAGAAGAAATCGAGCTTGCAAAAGCGATATTGCTGGAAACCGAAAATATTAAAACCGACGTTGACGACGAAGATCACCTTTTACGCCGCGACGCCGCAAAACGCGCTCTTTCAATCGGCTCTTACGCCGACAACAGCAAGAATATCGTTGAAAAGTACGACGAGGCGCAAAAACTATTTGAAAAAAAGCCGCAGAAAGATGAGCCTCCCGCGGAAGAACCCGTCGACGAACGCTCTGCACGCGAAAAACTTTTCGGCACGCAACAAAACAC
>OGQI01002347.1_pt1 | contig 11572 bp, 4 predicted proteins | sample 1553171 | NCBI WGS metagenome assembly OGQI01 (sample SAMEA2579988, study PRJEB22360) | human gut metagenome | biome: human gut; feature: human-associated habitat; material: faeces | place: Denmark | collected 2008/2010
AATCTTTTCTTCATTGACATGATTATAGGCATTACTTACATAATTACGCACGACCTGTTCAATCTTAAACTCATCCCCCCAGACGTAAACTGGATTTTCTTCCCTGAAAATAAGTTTAACATCCTTTTGTTGTGACAGAATGTCCATACTCTGAAGTACTCCGCCAATCAGCTCTGTCAGATTAAAACGCTCAAATTCTACTTTATCATTCCCGAACTCCAACTGATTCAGTGTCATCAGATTCTTGACCATCCGATTCATCTTACCTGCTTCGTCCATAATAACATCACAATAGAAGTCGCGGCTCTCCGGGTCATCATTAACTCCTTCTTTCAGTCCTTCTGCATATCCCTGGATCAGAGCAATCGGAGTTTTCAACTCGTGAGATACATTTCCCATAAACTCCGTACGCATCTGCTCCATCTTCTCTTTCTGCTCAATATCCTGCTGCAGACTGTTATTTGCCTGCTTCAATTCAGAAATTGCCTTTTCCAGCTTCTGCGACATACGATTAAAGTTATCACCCAGTTCACCAATCTCATTGTTACCACCGCTTGTATACTTTGCCTCAAAATCCAGATTTGCCATACGGTCAGACAGCTCTGCCAGTTCCTGGATCGGCTTTGTAATCCTTCTGGAGAAATACCATACAAGTCCCATGCAGATGATCAGTGTTCCCATACCTACATATATTAGGAAACGATTGGATAATGCAACACTTTCACGGATACTTTCTACAGGACTTCGAATGAGGAAATTCACATTATCGTCAAGTTGTCCCCACATCTCAATATATTCGCTCTGATTCCATGGATCCTGACTTCTCATCAACTGGTAATTGTCTGTGCTATCCAGCACCTTTCCACCTTTTTGTGCCTGGTTCAGAAGATATCCCGATAACTGCTGCTTGAGCATATTCGTATCGTGCACATTTGTAATCAGTTTTTCATTATCCATATCCAATACAATATAGGAAATGTTGCTCTTCTCACAAAGGACATGTAATTCATCTTGTACTTCATCATTACTGATTGTCCCCTTTTTCACAGCATTCTGTAGTTCTTCGTATACATGAATGAACTGCATTTCCTTGTCTCTGATATAATACGGCTCTAAGAACTTTACATTAACAACAAGCAAAATAGCAAGCAGACAGATGACCATGCCTGCAAAAACTGCGATCATCTGCCTCTTAATAGAATGCTTTCTTTTTTCTTTTTGTTTAAAATGCTTCATCTTAATTTACCTCGAATTTGTAGCCCATTCCCCAGATTGTCTTAATGTATTCACCCTTTTCTCCAAGCTTGCTGCGAAGCTTCTTAACATGAGTGTCGATAGTTCTTGCATCTCCAAAATAATCATAATTCCATACATTATTCAATATCTTCTCCCTGGAAAGTGCAATTCCCTGATTCTCAAGGAAATAAGACAATAATTCAAATTCTTTATAACTAAGTTCCACATCTTTTCCGTCTACCTGCACCTGATGAGCTGCCTTATCTACAACGATACCACCTGCTTCCACATGCTCATCTGCATCCAACACATTCGAACGTCTCAGAAGTGCATTCACTCTCGCAACAAGAATCTTCGGACTAAATGGCTTAGAAATGTATTCGTCTACGCCAAGATCAAATCCCTGAAGTTCATCCCGCTCATCGCCGCGTGCCGTCAGCATAATAATCGGTACTTTAGAAGACTGACGGATCTCACGGCAAGTCTGCCAGCCGTCCATCTTCGGCATCATGACATCTAATATGATCAGCGCAATATCTTTCTCTGCATAAAATGTCTCCATAGCCTCAAGACCGTCTCCTGCCTCCAGCACCTGATATCCTTCTCTTCCAAGGAAATCCTTCACAAGCTTACGCATTCTGCTCTCATCATCTACAACTAATATCTTAATCTTTTCCATATCACAAACAAACCTCCCTGTACGAACTGTACATTCTGATTTTTTATTTCTTACGCTTAGACGCGGATAGCACATATTCCACGTCATATTTTATAGTATAACAGGAAAATATGTGCTATGTGTGAAAATTTTTATTACAAAAAAATGCTGGGCAGATTATTAATTTTTCTGCTCAGCATTTATTTTTTTCTACATATCTGTCCTCTTCCAGACTGTATCCAGAAATCCCGGCTGATCTCTATCCCACGCTGCCATCTCAGAATCCAGATGTTCAATAATCTTTTCTCTGTCCTGTGGCAGCACTCCACTGATCGTAATCAAATTATATGGGTGGCTTCCGAAGAAAATACAGTCCTTGATTTCTAATGCACGAAGCAGCATTTTTTCTTCCTCTACCAGTTCACGCTCTGTAAGCTGTACATACTCTCCTTTATCGCAAAGCTCTTCCAGCTCACTTCCGCGTAAAACCGCTGTTGAAAGAGGCGATACACGGTATGGCGGATACTTGTTCAGAAAAGCCGCCGTGGCTTCTACACTTTCTTCGCTATGTCCTTTTCCACCAATTCCAAGCATTAAAAGCGCTGAATACTTCATTCCTGCCTCTTTCAGCTTTCCGATATTTTCATAAGCTTCTTCGACCGTAAAGCCCTTATTGATCAGTTTTACCGCCGGGGCATATGCCGTCTCAAGTCCTACATACAGCTCATCATATCCGACACTTTTCAGAAGCTTCAAATCTTCCAGTGATTTTGCTTTCAGATTCTGAATAGATGCATAGCAGGTAAGTACCTCTACTTCCGGCAGATACTGATGAACCAACTCTGCAATTTTTACAAGTCTGTCAGTCCCAAGTACAAAGGGATCTCCGTTCGTCAGATAGATTCTCGTAATCTTCTCGCCTCTGTCGTGAAGTTCTTTTAAATCCATCTCCACATCTTCAAGCGGCGCAACACGAAACGGTGTCTTCCGGTACATGGTACAAAAAGAACATTTATTATGAGAACAGCCTATTGTAACCTCCAGTCTCTGTACACTGGCTTCTGATGGCGGTCTGTATATCTGTCCTGTCTGGTGCATAGTTTTCACACTCCTTATTCTCATTTATGGCAATGAGACATTTCCTACAATAACGTCCGCAAAACGTCATATACTTTTGTCCTTTAAATTCAGTTCTATTATAATTTTCTTCATTACCAAAAACAAGCCGGACTTCTTATATGATTCCTTCATACAAAAAGTTCGACTTGTTTTTTAGTGGACCTGGCGGGAGTTGAACCCGCGTCCGAAAGCCCATCCACCAGAGCTTCTCCCATCACAGTCATTACTTTGACATTCCCTCCATCAGTCACCTAATGACGGGTTACTGATCTTAGTAGCTTCATAAAATCTTCCATTCCCTCAAAGCTTTGAGAACGAAGTGCTCCGTCTGTTTGAAGCCGGTTACTTAAGCAACGGATGACCTAAGGCCGACTGCTGCCGCAATTAGGCAGCGTACGCTAAATTTTCGTCTGCGTTTAATTTTAAAGTGGAACTTTTATCGTAGTGTCCCGCTACGGATGGCTTCTCCAACTTCCAGACCCCCGTCGAAACCAGTACAAGCCCTGATTGTAATGCTTTTCTGGTTTGCAGACTGTCTTTCTTTAGGTAAAGCATATTATACCCCCGTAAGAGTTATTTTGTCAAGGTTCACAAGACAATGAATTTTACGATCTACAGGACCTGCCCCCGGCAGCTCCTTACGAATGCATGGCAACAAAAAAAGCGGGAAACAAATGCTTCCCGCTTTTTGTACTAACGATTCTTGATACGTCTTCTGATAATCTCAGCGATCACTGCAAATGCTGCTACAGCAGATGCGATTGGGATTACTGGCATGGTGTCTCCGGTTTTGGCTGCATTTCCATTATTATTCTTGTTGTTCTTTCCAACATTCTTATGATTGCCGCCTTTCGGATTCTTTCCGTTTGCATTATTATTGCTGACATTCTGTCCATTACCCTTATTATCGTTATTCTTATTATTATCTTTTCCTGTATCTTTTCCGTCTGCTTTTTTAAGATTACCTATTGCCTGTTTCAGAGCTTCTGTCTTCTGATCAATCTCTGCCTGTGTTACATCGTCTTTATTTGCAGCTTCTACTGCTTCTTTCAGCGCTTCCTGAAGTGCATCCCAGCTTTCTTTTGTATAATCTTCTTTGTTCAGTTTCTGTGCTTTTTCAATGTATTTTCTGATATCATCTTTCTTCACTTCTTCCTGAACTTTCTTAAGATTCTTTATTGCTGTCTGAAGTGCCTGAAGTGCATCATCAACTTCTTTCTGTGTTGCTGCCGTATTATTATCTACAAGATATGCTGCCTGAAGTGCTGTCTGGAAATCATTCCATGACTCTTCTGTATAGTCTACACGCGTATATTTCTCTGCATTGGCTATTGCTTTCTTCAGTTCTTTTTTGTCAGCTTCTTTTACCGGTTCTTCTTTTACCGGCTCCAGATTATCCATTGCCTCTGTCAGAAGTGCTGTTGCATTATCTACTTCTTCCTGTGTTGCAGACTCATTTTTCTGAACTGCCTTCGCAGATTCGAGTACTCTTGCAAATGTCTCCCAACTGTCACTTGTATAATCTTTTTCTGCTCGTGACTCGGCTTCCCTGATCACTGCATCTAATGCTGTCTTATCTACTGTTTCCGGCTTGTCCTCTGCATATTTGCCATAGACCTTCCATTCAATCACTCCGACACCGTGTGCAGGATCTCCGTCGTTCATAAACTCCGGTTCCATAGTCATACGGATTGCTTTTGTCTTAATGTTTGCAAGTTTTACAGTATTGTATTCATCTTCCACACATGCAAGTCCCTGTGCTTCATCTGCCACAACCCATTCACCTGCATCATTCAGATACTCAAAGCTTGCACTCTTTGGTGCCACGATTCCACCGTGATCTGAGAAATAATAGATATCCATACTATTAATTTCAACAGGTTTATCCCAGGTATAGCTTACCCATGCATTCTTCGCAACACCATTTTCATATCTGTTATTCCAGTTATGCCATGCACCATGTGATGTATCATGGGATTCTGTTGGTTCATAACCATCATTTAATGTTGCAAGTCCGCCAAGATCGTTGGTGTAATCGCAGATTCCATCTGCTTTCGCTTCCGGTGCGATATTATCATATTCCGGTTTTTCACCTTTTTTCACTAACGCATTTGCTGCTTTCAGAAGATTTGTTCTTGCAAGATCTGCTGCCTCCTGCGTAACAGTATTATCAGCAGCTGCTGCCTTTGCTTCTTCAAGTGCTTTTGCAAATGTCTTCCATGAAGATGCGGTGTAATCACTTTCGTTCTTTCCTTCTGCTTCCTGGATAGCTGCTTTTAAGGCCGTAAGATCTGCCGCTTTCGTTCCGTTTACTTTCCACTCAAGAACTCCGATTCCATGTGCAGGGTCCGCATCACTTAAGAATTCAGGTTCCATTACCATACGGATTGCTTTTGTCTTGATGTTACCCAGTTTGGTTGTATTGTATTTGTCTTTTTCACAACCAAGTCCTTCTGCATTCGGAACTTCTTTCCATTCACCTGCTTCGTTCAGATATTCGAATTTCACAGATTTCGGAGGCTGGATTCCGCCACCGTCTGTACCGTAATATACATCTGTACTTTCCAGTACCATTTCTGAATCCCATGTATAACTTACCCATGCATTCACTACATTGCCATCTGCATCATAACGGTTATTCCAGTTGTGCCACATTCCTTTGCCTGCGTCTACCTGACTTCCATCCCAATCTCTTGATGAAGACGGGTCAATGTTGTTATTAAGCTGTGCAAGACCTCCAAGATCTGTTGTATAATTACAGATTCCGTCTACTGCTGCCTTCGGAGCAATATTCTTGTCTTCTGCTTTCTTCACCAGATTATTCTGTGCCTTTACCAGTGCTGCAAGTGCTGCTTTGACTTCTCCGGAACTTACCTTTTCTGATTCAAGAACAGATTTTGCTGTTTTTAAAGCTGCTTCGAATGCTTTGTAGCTGTCTTCTGTATAAAGGTTTGCCTCTTCTGTCTCTGCATCCTTCACTGCCTTTTCCAGATCTGCCTTATCGTTTTCATCCGCATATTTTGCAGTTCCGTATACCTTCCACTCCATAACGCCTACACCGTTCGTATCATTTGCCTGCTTGTTTAACGTCACACGGATAGATTTCGTTGTTATTTCATCAAAGGTCGTATTGTTGAATTTGTCCATTTCCATTCCATAAGAAGATGGATTCGGAACTTCTTTCCAGTTTCCTTCGGAATCAAGATATTCATAAGTATAGCTCTTAGGGATCTTAATTCCACCCTTTGTATAATCTCCTTCTGTATCGCCGTCATACCAGAGATAGATATCTGCTCCTGTCAGCTTCATCTCCTGGTTCCATGTATAGGTAACTGTTTCTTTCGAACTTGCATTACCCCATGTTCCATATCTTGCCATACCACTTGGATTATATGAGCTTTCCGGTATCTTGCCATCATTGACAGCACTTACTTTTTCCCAGCTGGATACATAACTTGTTGATACAGCTGCACCATATGCCAGGTTACCGTCTGCTGTTGGAAGTGATGACATGATTCTTGCAAGTTTTGCTGCCGCAAAATCAACCTCTTCCTGTGTTGCTTCTTTATTGTCATTCACTGTAACTGCTTCCTGGATTGCTTCCGTTAATGCAGCCTTGTCTTCTTCTGTCAGTTCATATTTTGTAAGATCCAGCGCATTTGCACTGTCAATTGTCTTTTTCAGAAGTGTTTTGTCAATGACATTCTCTGCATATCCATATACTTTCCATTCAATCACACCACAACCTTGTGTCTTTGGACTCATATTCATACGGATAGCTGTTGTCGTTACCGGCGCAAATGTTGTTGTATTATATTTGTTCAGTTCTGTACCACAGCCTGACACGTTTGGAAGATCACGCCAGTTGCCATTTGCATCTTTATACTGATAACTTACTGATTTTGGTACAAAGTTACCATCTGTAAAATAGTATGCGTCTGACTGATATATCGTCACTTCTGACTCCCAGTCATACTGCACCCATGCATCGGCGCCATTATCTCCCAGCCAGTTATGCCATACACCATGTGATTTGTCGTTTGAACTTGCCGGATCATATCCGTCATTCAGTCCTGCCACTCCTCCCAGATCCTCCGGTGTATCGATAATTGCTGATGGTGTTGCGATCAATGCCACGTTCTGTGCTTCTCCGGATACTACCATAACCGTAACTTCTACCTTCAGATCTGTATCTTTTACCGTTCCATTTACAGTAAAGTTTCCGGCATGTGCATAGGATTCCTCATCCACCTGATCCCACACAATCTCACTGTCTTTTATTGTTCCGTCTTCATAGATGACTTCCATTTTCTCCGGAAGTTCCGGCTCTGTCTTCACTTTCGTAAGTACCGTACCTGCTCTTTCAATTCCATCAACCGGTTCTTTCAACTCGAGAACAATATCTTTTGTTGATTCCACATCTGCATCGTACTCTGTGGATTTTTTATCCGTTGCTGTTAAACGTAATGTGTAAGTTCCCGGCACATATGCTTTTAATTTTGCATCTGCTTTTTCAGCATTTGCGATAATTGCATTGCCGCCTTCCGGCTGATCTACCACTGACCACTTGTATTCTACTTTATTTCCATAGGTCTTATCTGTAGAAGCCTTTCCACTCAGTTCTGCCGTAGTTGTATTTGTCGGATGCTGTGTTGCTGTTGCACTTTCAATAACCGGTGCAGTTTTTTCCGGTGCACGTCCGATTTCAATCTCTACTTCTTTTTCAGTACTCAGTTCTCCGTCACTTACGGTCAGTTTTACTTTGTAAATTCCGTCTTTGCTTGCTGTGATATTGGCATATGGCTTATTCTTGGCATCAAATGTAAGTTCTCCGTCTTCCGGCTCTTTTACTGTTTCCCATTTATAAGTCAATTTGCCATCCGGTGCGCCGTCATCATAAGCCTGAGCTTCTATACGGGAAGATACCAGTGCCTGTGGATTTTCTGACGTTTTGATCTTATAGATCTTTGGTGCCTGATTTTCTCCACCTTTCATTGCCTCGATCGTAATCTTGGCAGATTCACCTGCCGGAATTACTGCGTATGCATCGCCCTGGTTGTCTGATACATAGCACTGCTCTTTTTCTTCACCATTTACTTTTATACTGTAATAGCCATTTTTAAGACCTGCGCCACTCAGACTGATCTTCGAAAGATGTTCGTCCCCTGTCAGATTCTTTACTGCAAGGTCAAAATATGTTCCATCTTTATCAATGACTGCTTTCGTGCAAGAATCCTGTTCCAGTTCCACATACAGCTTATCATCGATCACATTGATACGTTTTCCAACACCATCCAGCGGGGTAATCGTATATTTTCCACCGGATTTTGATACTGTACTTCCATAACCGGTCAGTCCGAATACAGGATCTGTTGCAACATCTGCACTGATGCTAAGAAGCGATCCATAAAGTCCCTCATCACTTTCTCCCGAGAAATCGTTCCATCCATTATTCTGGACACGTGTTCCTCCGTCATTTACATTCTGTGCACCATATCCACCTTTTGACATGGTATATCTCCAGCTTGTATTTCCAATATAATTAGAAGAAATCTGTCCCATGTTTACAGCATTAAAGTTAGATAACTTCGCTGCATAGTTCATTCTCTCTGCCCATGCGCTGGAATCTGTGTCTGCATCTGTATCTTCATATCTCAACCAGTCGTCCATGATATATCCGGCAAGAGATGCTGTATACTGGAAATTCCACCAGGTCTCTCCTCCACGGAAGACAGGATCGGCATACTGATACCAGGTTGGCTGAAGTCCTCTCATCGCACGTGTTTTCCACTCTGCGGACTGCATATTTTTAAGCGCGGCCTTTGTGTTACTATTATCCGGATAATAGGTTCTCAATGCTTTTGCAGCAGAATAAGCACCCTCTTCACCGGTATTATCATACTCGAATTCTGATCCGTATGGATAAGCGGCCGTTGCCATACTTGTTCCTTTAGATTTTGCAAACAGCTGTTTCAGATTGTCTCCTTCTTCTGTCATGCCTTCTGCATAAAGTGCTTCGATCATATCCGGAATCTGCTGTTCCCCGTAAAATCCGATTGGATATGCACTTACGCGGTTACTGTATATTCCATATGCTTTTTCCAGATACCATTCTGCACTTTCTCTGTAATCAATCAGATCAGGATATGCTTTTTCTATGCGGTACATATTAAAGAATCCGGTTGCTTCCATAACTTCCGAATAAGTTCTGGAATACGGATTGGCACTTCCACCATAAATTCCCGATCCACTCAGATAATTCGCTACTGCATATGTTTCATGCGAATTCTTCATGTAATTATTCCACATAAAATCAATCAGATACTTCTCGATGGACTCTACCTCGGAAGCATTTGGATCCAGATAGTTCTTCATTGCCATGAAGTTAATATTATCGTGGCTCCAGTCATCTCCCCAATGAGACTGCTGTGTAGAATCTTTTCCACTTGCAAAATACCAGTCACTGTAAATTCCATAAGTCGGACTTGATGTATCATTGTCCTGTGTCTGATTTGCCACAAAGTCCGAATGCGTCTCAATCGTACTGTCAAGTTTATCCAGAACATTGAATTCATACTGTGTAAATTTATCTTCACCATTCAGTTTGTAATTTACACGTACACTATTGTTACCGATACATCCGAAATTCAATTCATAAATATGATGTTTTTCCCCATCTACCGTCTTCGTATTAACCAGTTTTGCTGAATCACTATCCGAATGTTCTATGGATTTGGAATTATTGACCATCCCACTCTGCTGATCCGGAATATGTTCTTCATCCCATGGATCATTTTCATGCACGCACTGGATATCAACCGATACATCTGAGATCTTACTGTCATCATAGTGCAGATCCAACTTGGTCGGCATATTGATTGCAGTCTGGAATCCCGGAGTCGCAACAGCGTCGATCATTCCTTCTTTATAAAGAATGGAACGCATATTATTCTCACGTTCTTCTACCGAATCAGACGCATTATTTGCATCCTCTGCGCTGTTCTGTGGTGTATTATCACCGGCTCTTACTGCTGAGAATTTGAACTGGTATGTCTTCTTCTCACCTGGTTTCAGTACAAGACTTGTAGCATCTGTGTAATAACCACGTCCCGTTTTCTGAATATCTTTGGAATGAATGTAATACACCTGAAGTCCCGGGAACCATCCACCGGTATCACTTGTCCAGTTCTGATAAGTACTTCCGGAACGTGTTCCTTTTACCCCGTTAATATTACCGGTCCAGTTATCAATATATTCAATTCTTGCACCGGTGTCTGTAACAGGTGTGAACATTACATAGTTTCCTTCACCGCTGCATCTGATCGCATATGCATAACCACTGTCTGCTCCCGCAAATGTATGCACAGTTGTACGGTTGTTGTAAGTATCATCAATACTTGCGTACTTATTATTCCAAGGCATCGGAAGTCCTACATCCCCGAATTCCAGATAATTTCCACTCGTATTTTCCAGTGTGATCGACCAAAGCAGGGATCCGTCATCTGTATCCATATCGTATACAGACTTTGCATTAAAGCCTTTCATCGTACGGCTGTCTGTCGAATCTTCATCCTGTCCTTTGAAGGTGACCTCAACCTTATCTTTGCTTACTTTCTTTTCAATATATGGGTTGTTCTTTAAGTTTGCCGATGCATTGCTGTAAGTTGTTGAACCACCTGCAGCCAGCGTCTTATTCGTATCTACTTCCTGAAATCCACTGTTATCTTCCGGGAATTTCCCGTCTTTGCTGCTTCGGTAGGAAAAGATCATCTCTCCCATCCACTGATGTGCTTCGTTATTCTGCTGATTGGTATCATTCGGAAGCACAAAATTCACATCTTTTCCACTACTGTTTTTGCGGTTATTGTCAATTGTCAAGCTTGATATTTCACCCAGATCGCCAATCGCAGCAGTAAGACTTCCATTGGAAATCGAGTCATCGTCTGATGCAGCTGCTTCGACCGTCGACTCCGGTAAAACACCAAGCATTGAAACCGCCATCGCCGTTGTCAACGCGAGCGATGTCACTTTTCTTTTCAATTTTTTCCCTCTAGACATTATTCACTTTCCTTTCTTTTTCATGTTTTCCTTATTACTCTCTTTCACCTCCTGCAGCGATATTAAACGTTTAATAAAAATTCTAAAAAAATCGACAGAATATTTTTATTCTGTCGATTAATTCGCTGGTGTCTCAATAAAATCCGTACATTAAACGTTTAATAAAAATTCTATATACACCATAACATATCTATAACTTTTTTTAAATATCTATATATTTTTTCGTTATTTTACACAATATTCTAACAATTCGATTATGCACTATTACTCTACATCTTTCAATGCATCATAATCTTCTTCGCCGGTACGAACCTTGACAACCTTCTGTACATTGTAAACGAATATCTTTCCGTCTCCGACATGTCCGGTATAAAGAGTTTTCTTCACAGTCTCAATCACTTTATCTACCGGAATGCTTCCTACGATAACTTCTACTTTAACCTTTGGAAGTACGGTTACATCCATCTCAACTCCACGGTATTTCTCACCGGCACCTTTCTG
>OGQI01002349.1_pt1 | contig 11569 bp, 9 predicted proteins | sample 1553171 | NCBI WGS metagenome assembly OGQI01 (sample SAMEA2579988, study PRJEB22360) | human gut metagenome | biome: human gut; feature: human-associated habitat; material: faeces | place: Denmark | collected 2008/2010
CACCGTATGACAAATCCATTCCGCCATGTGAGTATACGAAAATTGCACCAAATGCCATAATCGCAATATATACGGTCTGATTCAGAATACTATTGATATTACCTTTTGTCAGCAGTTTCCCTTCTCCTCCGACCTGAAATATGATAATCATTAAAATGATTCCAAGGAAAGGAATTATTTTCTGAAGAATTTCTTTTGCCTTAGCTTTCTCTTTCACTTTTATCCCTCCTAAACCATCTTCTTGATTAATACAGATTCATTTAACTCTTCTGACCTGGTAAATGAATCCTGTATCTGACCATCTTTCATAATCAGAATACGGTCACTCATTCCAATCAGTTCCGGTAATTCCTCACTGATCATAAGGATTGATTTTCCCTCATTTTTCAATCTCACCATAAGCTGGTACATTGCCTGTTTTACACCGATATCCACGCCTCGTGTCGGACAGTCCAGAATAAGGATTTCACTTCCACATCCAATCCATTTTCCAAATACAACCTTCTGCTTATTTCCTCCGGAAAGCTGTGATACTGACTGATCTCTTCCCGCACATTTGATGGACAATTCTTCAATCTGATGATTCACATATTTTTTTTCTCGATTTTTCAGAATCAGAAAATTATTGATCGCAAATTCACTCATTCCTGCAATTGAAATATTATCTTCAATACTTGCATTAAGACATAACGACTCAACATCTCTGTCCTTCGATACATAACCCACACGTTTCTTCATTGCAATTGCCGGACTGTCAATGATCGTTCCGTCTTCCACCGTAACGCTTCCCTCTTCCGGCTTTAATGCTCCAAAACAAACCTTTCCAAGAGAATGCATTCCGCAATGTGCCAATCCACCGATTCCAACGATTTCTCCTTTATGCACCTGAAATGAAATCCCTTTTAACCGGTCTTCATATACCAGATTTCTTACATCCAATGCCACTTCCGGCTGTGAACTTGCCTGAAAGTCACTTCGATAATAATCACCTTGCAGCTCTCTTCCGATCATGCTCGCGCGGATTGCTCCGGCCTCAAATTCTGCTTTTTCAAATGTCCGGATAATCTTGCCATCTCGAAGAACGGTCAACGTATCACAGACTTCCATAATTTCATCCAGATCATGCGAAATAAAAATCACTGATTTATTTTCTTTACGGAAGCGATTCATAATGTCATATAAAATTTCTCTTCCGTCATGTGATAATGCTGTACTCGTCTCATCGATTACCAGAATCTGAGGTTCTTTCATCACAACTTTAGCAATCTCTACAAGCTTTCTGGTTTGAAAATCAAGCTTCTGCATAAGCATTTCGCCTGTTACATCATTGACACCGATATTTTTCATCACCCTGGTCGCATCCGCATTCATTTTCTTACGATTAATCAGGCCGAACTTATTCTTATACTTTTCAGACTCCGCAAGGAAAATATTCTCAGCTACCGTAATCCCCGGTATTGTTCCGCTCTCCTGAACAATCATTCCAATTCCCTTGTGAAGTGCATCGATCATGCTAAGCGGCTTCCAGCTCTGTCCCTGAAATGTCATCGCACCGCTGTCACATTCCTGCATTCCTGCTACAATAGAAGTAACCGTTGACTTTCCCGATCCGTTTTCTCCAATGAGTCCTCTTATTTCTCCCGGATATACAGTCAGTGATACATCATTCAAAGCCACTGTACTTCCAAATTTCTTATTCATATTTGCAACTGTTAAAATTGGTTCACTCATTTTTATCACCTCGTCTTTATGCTTATTATAGATTTTTGTTAATTTTTATGTGATTTTGTTTTTTATCTGTTTCACTCTTTTTTTTAATGTGTTTTTCTTTTTTCTATACGTTTACCTTAAATTTAGTCTCGCCTCTAAAAAATAGATTAAAAATCCTATGTTTTTATTGATTTTTGTATTGCATATATGTTTTAATCAATATAGTTACCTTTTTATATGAAATGGAGGAATTTTATGTCAGAGAACTACTATCTTATTTCCGATAACGATGTACACATGCCGATCCGGTGTACGATGCAGCGATTTGATCATATCCGCCAACAGATGCATGATTATTTTGAATTGTCCATGATTGTTTCCGGAAGCTGTACATTACAATTTGATGATCATATGTACAGTCTCAGGGAAGATGATATTTTTTGCATCAATCCACTTACACTTCATGAACTACATGGTGTCAATTGTGTCATCATAACCGTTCTGTTTAATCAAACATTATTTGAACAGATTCTGCCGGTTCCATCACATCCCCGCTTCTTCTGTATTAGTCCCATGTCGGATAATCAGGAAGCAATTGCACAATTACGCTCTCTGATTGCTCACATCATCAAAACAAATGTGGACAAAAAAGATGGCTACGAACTTCGCAACTGGTCATATATCTATAATGTTATGGATATTATGTACCTTCATTTCCGTGTAAAATTATCGACTGCAAATGAAAAGAAAAACCACAAATACGCTATCCGGATAGCAGAAATATCACAATTAATCCAACAGCGATATACAGAAAACATAACCTTAAAAGAACTTGCCGATGAAGTTCATTTGTCCGTTCCCTATCTTTCAAAATTCTTCGTTGACTATTTTGGGATGAATTTTCTAAGCTACCTGAATCAATACCGCCTTATGCATGCGATGCAGGAACTTTCCATAACAGATAAAAATATTGATGAAGTAGCGATTGACAGCGGATTTCCTAATAGTCATGCCTTTGTAACTCTTTTAAAAAAAGAATATGGAATGCTGCCAAAAGAATATCGGCGCGAGCAAAAAAAAGAAAAGCAACAGACCTCTCAACAATTAGAACAACATAATTATATTGCAGGATTAAAGAAATATTTAAACGACAATACACATACCCACGTCGTATCCCCTATATCAAAAAAACAAATTGATTTCTCTGTAAATGGAAGTTCTTACGTATTGCTACATACATGGAAAAAAATGATGACAGTCGGTCGTGCCAGTGATGTGTTAATCTGTGATATTCAGGAAATGTTGACCAGATTTCAAAATAGGATTGGATTTGAATATATTAAATTATGCATAACATCTAAAGCTTCCTTTATATTCTTTTTTCCAAGGCTATCTGTTAATTCAAATATAATGCTTTCTAATTTTTTTATTGCTAACTTGTCTATATCTTCATTTGAAATTGTTCCATTTTCTCCTTCATATTCTATCAATTTTCTTATTTCATTTATTAAATCTTGCATATTTGTTCCACAACATTCTATAAAATATCTTATAGTATTTGAACTAATATTTACTTTATAACCATTGCAAATTGCCTTTATTCTTTTTTCAATTTGTGGTGGTTTTTGGTAGTCAAATTTGCAAACAATTCCATTTTTCTCAATTGTTGTTAACAAATCCTGTTTTTGCACATCTTCTTCAACAAATACAAGTACAACCGCTGATTTTATTATATCCATATTTTCTTTTATATAATTGTTTATTTTTTCTTTTGTTTTTGCAAGTTCGGCATTTTTTCTTTTTCCCTCTTTTTTAAATAGTCCTGAATTTCTAACAATTATTAGCTTTTTTTCATAGCCAAAACTTGGTGTTTCTATATCTGATATCAATTCACTTACATTATTTTCATCAATTAATATGTAATTTATTCCTTTAATAGTTTTACCAAACAATGACTTTATTTTTTTTAAAGATGATTCCAGCAAAAATATTTCTTCACCATATAGAAGATATAAACTTCCTAAATTACCATTTTTTAATTGTGTTTCTAATTCTTCTATTTGCATTTTCGCTAACCCCACCTTTCTATTTTTCTTATTTTCCTAATATTATTCTAAATACCTCTGCGACGCTCCACCCTTGTGCTATAGCACCTTTTGGCAAATTAGGTTTTACTGAATCATAAAGTTCTGCTATGCTTCCTATACACCCATTATCATTTAATTCGTTTTTAAATGTTTTATATATTTGTGCTCTAAATTTTTCTAATTTTTCTTCTAGTTCAACTTTTTGTTTTTTATTTTTACTATTTTTTATCATGTTTTTTAATGAATTATAATAAAGTCCTAAAAGCCATGGCCATGTAATTCCCTGATGATAACTTGTATCTCTTTTATAGCCATCTCCTTCATATATTTCTACATAATTTTCTTCACCTTTAGCTAATGTTTTTAAACCATAATTATTTAATAATTTTTTTTCTACTACATTTAAAATATTTTTAGCTTCCTCTGAATTAGTATCAATAACTTGATATGTTAAACTCATCGAAAATAACTGATTAGGTCTTATTTTTGCATCTCCAATTACATCATATAAACATTTTCTTTTTTTATTATAAAATTTCTCATTAAATGCTTTTTTGCATTTTCTAGCTAATTCTTGATATTTTTTTGCATCATTTTTGTTTCCAATTTTATTTTCTAAGTCTGCCATTATAATATTTGCATTATACCATAAACTATTAATCTCTACAGCCTTCCCATTTCGTGGAGTTACAGCCTTATTATTACATTTAGCATCCATCCAAGTATTTTGTGTATTTTGTGTTCCAGAAACAATTAAATAATCTGTATCTAAGTATATATTGTTGTCATCAACATCGATTCCATTTTTATAATTTTCTATTACATCTTTTAATTTTTCATACAAATTTTCTTTTACAAATTCATAATCTTCAGTATATTCAACATATTTTTGAATTTGCTCAAATAATAACAATGATGCATCAACACTATTGTATAATGGTCTATTATCAAAACCTGAATAGCCATTTGGAACTAAACCAAATTTAATGTCTCTTACTAATGTTTGTAAAACCTCTTTTGCAATGTCAAATCTTTTAGTTACTAATAATAAACCTTCAAATGAAATTAAACTATCTCTTCCCCAATCTAAAAACCATGGATAGCCTGCAAGCAATGTATGTAACCTAAAAGATGGCCTATATACAACAAAATTATCTGTAGCTGTTATAAAATCTTTTATTAACTGTTCTTCTTCTAATTGTTTTTTTGTCTTTTTTTCTTTTCTATTATCAATTAATAGGGATTTATTATAAATTTCATTTTGTCTTACTATTTCATTTTCAATTAATTTTTTTACATTTATTTGATCTATGTTCTCCTCAAAAGAACACACAAAAGAAATTTCTTTTTCTGCTTTTTTTGGTATTTCAATTTCAAAAACTCCTGAAACAGTGTGGTTTTCTTCTGGATAAAATCCTCTTTTTTCTTCTTCTATATAAAACATATTATTAAATGTATCATTTTTGTGTTCTATATAAATTCCCTCTGACATTTTCATATATATAGGATATGCAGCATTTTTGTCTATAACAACCTTAACTTTATTTTTATTTATAATTTGCTTTAATTCAAAATTATGATTAGTACTCATACTGTGAAAATCACGGAAATTCAAAAGTGGTGCAATGGTTAGTTTTGCTTCATTTCCATCATTTTTTATTTTATAATATACCCCAACTGTATTTTTTCCATATTCCATACAAATCATTTTCGTTATAGTTACATCTTTTACCTTATATGTAAATATTGGAATATACTCTTTCTTAAATAGTTCTTGGTATTTATAGCCTTTAGATATATAATTTTTTCCTATATTTGTATATAATCCATACTCCTTACCATCTATTATAACCGCTTCATCTAATTTAGATAATATTAAATATCTCCTCGCAGGAGGTGTTAAAGGTGCAATTAATAATCCATGATATTTTCTGGTATTTGCACCTATTATTGTTGAACTACAAAACCCCCCTATACCATTTGTAATTAGCCATTCTTTTGATAATCCATCTTCTAAATTCAATTTTTCCTTAGTTATTTCCATTTATTACCCCGTATTTTTATTTTAATTTACTTTCGTCTAACTTTCTTAACATTTCTTCTCTTATTTCTTGTGGAGTTTTCTTTCTTGCTTTTTCATTTCTAGTTTTATCACTTGACTTTATTTCTCTTTTTGGTCTTTCAAATTCTATTTTTTCTTTATTTACGTCATTTTTTTGAGTTTTACTAACTCTATTATTTCTATCTATATTTTCTTTTATTTTTTCATATTTAGTTTCTTCTTTAACTATTCTTTTTTCTGTCTTTACTGCTTTTTTTGCAGCTGTTTTTGAAGATGCTTTTTCCTTTTTATTTTTTTCTAATTCAGCTTTTCTTTTCATTTTTTCATCTGCTTCTTTAATAGATGCTATTCTTTGACTATATTTATTACTAAATTTGCTTTTCTTCTTTAAACCTGAATTTGCCTTATCAGAATTTGCTTTTTTTACATTTTCCTTTTTTGCATGTCTTTTCATTTTGCTTATTCTTTTATCTTCTCTAAGTTTTGTATTAAGCATTAAGTATTGTGGGTCATTTTGTTTATCTTGATATTTTAAATCATCACATATAAGCTCAATTATAGATGTTGCAACCAAGTTTGGATCATGTCTTATATGTCCATCTGCAATCATAGACAAATCTCTTTGTAAAAATTTAATTCCTTTTACTTTTTCTATATCTTGTTCAACTAAGTCTTGTCCTTCTAAATTGTATTTTTTTATAAATTCTGGCACAATTTCTCCTGTATCATATATACAATAATCTACAATTCCCTGTCCACAGTGAGAAATTATAGCATTTAAATGATCAGACACAGAATAATTATCAGTTTGTCCTGGTTCTGTCATAATGTTGCTTATATATGCTTTTATTGCTGTACTTTCTTTTATTGCTTTAGCAACACCATTTACTAATAAATTTGGTATAACATTAGTATATAAACTTCCTGGTCCAATAATAATACAATCAGCATTTTTTATTGCATCAACAACTCCTGGAGCTGGTCTACAATTTGAAGGATTTAAATAAATTCTATTAACTTTTGTGAATTTTTCTGAAACCATTTCTGGAATTTTAGACTTTTCTGTTACTATATATCCATTTTCAAGTTCAGCACATATATTCATTTCATCTAAGGTAACTGGTAAAACTTTTCCAACAATATTTAACACTTCATTACTTTTCATTATTGCCTTTGTAAAATCATTATTTACATGACACATTGCAAGAAAATATATATCTGAAAAAGATAATCCTTTTAATTTTCCCGCCTCAAATTCATAATTAAACAATTTATTTATTTCGTCATTTTTGGTAGCAAGTGAAACAATACTATCTTTAATATCTCCAAGTGGTAGCATATCAAGTTCTTTTCTTGATAATGTTTGTGTTTCTCCATAATCTGAAACAGTAACTATAGCTGTAATATTGTTTGTATAATTTTTTAGACCAGATAATACAGTGTTTAATCCTGTTCCACCACCAATTACAACTATATTAGGACCTTGATCATATACTGTTTTGTTAAAAATAAGTGATTTAACATTTACATTTTTTTTATTTTCCATTCTGTCATCAGTTGATTCAACCAATACTTCTAATGTCCTTTTATTTAAAAATACTAATCCTAGTATAATTGCAACAAATCCTATAATAAATGTAACAATTATTTTCCCTACTTTGTCAAATGACATTTCTTTTAAAACTAGAACTTCCGCAATTCCATAACATGTAAGTACTATTCCTACTAAAATAAGTAACATCCATCTTTTCATTTTTGAACTTGCTTTAAACCATTGTAATAAACCCTTCATTTTATGATTCCTCTCCTATAACTTGTATTTCTAACTCAATTTTTTTGTTAAATTTTTTATAAACTTCTTGCTTAATATGTTTTACTAAATTTAAAACGTCTTGTGCAGTTGCATTATTTTCATTTACAACAAATCCTGCGTGTTTAGTAGAAACCATCGCGCCACCAACCCTGTAACCTTTTAGTCCTGCATCATCTATCAATTTTGCAGTTATAAAATCAGTACCTCTTTTAAATGTACTTCCTGCACTTGGGAATTCTAAAGGTTGCTTTTGTTTTCTAGACTGTTCAAATTCCAACATTTTATCTTTAATATATTGTGCATTTCCTTTTTGTAACTTTAATTTTGCTTCCAAAATTATAAATTTGTTTTTTGCAAACATACTTTTTCTATATTCAAATTCTAAATCTTTGTTTGACTTTTCATATATATTACCATCATAATCCATATATTTAACTGTTTCTACAATATCTTTCATTTCTTTGCCATAGGCACCTGCATTCATTCTAACTGCTCCACCTATAGTTCCTGGAATTCCTGCTGCAAATTCAAATCCTGTAATTTCATTTCTTAATAATTTTTGTGCTATTTCTCCTAATTTGTTTCCAGCTCCAACAATTAAGCTCACATCATCATTACTAAATTCTAATTCAAACTTTTTTATATTTACCTTTACAACAATTCCATTTATTCCATTATCTGTTACAAGCAAATTGCTTCCATTTCCTATTATTGTAAGATTTATATCATTTTTACTTGCCACTTTGCAAATTTGTTTTATTTCTTCTACACTTTCAGCATTTATAAAGCATTGTGCAGGTCCTCCAATTTTAAAACTTGTATGTTTTGCCATTGGTTCGTTATACTTTATTTTTTCTTTTGATATATTCAAATTATCTATTAATTGTTCTAAGTTCAAAATTTCACTTCCAATCCTAGTTTTTTATTCAACAGCACATATATATAATATATTTCCATCATTTGTTGTTTTTTGTGTTTCATTATATACTTCACCTGTTTTATAATTTACTATATATGTGTCTTTTATATCAGTTATTCCTAGTTCTTTAAATTGTTCATTATTTATTCTATAGTAACTTCCTTGTTTTTGCCATGTTATATTTGAATCCAAGTTTTCTTCTTCAATTTTATCTCCAACTAACATAGTTTCATCTTTTGTTAATGAATATTTAGTATATCTTTGTAGTACAGCGTGTTGAACCATTTTTAATTCAGATTTTAGTTTTTGATCTGTTGATTCATCCACTCCTGTTATTGCTCCACCAATACCAATACTTGCAAGTATTAACAGTACAACAATTGTTATTACAAGTGCTATTAAAGTTATTCCCTTATTATTAGAAACTATCATAATAATTTTTCTCCTTTGATTACTAAAATTCTTTCATACTATATCATTTTTTATAAAAAAAAACAACCTTTAATAATATTTAATTTAAAAATTACCTTTAACTATTTATTTTTTCCAATTTTTATAGTATAATTAATGTAGTTTAGCTATTTTAAGGAGGTTTTTTTATGTGGCAATTTTGGATAATAGCTTCAGGAATATTTTTTGTAGCAGAAATCTTTACAGCAGGCTTTTTAGTTTTTTGGTTAGGTGTTGCTGCATTAATAGCAATGATTTCAAGTTTTATAACATCTAATATAATAATTCAAACAGCAATATTTGTTATATTTTCTGTTATATTATTATTCGCAACAAGGCCATTTGTTAATAAATTTGTAAATACCAAAACAATACCAACAAATGCTTTTTCAATAATTGGGAAAACTGCTTTAGTAGTTCAAGAAATAAATCCTATAAAAGAAACTGGACAAATAAAAATTAATGGTGAAGTTTGGTCTGCTATATCAGAAAATGGTCAAATAATACCTAAGGACTCAGAAGTAAAAATAACTTCTATTTCAGGTGTTAAAGCTATAGTATCTTTAGTTAAATTAGCTACAACAAAATAATTTGTTTTTAATATTTAAAATATATAAAAGGAGGAATTTATTATGCCATTTTTATTAATATTACTTGTTATAATATTAGTTATAGCATTCATGTCAATAAAAATTGTTAAACAATCTGAGGTATATATAATTGAAAGATTAGGTAAATTTTATAAAGTAGCAGATGCTGGTCTTACAATTATTCTTCCATTTTTTGATCATGTTAGAAGCGTAGTAAGCTTAAAACAACAAACAATGGATATTCCACCTCAAGGTGTTATTACAAAAGATAATGTTACAATTACAATAGATACTGTTGTTTTCTATCAAATAACAGACCCAGCAAAAGCAGTTTATGAAATTCAAAGTTTAAAGAAAGGTATTGAATATCTTGCAATAACAACAATTCGTGATATTATTGGTAAAATGGATTTAGATGAAACATTTAGTTCAAGAGATGGTATCAATACAAAACTAAGAGTAGTTCTTGATGAAGCAACGGATAGATGGGGATGTAAAATAGACAGAGTTGAAATAAAAGACATTACTCCACCTGCTGACATTAGAGACGCAATGGAAAAAGAAATGAACGCAGAAAGAAATAAAAGAGCTTTAATCCTTGAATCTGAAGCTCAAAGGCAATCTGCAATCACAATTGCAGAAGGTAAAAAACAAGCTTCTATATTAGAAGCAGAAGCAGATAAAGAAGCAAAAATAAGACGTGCAGCCGGTGAAGCTCAAGCTATAAAAGCTGTGGCAGAAGCCAAAGCAAAAGAAATCGCATTAGTATATGACGCAATTAAAAAAGCTGATCCTGATGAAAAATTAGTTCAATTAAAATCTTTAGAAGCTCTAGAAAAAGTTGCAGACGGTGAAGCAAACAAAGTATTTATACCTTTTGAAGCAACAAATGCTTTAAGTTCACTTGGAGCAATGAAAGAAATCGTTAAAGATGATAAAAAAAGCAAATAATTTTAAAAAATACAACCATTAATTTGGTTGTATTTTTTTGTTTTAAACTGGCTCAACATGTACAATAGTCCTATAAACTTTTTCTAATTTATTTACATCTTTTTCTAAATTATCTGCTAATTTATGGCTATCAAATGTTTTCATATTTCCATCTACATATATTGTTAAAACAATAACATATTTGTCTCCTACAGGAGTAGATTTTATATCACTTATATCTTTTATATCTTTATAATTATTCGTAAGCTCTAAAATTTTAGCCTTAGTTTTTGCATCTACTGAAACATCCATAAGAATATTATAGCTTTCCATAAAAATAGTTATTCCTGTATAACAAATCCATATGGAAATTCCAATACCAACTACACTATCAAACCAATAAACATTAATTAGTGTCAATAATGTAGATATTAATGTAAATGTAGTAACAACACAATCATTTCTATGGTCTTTCATATTAGCTTCTATTAATATGTTTTTTGTATTTTTATAACCTTTTTTAGTATAAAAATACAAAAATAACTTTGTTATAATTGTTACAATACAAACAACCACCAAAAACCACGAAAATGCTAATTGACTACCATTTATAAGTGTAATTACAGAATCATATAACAATTTTAATGAAACTAAAATCATAGAAATACTTATAAACATGGAAAATAAATATTCTGCTTTTCCATGTCCAAAATTATGGTCCATATCTCCTGGTACACTTGCAATTTTATTTCCTATAAATGTCATTAATGACGCAAATATGTCTCCTGCACTATTAAATGCATCTGCAATCATCGCTTGACTTTTACTAATAAAACCTACAATTGATTTTATTATAAGCAAAAATATATTGCCAATAATTCCATATATTCCAGCTTTCTTAGTAATTTCGTATCTCTTTTCCATATTAATCACCTTTTTTATTTTGTATAATTAAATATAATTTTTATTATAACACAATATATTCAGAAATGTTAATAATTATAATAT
>OGQI01002351.1_pt1 | contig 11563 bp, 10 predicted proteins | sample 1553171 | NCBI WGS metagenome assembly OGQI01 (sample SAMEA2579988, study PRJEB22360) | human gut metagenome | biome: human gut; feature: human-associated habitat; material: faeces | place: Denmark | collected 2008/2010
AAGCCAAAAGGGACGGAGAAAAGTGGCCTTTAAAGGCCACTTTTCTCCGTCCCCAACTGGTTCTCGGTTCTATTTTACGATTCCTACCATATCTGCTACGGACTCGAATCCATTTTTCTCCATGTACTGCTCAATGCCGTCTACAACATCCATTGTAATTGTCGGATTGTAGAAGTTTGCTGTTCCCACAGACACTGCACTTGCACCTGCGAGGATCATCTCAATTGCATCTTCTGCTGATGCAATACCGCCCATTCCGATGATTGGGATCTGAACTGCCTGAGCAACCTGATATACCATACGCACTGCGATTGGATGTACTGCCGGACCTGATACACCACCTGTTTTATTTGCTACCGCAAATGTTTTTCGATTGATATCAATCTTCATACCTGTCAGTGTATTGATCAATGACACTGCGTCCGCCCCACCGGCTTCTGCTGCCTTTGCAATCTCTGTAATATCTGTTACGTTTGGAGTCAGTTTCATAATAACCGGCTGTTTTGCAAGTTTTTTGATCTGTGCTGTCAGCTCTTCCACATTACGTGCATCCTGTCCAAAAGCAAGGAATCCTGCGTTAACATTTGGACATGAGATGTTGATTTCCATCATATCGATTGGTTCATCTGCCAGGCGCTCTACAACTGCCAGATATTCTTCCGGTGCATGTCCACAAACGTTGACAATAATCTTTGTATCAAACTGCTTAAGATATGGAATATCTCTTTCACAGAATAATTCGATTCCCGGATTTTGCAGACCGATCGCATTCATCATTCCACTTGGAGTCTCTGCTACTCTCGGAGTTGCATTTCCCGCCCAAGGAACATTTGCCACACCTTTTGTTGTGACAGCTCCCAGCTTATTCAAATCTACAAAATCAGAATACTCTGCTCCTGAACCAAAGGTTCCGGATGCAACTGTAACCGGATTCTTCCATTCTACACCTGCAATATTCACTTTCATATTCATTAGATTTCCACCTCCGTAGATAAGAATACCGGACCATCCTTACAGATTCGTTTGTTATTTACATTGCTGTGATGATCTTTCTCTTTCGATTTACATACACATGCGAGACATGCTCCGATTCCACATGCCATACGCTCTTCAAGTGAAATGTAGCATTCGATATTGTTTTCTTCTGCATATGCTTTGATCGCACGAAGCATCGGTGTCGGTCCACAGGCATAGATCATGTCCGCATCCAGAGCATTCTCACGGATTGCATCCATAACATTCCCTTTTGTTCCTACACTTCCATCTTCTGTGGAAATATAAACTTCTCCATTTTGCTCAAACTCTTCTTTTAAAAATGTCTGTGCATCACGATATCCTACAACAATCTGTTTTTTCTCGCATTCCATCTGTTTTGCAAGCTCAAGAATCGGTGGAACTCCAATTCCTCCACCCATAAGAAATACTTTCTTGCCGGCTGCTTTCTCATAAGGGAATCCATTTCCCAAAGGTCCGACAACAGGAATTGTATCTCCCGCTTCCAGCTTTGAAAACTGCTCTGTTCCTGTATTCTCTCCTGTCACACGATATACAACACGAAGACGTCCATTTACCGCATCAATCTCACAGATACTGATTGGACGAGGAAGCAGCTTGCTTCCATCGTTTGTATACATTGAAATAAACTGTCCCGGCTTTGCTGTTTCAGCTGCTTTTGTCTGGATCCACATGCTGAAGATTCCGTCTGCAAGCTGCTCCTGTGAAACTACCAATGCCTGTTCTTTCTGTTTTGTCATCTTAACTCTCCTTATCTGTTTGCAAGTGCTCCCTGGATATCAGTAACCATTGCTTCTACTGCTGCACGGGATGCATCACCAAAGTTTTCAGCTCCGAATTTTGCATATGCTTCCTGTTTGTAAGCTGCAATAATTCCACGAGAAGAGTTTACAATTGCGCCAAGTCCATCTTCATTAAAGAAATGTACAAGGTCTTTTCCCTGTCCGCCCTGTGCACCATATCCTGGTACAAGAATGTAAGATTTTGGCATTACTTTACGAAGTGCTTTACCCATCTCCGGATATGTTGCTCCGACAACAGCTCCGATATAGCTGTATTCATCACCCATGCAGTCAGCTCCCCACTCTGCTACTTTTTCGCCTACCAGTTCATAGAGCGGACGTCCGTCTACAAGACGATCCTGGAATTCTCCGCTAGATGGATTTGAAGTTTTAACAAGGATAAAGAGACCTTTCTTCTCTTCTTTACATACTTCAACGAAAGGTTTTACTCCGTCAGATCCAAGATATGGATTGACTGTTACGAAATCTTCATCAAATGGAGTGAATTCTTTGCTTCCAACTTTAACTTTACCGATATGTCCTACTGCATATGCAGCTGAAGTAGAACCGATATCTCCACGTTTGATGTCTCCGATTACAACCAGTCCTTTTGATTTACAGTAATCTACTGTTTTTTTGAATGCCACAAGTCCAGGAATACCAAACTGCTCATACATTGCGATCTGTGGCTTTACAGCTGGAATCAAATCATATGTTTTATCCACGATTTCCTTATTGAACTGCCAGATTGCTTCTGCGGCACCCTCTAAAGTTTCCCCGTATTCAGCAAATGCTTTTTTCTGTACATGCTCCGGAATGTAATTCAACATTGGATCCAGTCCTACTACGATTGGTGCATTTGTCTTTTTAATGTTCTCAATAAGTTTATTAATCATGATTTTCCTCCTCAAAAACGTTATATTTCCATAATTATGTTTATCTTACCATAAAGGTATGACTCTGTTCAAGATTCTAAAAAAAATCGCTGCACTTTCTTTGTGAAAATGTTACTCTTCACGCTCAAAAATGCAACGATTCTATTTTTATACATGCAAATTTTTATGCATCTCTTCTTTAAATTCTTTTCCTTTAAATAAAATCACTCCGACCAGGAACAAGAAACAGATCAGTGCTCCAAACATACTCACTGTCGGATTTTTTACTGTCTTGCATAAAAGCAGGATTACAGGAAGTATCAGCCCATATCCGGCCGCCATAATTTCATATATAAGATATTCTCTCACCGGACTTTTTTGCACTTTTGCAATCACAAACATTGCTGCAAGCGTAGCCACACTCATGATCGGCAGTACAAAATCTACCGACCAGCTATGCCAGCCGGTCAAAACATCCCATATAAAACAAACGATCGTACCGATAAAAAGCTGCCACATCACATTTTTTAATAAGTTATACCGCTTAAAAAATCCAATTGACGAAGCAATCCACATTGTTGTCACACCGCCTGCTGTAAACAAAGTCCAACGGACCTGTGGATGAAAATTCCAGTCAGTAACAAGCATCACTGCCACAAGTGCGATACACAGAAAACTATATATTTTATATACTTTCATTTCCTGTTCGCTCGGCACGTGCGGTTTTGGAAATACCGGCTTAACTTCTTCTGATGAAATTCCCTGTTCTTTTAACATGCGATAAAAATTTCTCTCGATATTTTCTGTGTCATATCTGGATGTAAATGCAAATGACAATTTATCCTGAAATGAACACAGACACAGTTCTAATTTCGGAGTATTGGTATACACACCAAACCGTTCTATATAAGGTACATAGCTCTCCGGCATCTTGACTACACTCATATTTGAAAAGATTGCCGTCACATTTTTCTCAGAAAATTTTGCTCCTGCGTGGATACAGAGATTTTTCAGTTCCAATGGAGCAAGTCTCAGGATCGGATGCAACTCCAGTGCAAGCAGATCGTTGATATGAGCAGACATTTTTTCTTTTGTCAGCTGCTCTTTAAAAAATTCTTTCGTATATTCCAGTACAGCCTCAAAACTGTTGTCCTGTTTTGTAAAATCATATCCCGGCTCAATCCAGTTGAAGAAATTCAGCATCGAAGTAGACGGGAAAAATTTTCTCAAATTTACAGGCACCATCAATACTACCGGTCTTTTTTCCTGCATTTTTGACATTTCCTCATGGATTGCCATCAAATATACCGCTGTCAAAAATACGGTCATAGACACCCCAAGCTCCCTGCTTCGCTTCAGCACATCCTGCACCAAAACTACACTTTCATGAACATGCAGGTGATGTCCGTCTTTCTTTTTCTTTCGAATTTGAAATGCATGTATTTTCTTTTCTTTTGGACGGCGCTGCTCTTTTGAATAATATTTCAAAAAACTGTCATCCTCTTGATCCTGCACGGTCATATCTTCCGGAAGCATTGAAATCTGCTCTAATCCTTCCTCTTTATGTGCCAGATACAAATAATTGGTCACCAGCTCTTTTAAAAATTCAGTTGCTCCGGTTCCGTCCGTCAATACATGGAACACTTCAAAATTGATTCTTTTTTTATAGTATGTCACCTCAAAAAGCAGGTTTTTTTTATCTTTTATATAAAGCCTGCTGCAAGGCTCTTTGTATTCTTCTTTTACAATCGGATGCAAATTACAAGGTTCAAGATAATGCCAGAACAAGCCTTTTCTAAGTACCATAAGAAACATTGGAAATGTCTCCATCGTCTGGTCCAGTGCTTTTTGTAAAATCGTTGGTTTGATCTCTTCTTTTAGTTCACAGTAAAACCTAAATACTCTTGTATCCTTTTTATTGCTGGCTGCAGAATATAATTTTGCTGCATTATCTAGTTTTCTCCAGCGCGCTTTTTTTTGATTCACAATGTTTCTCCCTTCAAAAATGCATTGATATAGGTGAAACTTTCCTGCACATGTAACTGCTTGATACCCAGTGCAAAATAGCCGTGAAGTGCATCTTTGATACGATGGATCTCCACACGGTTACCAGCCTCTTTCAAACGTTGTCCATATGCCTCACCTTCATCTCGAAGCGGATCGAATTCGGATGTAAGTATCAATGTATCCGGCTGATTACTCACATCTTCTGCCACGTATGGTGCAAAATACGGATTCTTTTTATCTTCTTCATCTCTTGCATAAAGATCGATGTAATCCTGCATTTTCCCCGCTGTCAAAAGATAGTCTGTCCCATTTTCCTTCACAGACGGAAATGGCGAATTCTCTGTATAATCATTATAAGTAGCCGGATAGATTAAAATCTGTCTGCCCGGCATAAATTCACCGCGGTCTCGTGCCATCAAAGACAGTGCCGCACAGAGATTGCCGCCCGCACTGTCCCCGATCAATGTAATATTTTCCGGTTTTACATTTAACACAAATTCTCCACGATATAATGCTTTTGCAACCGCATAACAGTCTTCTAAGCCAGATGGAAACTTATCTTCCGGTGCCAGTCTGTATTCAACCGCAACAACATACTGCCCGGTTGCATCTGCAAGTCTTGCACAGATTCTTTCATAATTATCAATACTCTCTGTCACCCAGCCGCCTCCATGTATGAACAAAAGCAGCTTTTTATCTTTACTGTCATGCTGCTTATCCTCACTCTCCTGAAAGCTCTTTTCATTCGGGAAGAAAATACGGACCGGTACCTCATGACTTCCATTATATATTTTTTCATCTATCGTCTTATAAAATATCTTCATCGGATCTAAGCGTTTTAAATCTGCCATATGACGGAACGCCTCTACTTCCACGCCGTCAAACGATAATGCTTTTAAAATTCTTTTTGCTGCCTGATTGATTGCCATACTGTTCTCCTGCTCATAACTGTTTTTACAGCCCTTAATTTATATCTTCTGCCTTTAATGTGTGACGGTAGATAAACTGTCCTGCACCTTTTTCTCCTACAAAATCATTCTCTTTTACGATCACGCGTCCACGCTGCATAACCATATCAATCTCACCGTTTATATTCCATCCTTCATATCCTGTGTAATCTGCTGCCCCATGCATTCTACTCTTTGTAATAACAGACTCTTTCTTCGGATCGATCACTACCAGATCTCCGTCCGCTCCCGGCTGCAATACGCCTTTTTGTGGACATAATCCATAAATCTTGGCCGGATTTGTACAAAGAGTCTCTACCAGTTTCTGGAATGAAATTCTATTTTTCACAACACCTTCTGAATAAAGAAGCATCAAGCGTTCCTCAACTCCCGGTGCACCGTTTGGACATTTTGTAAAATCATCTTTACCCATCTGTTTTTCAATTCCATAATTAAATGGACAATGATCTGTTGCCACAACCTGGATTGTTCCATCTGCCATCCCTTCCCAAAGTGCGTCACAGTCTGCCTGTGTACGAAGCGGTGGCGACATGATATATTTCAAACCATCTTCCCTTTCATAACATTCTTCTGTCAACAACAGATACTGTGGGCATGTCTCTACAAAAATGTTCTTCTGTCCGTTTCTTCTTGCTTCACGAACTGCTTCCAAACTTTCTTTACATGATAAATGAACGATGTAAACCGGTGCGTCTCCAGCAAGGCGTGCAAGCTTCAATACTCTCTCTACTGCTTCTGCTTCTACCAGATTCGGACGGCTCTTCGCATGGTAAATCGGTGCTATTTTCCCTTCCTTCACCAGTTTCTTTTTCATGTATTCTACTAATTCATGGTTCTCACAGTGAAATGCTGTCACTCCGCCAATCTCTTTCATCTTTTTCAATATCTGGAGGACTTCTGCGTCATTCAGCTTAAATCCATAAGTCAAATACGCTTTCACGCTTGGAATTCCATCCTCTGCCATTGTCTCAAGTTCTGCGATAATGTCATCATCCACATGCTGTGCAACACCATGGAATCCATAGTCAATGACAGCTTTCCCTTCTGTCAGTTTCTTATACTCATTAAACTGATAATGAAGCGGAACTCCTGCCGGACCAAATCCCATATGATCCACGATTGAAGTGGTACCTCCACATGCCGCAGCAACTGTTCCGTCATAGAAATCATCTACTGCTCTTGCAATACCGACATCAATGTCCATATGTGTGTGTACATCAATAGCTCCCGGAATTACATATTTTCCTTCTGCATCGATCACTGTGTCTACATCTGTCTTTGGCAAATCTGTTCCAATCCATTTTACTTTTTCATCCTCAATTAAAATATCTGCCTGATAAGTTTCTGAATCAGAAACAATCATGCCGTTTTTAATTAAAATCTTCATGTTCTTTCCCCATTTCTTTTTTGTAATTACGTACATTTTTTTGTATACTCTAACTAATATTGTGCTGTGTTTTACAGGAGATGTCAAGGAAATTTGAATAAAAAAATGATAACTGACCTCCTTATGAAGCCAATTATCATTTTTATATACAGAACAGAAAAATGCTCCTTTACATTCAAGAATGCCTCTGCATTCTTATCTTCAATATTCACTGATTACTCTGCTTTATCTAATCTCTGGAAATAATTGCATAATATCTTTTTGCGACAGGCACTGATTGGATACCAGCTACATCCGTCACAGATATCTTCCAGCATCTCAGGAGTGATCTGTTCCCGAATCTGTTTCACAAGCTCCTGATAAACATATTCTTTCTCTTCTAATTGAAAATATTCTACTACCTTTCGGTCGTATCGTTTTACTTTTTCATTTGTCTCACAATTATCGACAGCCTTCATATTTGGACAGGCGCCGCACAATGTATCTGTTGAAAATGTCAGATCTATTAAGGTCGGTTCTTCTCTTCGAAGCATTGCCACAACCTCATTCATATGCTCTACAAATTCCTCACTATATCCTTTTCCGCTATACCCTTGCGTACACAATAAATGGTGTGGTCTTAATTTTATGCCCATTGTAATGCTGCTCCTAATCTTGAACGGATCTGCAATCCTAAAAGTGCTGCAACAACAGCTTTAATAATCGCAGTTGGAATAAATGGAAGTACGCAGGCTGTAATTCCTGTCATAACAGAGCTGTTCATGATAATACAGAACATTGCTACACCAATTACATAATTCAAAACTGTTCCAAGGATAAGCATCAATACGAACATTCCTTTTTTCTTACGGTGTTCAACACCAAGACCAATGACATAAGCCATAATTGGAAATGAAATAATAAATCCGCCTGTAGGTCCGATCAAATTCTGAACTCCACCTGAAAATCCTGCAAATACCGGTACACCGATTGCTCCGAGTAAAACGTAAACAAGAATTGACAGACCGCCCTTTTTCGAACCAAGAATAACTCCGGCCAGTGTAATAGCAAATGTCTGCATCGTCATTGGTACACCCATTGGCATTGGAATTGAAATCTGTGCCATCACTACAGTAATCGCTGTCATGATTGCAATACTACAGATATCCTGAACTGAAATTTTTGATTTTTGCATATTTTTATGCCTCCCATTCGTAATAACTATTCATCCACTTCATTCATGAATATATTGCTTCAACTAATCTTTAGCAAACAACAATACGTTGACAGTATAAAAAAAAAGAAAACAATTGTCAACCTATTTTTATTTAAAGTTAACAATTGTTTCCGTGTAAAAACAATTTTTAGTTTTTTCTTCTTATTTTTTATTGTGAAATTCCACGCATTGTAAGCTGGATTCTCTTTTTCTTCAAATCCACACTCATTACTTTAACATCTACGATGTCGCCCACACTGACTGCTTCTAACGGGTGTTTGATATATTTATCTGTAATCTGTGAAATGTGTACGAGCCCATCCTGATGTACTCCGATATCAACAAATACACCAAAATCGATTACATTTCGCACAGTTCCTTTTAAAACCATGCCTTCTTTCAAGTCTTTCATCTCCAGTACGTCTGTGCGGAGAATTGGTTTTGGCATCTCATCACGCGGATCTCTTGCCGGTTTTTCCAGTTCTTTTACGATATCTCGCAATGTAATTTCTCCAATTTCCAGTTCTTCTGCCAGTTTCTTGTAATCCTTGATCGTCAATGACAATCCGGTCAGATTACCATTTCTGATATCGTCCAGTGAAAAGCCCTGTTTTTCAAGAAGCTTCGCTGCCGCCTCGTAAGATTCCGGATGTACTCCTGTGGCATCCAAAGGATTCTTTCCGCCCTGGATTCTCATAAATCCGGCGCACTGCTCAAATGCTTTTGGTCCGAGTTTTGCAACCTTTAATAATTGTTTACGGTCTGCAAATGTTCCGTTTTCCTCACGATATGCAACAATATTTTTTGCAATGGCACTGGAAATACCTGAAATATAAGATAATAATGGGGCAGACGCTGTATTTAGATCCACACCGACTTTATTTACACAATCTTCTACCACACCATTCAGGGATTCACCCAATTTCTTCTGGTTCATGTCATGCTGATACTGACCGACACCGATGGATTTTGGATCAATCTTAACAAGCTCTGCCAGTGGATCCTGCAAACGGCGTGCGATTGATGCCGCACTTCTCTGTCCTACATCAAACTTTGGAAATTCTTCGCTTGCCAGCTTACTTGCCGAATATACCGAAGCTCCGGCCTCATTTACGATTACATACTGCACATGCTGATCCGGCATCTCTTTCAATAACTCTACAATAAACTGCTCAGACTCACGTGAAGCCGTTCCATTTCCAAGAGAAATCAATGACACATGGTACTTTGGAATAATTTTCTTAAGCAAATCCTTCGATGCCTTAATCTTTGCCGGAGTAGTCGGTGCTGTCGGGTAAATGACTGTTGTGCCAATTACTTTTCCAGTTGCATCCACTACGGCCAGTTTACATCCTGTACGAAATGCCGGGTCCCATCCAAGCACGACCTGACCTGTGATTGGCGGCTGCATCAAAAGCTGCTCCAGATTCTTTCCAAATACATGAATTGCTCCGTCCTCTGCCTTTTCAGTCAGGTCACTTCGGATCTCACGCTCAATTGCCGGTGCGATCAAACGTTTGTAACTGTCCTCTACAACTTCACGGAGAACCGGTTTTGTAACCGAATTATCTCTGGTGATCACCTGTTTCTGAAGCCATCCCATTGCCTCGTCTTCCGGTGCACTGATCTTGACAGTGAGCATTTTTTCTTTTTCACCACGGTTCAGCGCAAGTACACGATGTCCTGCAAGTTTTTTGATCGGTTCTTCAAATTCATAGTACATCTCATAAACAGAAGATTCCTCAGGATTTTTGGCTGCAGATACTACAGTTCCTTTCTCCATGGTAAGTTTACGGAGATAGATACGGTAATCTGCTTCATCAGAAATATGCTCTGCGATAATATCTTTTGCGCCGTTTATCGCATCTTCTATCGTTTCCACACCTTTTTCATCGGACAAAAATGCCTTTGCCTCTTCTTCAAGAGATTTATTTGTCATCTGAAGCATAATAATATTTGCCAGTGGCTCCAGACCTTTTTCTTTTGCTATGATTGCACGTGTACGACGTTTCGGACGATAAGGACGATAAAGATCCTCAACGACTACAAGTGTCTGCGCATCCAGAATCTGTTTTTTCAGTTCCGGTGTCAGTTTGCCCTGTTCCTCGATGCTTCCGAGCACCTGATTTTTCTTGTCTTCCAGATTACGAAGATATGTCAGTCTTTCGTGAAGTGTACGAAGCTGTTCATCATTCAGAGAACCTGTTGCTTCCTTTCGATAACGGGAAATAAAAGGAATCGTACATCCCTCATCGATCAGTTTCACAGCGGCTTCTACCTGCCATTTTTCTACTTTGAGTTCATCAGTTATCCCCTGAATAATATCCATAAATAAAAATCTCCTTTTGTGCCCTTAATAAATGTCACGCTTCTGCATTATAATCGTCTGATGATGCATTTCTGTAAATAACTTCTTCCTGCTTCGGCTCATCAAACTCTCCCAGAATATCTCTGTAAAAAGCGGTTTCAGACGCTTCCATATACGGAAGAAACCACAGAAGTGGAAGCCCCATAAGCAGAAGCGACACGATCAGCATCGGAGCAAAACTTAACTGCAGCATAAGATACTGCCAGATGTGTCCCTTCATCAAACGTCTGCTTTCTTTGAGAGATTCCACGCCTCCCATCTGCGGATTATCTGCAAGAAGATAGAAACTAAGTGCAAATGGTACCGTGATAAGTACATTCAGTACTATACTCAAAAGCATAACTCCAAAAGTCAGTTCCATCCACAAAAGCTGTGCGTCTATTGTACTTCCGGGAGTTGCCAGATACATAACAAAATAAAACGGAAGCTGAGAAACTGTACTCAGAAGTGCCATCACAAAGGCTACGATCAGCACACGGTCCGGCTGGTTGTGGAACATATACAGAAGGTTTCCAAGACTGAATTCTCTTCCTCTGCTCATATTCAGCATCATATAACTGTACCCTGTGCTGAACACCATAGCGATCAGAGAAACAACAAATACAAAAACTTGTCCCAGTATAACTTCCAGGACAGCTTCTCCCGGAAAAAGTTCTGCCGAAACAATAGTTCCCAGAAAATCTACATATAGGCCAGCATTCCCGCAATCGCAATTCCCCAGTTTCCTCTGAGTACTGATTTCGCAGTTTCCTTCCAGTATTTTCGATTTTTTTTCATCCTTGATTCCTGCTTTCCAAGTTAAAACTCAGTAAAAATTCCATCCCTGAAGCCACAGAGATGGAATTCCTTTTGTTTCGGTTAATCTGCCAGGTTAAATGCGTCATGTACCGCATTCATCGCTCTTATTCCGTCTTTCTCGTTGATAAGAACGGTTACACGGATCTCTGAAGTGGAGATCATGTTGATG
>OGQI01002359.1_pt1 | contig 11540 bp, 7 predicted proteins | sample 1553171 | NCBI WGS metagenome assembly OGQI01 (sample SAMEA2579988, study PRJEB22360) | human gut metagenome | biome: human gut; feature: human-associated habitat; material: faeces | place: Denmark | collected 2008/2010
GGAGATTTTCTGGAAGTTCCCCGCAAGGTGGTAACAGACGAAGATTTTATTGGAAGCCATTATGAAGTGGAATATCTGGTGCACAAGGAGAAATTAAGACAAGGCAATCAGTTTGGCAAAATTATAGTAAAAAGCCCTTATCAGGAGATTACTTATACCGTTGTTGCATCCACAAGTGGTAAACTGGATGTAGATATCCGTCTGACTCAGGAGAAGAGTAAACTGGATCTTCAAAAAGACTGTCTGGCCTACTTGTGCTATGAGACTGCTGTGGCAAGCTGTCTTGCGGGAAAGGAGAATCCAGGGGTCAACAGCTGGATGGATTTTTCCACCTGGAGTGCAAGCAGCCACTATATTCTGAACCAGCTTCACCAGTCCGGATGTGATTATCCGGAATACCAGATGTATGAGGCCTTTCTTCTTTACATGGAGAACCATCATGAGGAAGCAAGAGTTCTTCTGGAAAGCTATCAGGATAAATCCTATACAAGAGATGATCTGGAGTTTGCTGGAATTTATCTGTATCTGTGCACGCTTACCGGTTTATATAAGGACAAGGTTCACGCCCTGTCCAGAATCCGCAATTTTTACATGCAAAAAAGTGACAGTTTTCCGCTTTTATGGATCCTGCTGAAGCTGGATCCTGCATACAAGGAGACTCCGTCCAAGGCATTATTTGTGCTGGAAGAGCAGTTTGGCAAGGGCTGCAGGAGTCCGTTCCTCTATCTGGAAGCATGGAAGATCATCTGCAAGGACATGACTCTTCTTCACAGGCTGAACAGCTTCTGGGGACAGGTATTCCGCTTCGCGGCAAGAAGAAACCTTCTTACAGAGGAGCTGGTAATGCGCCTTGCATATCTTTCCGGATATGAGAAAGATTATAACGAAAGTATTTATCAGGCATTGGCAAAGGGCTATGAACAGTATTCTTCAGAGGATACCCTGGAAGCCATCTGCAAATATGTGATGAAGGGAAACCCAAGAAAGACCGAATATTTCCGCTGGTTTTCCCTGGCAGTGGAGCATGGGCTGCGTCTTACAAGACTTTATGAGTATTATGTGGAGACTATGGACACTTCCAGACGGATTGAGCTTCCAAAGGCTCTTCTCATGTATTTTACTTACAACAGCGATTCCCTTGGAGATTCCAAGCGGGCATTTATTTATTCCTGCATTATTGCAAATAAGGAAAAAGAGCCGGCAGCATACCAGCGCTATATGTCAGGTATGCGGGATTTCGCCAGGAAAAAACTGGCTGAGGGCAAAATGAATGAGAGCTATGCTGTCTTATATCAGGAGTTTCTGATGGAGCCTCGCACAAAAGAGGCGGCAGATTCCATTGCGCAGAAAATGTTTACCCACCGCCTTTATTTTGATGATAAAAAAGTCCGCTATGTGATCGTTCGTCACAGTCAGATGGAATCAGAGGAGACTTATACCTGTGTTCAGGGCGTAGCTTATCCAAGAATTTATACAGAAGATGCTGCTATCCTTTTTCAGGATGACAAGCAGCGCAGATACAGTGCTACTGTAGATTACAGCTTGAAGAAGACCATGGATGAGGATGGGGCAGTGAGAAAAGTTCTTGCCCTTGGCGTGGACGAGCCAGGTGTGCTTCTTCATTATTGCGAAAGCCATGAACTGGACAAAGATAATCTGGATATTTTTCAAAGACTGGTCAAATCCGATGCTTTTTGCATGGAGTATAAGCAGAAGGTACGTCGCAGGATTCTGGATTATTATGCAGAGCATGTATTTGGCGAAGATCTGGATCAATATTTAAAGCAGATGGATTATCGGGAATACGCCCGTGTGGACAGGCAGAAGCTTCTGGTGGTTCTTATAAGCCGCGGTCTTTTTTCCCAGGCACAGGCCATCGTGGAGGAATTCGGCTATGAGGGCGTGGACATGCGAAGCCTTCTGAAACTGGTGAGCCGCATGATCGTGCGCTGCGACATGCTGGAAGATGAGGAACTTCTGGCTTTGGCATCTGATGTTTACAGAAATGGATTTTATGATGAGGTGATCCTCACATATCTTATGAAATATCGTTTTGGACCTGTGGATGAAATGTTTTCCATCTGGAAAAGTGCTGTGGGATTTGAAATGGATACCTATGATCTGGAGGAAAAAATCCTTCAGCTTCTTATGTTTACCACGGATTACCGCAAGGAGGGAGAGCATGTTCTGGAATCCTACATTCGCCATTCCGGAAGGGAGTGGATCGTAAGCGGATATCTGACCCATGTTTCCTATGGCATTTTTGTAAAAGAATACACCATGAGTCCTTTTGTGAAAAACTGTCTGTTGAATGCATATATGCAGAAATGGATGGTAAATGAAGTCTGCTATCTGGCTTTGTTTAAAGAGCTTTCCAGGGAAAAGAGCAGAAAAGAGGCTCTTCTTTCCATAGAAAAAGAGCTTCTGAAAATGTGCATGGACAAAGAAATGGTATTTTCTTTCTTCCACAGACTTCCACCGGAAATTCTGAGCCTGTATCAGATGGATGATAAAACATGTGTGGAATATCACACCAGCCCGGAGGCGAAGGTAACCCTTGTATATGCTTTGGATACCGGACTTGGACGTGCGCTGGAATATAAGACAGAGCCTCTTAAGAATGTATATGAGGGTATTTTTACCAAGCCGTTTACCATGTTTTACGGGGAAACTTTGCATTATTATTTTTCAGAGGAATGTAATGGACAGACCAAAAGAACGCCAGAGCGGGTACTTGGAATGAGTAAGGTGGAAGGTACACCATTCAGCAAGTACCAGATGATTAATCAGATTTTGTCTGCGCGGAAACTGGACAAGCATCATGAGGTGAAACAGGGACTGAAGCAGTATTTCCGCCAGGAACAGTATGTAAAAGAAATGTTTGTCATTACAGAAGAGGACTGAATATATGAATGAAATTCGTGATTTGATCATAGGAATTGATTTTGGAAAAGATTATTCCCAGATCTGCTATTATGACCGGAAAGGGGAGGAACCCTGCTCTGTGTCCATGAAAGTTGGTGCCCAGGAGTTTGAAGCACCTACCTGTATTTGCAGGCGCGGAGAGCATAAAGAGTACACCATTGGTCTTGAGGCAGTTTATTTTGCCCGGGAAAAAGGGGGACAGATGGTGGATGACCTGTATGGAATCTGTAAGAAAGAAGACAGTGTGCAGATTCTGGGAGAACAGGTGGAGCCATGGGAGCTGCTTCAGGTTTTTCTGGAGGGTATGCTGAAATTTCTGGGAGTTGCAGATCTTGTAAAAAACACAAAATGTCTGGTGATCACAAGTCCTGAGCTTGAGGACCCCCAGGTGAAAAATATGGAAAAAGCCTGCCAGGCCATTGGTTTTTCGAAGAATCAGTACATGCTGATAGACCATGGAGAGAGCTTTTATTATTATTCCCTTACCCAGAAAAGAGAGACCTGGAACCGGAGTATCGGCTGGTATTCTTTTCACCAGGATGAAGTGAAGTTTCAGCAGCTGACTATGGACAGCAGCACAAGGCCGGTGCTGGTACGCCTTGAGGAGCCGAAGAAGACGGTCCTACCATCTCTTACAGCACCTGAAGAAGAGGGAGAGAAGGCCGTGGAAGCCAGAGATGAGGCTTTCCGTGATTTTATTAAGGAGACTCTTGGAACCGGTCTTTTTTCCAGCATTCAGATCACAGGATATGGATTCAGCCCGGATTGGGCGAAAATATCCATTGGAAGCCTTTGCATGCAGCGAAGAAAGGTTTATTATGGAAATAACCTTTTTGCAAAAGGTGCATGTGCAGCTGGAAAGGAGCGCCTTGAGGATAAGATCCTGAAGGGGTACCGTTATATGAGTCCTGCTCTTGTGCTGAAAGATGTGGGAATGGAAATGCGGGTGATGGGTGCACCGGCATATTACCCGCTTATTGAGGCTGGTAAGAACTGGTATGAGTGTAAAGCTGGCTGCGAGCTGATCCTGGATGATATAACAGAGCTCGTTTTTGTTGTTGGAACCTTCGGCGAGAAGCACAAGAAGAAAGTAATTATGGGACTGCCCGGACTTCCTGAGCGTCCCAATAAGACTACAAGACTGTCTCTGGCCCTTGCATATGTGTCACAGAAGAAATGCCGCGTTGTTGTAAAAGATCTTGGATTTGGAGAAATGTTCCCTTCCAGCGGCAAGGTCTGGGACGAACTGGTAGAGTGGTAAAGGAGGCTGGAAATGAGCGGTTATATTTTATGTCAGACAAAAAAGGCGGACAAGCCGTTTTTTGTGGAGAGTATCAATACCAATATTTACTCACTGGAGGAGCTTTGCTACTTTCTGTACCACAATCTTTATCTGGTGGATTCTTCTGTTATAAATGAAAATCTCTGTATCTGGATCAGCGAGGAACTGGATCTGCCAAGGCTGGCAGCCAAGCTACGTCCTCATCTTGGTAAATTTGCCAGTGCGGAGGATGTGCTTTATCCGGTATTTAAGGAGATCAATTATCTTACTTACGATGAGCTGAAGGCATTGAATGTAAAGCTTGCCAAGCTGGATCAGGAGGCACCTCTTCTTCGAAAAAAGAGAAAAGGGGATGCCCTGGTAGCGAATAAGATGTATGTAAGTGCCATCAAGGTGTATCAGCAGCTTCTGAAAAAAGAAGGGCTGGAGCAGATAAGACCGGGACTGACCATGAGTGTGTGGCATAACCTTGGATGTGCGTACAGCTATCTTTTTCAGATGGAGAAAGCAATGGAGTGTTTCTGGGAGGCGTTCCTTACCCAGAGCGATCCTAAGGAGCTGGTTTGCTATCTGCTTGCTTATCGTAGCGTGAAGAAGCCGCAGGAGTATGAGAACAGGCTGAAAGAGCTGAATGTATCGGAGGAAGTGAAGGATACTTTAAAAAAGGCATTGGATGAGTTTGCGCAGAAAAAGGAGGTCAGCATAAGACCAGGGAAGGCGGATGAAATGCTGGAGAAGCTGACTGGAGAGTATCATAGGAGCACAGGTTCGTGATGAACCTGTGCTTTTTCTAAAAAACTATATTGACAGAATTACTTTCGTATGCTACCATACAACCATGCTTTAACATGGTAGAGTGAAAACGCACTAAAATAATGAGAATTAGATTTCAGGAGGATAGATATTATGAAAAAAAGAATACTGGCGATTATGATGAGTGCCTTGATGGCAGCAGGTATCTGCTCTGGTGTGACTGTTTATGCAGATGCAGACAGCAAGACACTGACTGTTGGATTTGATGCAGAGTATCCGCCTTTTGGTTATATGGATGAAAGTGGCGAATATGTTGGCTTTGACCTGGATGTGGCACAGAAGGTATGTGATAATCTTGGATGGGAGCTTGTAAAGAAACCAATTAACTGGGATTCCAAGGATATGGAGCTGAATTCCGGAAATATTGACTGTATCTGGAATGGCTTTACCATCAATGGACGTGAGGATGATTATACATGGTCTGATCCATATCTGAATAACGAGCAGGTTATGGTAGTCACTTCCGATTCCGGAATTGAGACACTGGCAGATCTGGCAGGGAAGAATGTTGTAGTACAGGCTGCATCTGCAGCACTTGATGCTTTGAACAGCGAGGATAACAAAGAACTGACAGACAGCTTTGCATCCCTTACAGAGAATCCGGATTACAATACCGCATTTATGAACATTGATTCTGGTGCAGCTGACGCTGTTGCAGTAGATATCGGAGTTGCCAAATATCAGCTTTCCCAGAGAGAAGAAGGAAAATATGTTATTCTTGACGAGCCGATCCAGAGCGAGCAGTACGGTATTGGATTTGCCAAAGGAAACGAGGAGCTTTGTGATACCGTATGGGCTGAGGTTATGAAGCTGTATGATGAGGGTGAGATTGATAAACTGGCTGAGCAGTATGGTGTAGCTGACATGCTTTGCCTGGGAGATGAGGAAGCAGCAGATAAGACAGAAGAGAACACAGATGCGGCAGAAGAAAATGCAGATTCTGATGAGGCAGCTGATGCAGATGCTGCTGAGGATGAGGCTGAATAATTCACATAGAATATAAACAAGAATATATGTAAAAAAGAGGGTACCTGGCGCACCCTCTTTTCTTAGCGAGAAGGGGTCTGCTCCAAAAGAAGGAGCTTGATTCGCAGAATGTGAATTATAGAATGAAATGAAACGTGAAATGCGATCCCTTAGAACACAAGTATCAACAGGAGGAACACAGTAACTATGAGTTTTAGTGTAATGTTAAGCCAGCTTGCAAAGGGAATGACCGTAACTACGGAAATTTTCTTTGTAACCCTTATATTTTCCCTGCCACTTGGCCTTCTGGTCTGTTGGGGTAAAATGTCCAAAATAAAGATAATCAGATGGATCGTTTCTGCTTATATCTCCATTATGCGCGGAACACCTCTTATGCTGCAGCTGATGGTAGTATATTTCGGACCATATTTTATTTTTGGAATCCGAATTTCCATGGGTTACAGCCTGATCGCTGTATTTATTGCTTTTGCAATTAATTATGCCGCTTATTTTGCAGAAATCTACCGTGGCGGAATTGAATCCATGCCAGTAGGTCAGTATGAAGCAGCCAGAATCCTTGGCTACTCCAAAGCACAGACCTTCTTCCGTATTATTCTCCCTCAGGTATTTAAACGGATTCTGCCCTCCATCACCAACGAGGTAATCACCCTGGTAAAGGATACCTCTCTGGCCTTCGTTGTAGCAGTAGCTGAAATGTTCACTTTGGCGAAACAGATTGCCAGCTCTCAGACCACGATGGTGCCGTTTGTGGTAGCGGCTGTATTTTATTATGTATTTAACCTGCTGGTAGCAGTGATCATGGATAAAGTAGAAAAAAAACTGAATTATTACCGCTAATAATTTATCATCAACCTGCAGTGAATATACATTGTAAAACTGTGTGCGGGTAACCAGAAGGAGTCACTATATGAAATTATTTGAAATGAAACACATAAAGAAAAGTTTCGGAGCCCTGGACGTTCTCCGTGACATTTCCCTGGAAGTAGACAAGGGCGAGGTTCTTAGTATTATCGGTCCCTCCGGCTCGGGTAAGTCTACATTGCTTCGCTGTGCCACTGGTCTGGAGACACCAGACGGCGGCGAAATCATCAAAAACGGAAAAATCGGATTGGTTTTTCAGAATTTTAACCTTTTTCCCCATTTTTCCGTGATTAAAAATATTACAGACGCTCCAATTAAGGTACAAAAGAGAGACAAAAAAGAGGTTTATGTGCAGGCAAGGGAGCTTCTTAAGAAAATGGGGCTTTCTGATAAGGAGAATTATTATCCCTATCAGCTTTCCGGCGGACAGCAACAGAGAGTTTCCATTGCCAGAGCCTTATGCATGAATCCGGATATCCTTTTCTTTGACGAGCCGACCTCTGCTTTGGACCCGGAACTTACCGGTGAAATTCTGAAGGTAATCAAAGATCTGGCAGCCGAGCATATTACCATGGTGATTGTTACCCATGAGATGAGCTTTGCTCGTGATATCTCCGACCGGATTATTTTTATGGATGACGGTCTGATCGCAGTGGAAGGCACTCCGGAAGAGGTATTTTCATCAGAACATGTAAGAATGAAGGAATTCCTTGGGAAATTCCATCAGGGGCTTGCTTAAAATCTTTGGATGTTATATAATCCCCTTGTATGTGGAAAAAAACAGTTGATCCGCAAAGTAAATGATAAAAACTTACTTAGAAACAGGAGAGAAAGAATGAGTACAGACAGATATACAAGCCCTTTGTCTGAGCGTTATGCCAGCAAGGAAATGCAGTACATTTTTTCACAGGATATGAAATTCCGCACCTGGAGAAGACTCTGGATCGCTCTGGCAGAGACTGAGAAGGAGCTTGGACTGAACATCACCCAGGAACAGATTGATGAACTGAAAGCTCATGCAGACGATATCAACTATGATGTTGCCAAGGCCCGTGAGAAAGAAGTGCGTCACGATGTTATGTCCCATGTATATGCTTACGGTGTGCAGTGCCCGAAAGCAAAGGGAATCATCCACCTGGGAGCAACATCCTGTTATGTAGGAGATAATACAGACATTATTGTTATGACAGAAGCTCTGAAACTGGTTCAGAAGAAACTGGTAAACGTAATTGCAGAGCTTTCCAAGTTCGCTGACAAATATAAAGATCAGCCTACACTTGCATTTACCCATTTCCAGCCTGCACAGCCAACTACCGTTGGAAAGCGTGCCACACTGTGGACACAGGAATTTATGATGGATCTTGAAGACCTGGAATATGTTCTTGGCACCATTAAGCTTCTTGGTTCTAAAGGTACTACAGGTACACAGGCAAGCTTTCTGGAACTGTTTGAAGGAGACCAGGAGACCATCGACAAGATCGATCCGATGATCGCTGCCAAGATGGGATTCAAGGAATGCTATCCGGTATCCGGACAGACCTATTCCCGTAAAGTTGATACCCGTGTTGTCAATGTTCTGGCAGGAATTGCAGCAAGTGCACACAAGATGTCAAACGATATCCGTCTTCTTCAGCATCTGAAAGAAGTAGAGGAGCCATTTGAGAAATCCCAGATCGGATCTTCCGCTATGGCTTATAAGAGAAACCCGATGAGAAGTGAGCGTATTGCTTCCCTTTCCAGATATGTGATGGTAGATGCCCTGAATCCAGCCATCACCTCTGCTACCCAGTGGTTTGAGAGAACCCTGGATGACTCCGCCAACAAGCGTCTTTCCGTACCGGAAGGCTTCCTTGCAATTGACGGAATCCTGGATCTGTGCCTGAATGTTGTAGATGGTCTTGTGGTTTATCCGAAGGTTATCGAGAAACACATGATGGCTGAGCTGCCATTTATGGCAACTGAGAACATTATGATGGACGCAGTAAAAGCAGGTGGAGACCGTCAGGAGCTTCATGAGCGCATCCGTGAGCTTTCCATGGAAGCAGGCAGGAATGTTAAGGTAGAAGGTAAGGACAACAACCTTCTTGAGCTGATCGCAGCAGATCCGGCATTTAACCTGACCCTGGAAGAGCTTCAGAAGACCATGGATCCGAAGAAATATGTGGGACGTGCCAAAGAGCAGACCGAAAGCTTTATTGCAAAAGTTGTAAATCCGGTTCTGGATTCCCACAAGGAAATGCTTGGAATGACAGCTGAGATTAATGTATGATAAAAGGTTGTTAATTTCTTTTTTATGAAATTCAGATCAGACACAGGAGGAATTTGAGTTATGATCAAAGCAGTAGTTGGAGCAAACTGGGGAGATGAAGGTAAGGGTAAAATTACCGACATGCTCGCTGAGAAAGCTGATATTATCGTTAGATTCCAGGGTGGTGCAAATGCAGGACATACCATTGTAAACGACTATGGTAAATTCGCACTTCACACTCTGCCGTCAGGTGTATTTTATGGACACACCACAAGTGTGATCGGCAACGGTGTTGCACTGAATATCCCTGTATTTTTCAAAGAATACAATGAGGTTGTAAGCAAAGGTGTTCCGGCACCGAAGATTCTGATCTCTGACAGAGCACAGATGGTTATGCCGTACCACATTCTGTTTGACCAGTATGAGGAAGAGCGTCTGGGAGGCAAATCTTTCGGTTCTACTAAATCCGGTATCGCACCTTTCTATTCTGACAAATATGCAAAAATCGGTTTTCAGGTAAATGAGCTTTTTGACGAGGATCGCCTGAAGGAGAAACTGGCAAGCGTTTGTGAAACTAAGAACGTTCTTCTTGAGCACTTATACCACAAACCGCTTCTGAACGTTGATGAGCTTTTTGCAGAGCTGATGGAATACAAGAAAATGGTTGCACCATATGTATGCGACGTTTCCTTGTATCTGAATAATGCACTGAAAGAGGGCAAGGAGATCCTTCTTGAGGGACAGCTTGGAACTTTGAAAGACCCTGACCATGGTATTTACCCAATGGTTACCTCTTCTTCCACACTGGCAGCATATGGTGCAATCGGAGCAGGTGTGCCTCCATATGAGATCCAGAAAATTGTTGTTGTAAGCAAGGCTTATTCCAGCGCAGTAGGTGCCGGTGCATTTGTTTCCGAGATTTTCGGAGAAGAGGCTGACGAGCTTAGAAGACGTGGTGGTGATGGCGGAGAATACGGCGCTACCACAGGACGTCCGAGACGTATGGGATGGTATGACTGTGTTGCATCTAAATACGGCTGCCGTCTTCAGGGTGCTACAGATGTGGCATTTACAGTACTTGACGTACTTGGCTATCTGGATGAGATCCCGGTTTGTGTTGCTTACGATATCGACGGAGAGATTACCACAGACTTCCCGACCACAGCCAGACTTGAGAAAGCAAAACCGGTGATCGAGAAGCTTCCAGGATGGAAATGTGATATCCGTGGAATCAAGAACTATGAGGATCTTCCGGAGAATTGCAGAAAATACATCGAATTCATCGAGGAGAAGATCGGATACCCGATCACCATGGTTTCCAACGGACCGGGAAGAGATGATATCATTTACCGTGAGTCTTCTCTGAACAAGTAAACGAAACAAGTAACAGAGCCTGTAAAAAGCAGCGAATCGAATCTGATCCGGTTTGCTGCTTTTAGAGTATAAGAAAGCCTATGCAGATAGAAGTAATAATTGAAAAAAAATCACATAAACTTGATGCAGAAGAAGGAAAAACCATTTTAGAGACACTTCAGGAACATGGAATCCATGTGCTGACAGCGCCATGCGGCGGCAGGGGAAGATGCGGAAAGTGTACCGTAGAGGTGGAACATATGGGAGAAGTACTTGCCTGTATGACAAAAGTAACCGATGGGATGCGTATCACAATTCCGAAAGTGCAGCTTCGCGCACAGAAGTCTAAAATTGCAGAAAACGGAACGGTCACACATTATCCGGCGGATGACGGAGAAGGGCTGGATGCGGCATGCGATATCGGTACTACGACGGTGGTCTGCCATCTGATCGATGGAAAGACAGGAGAAAAGCTGGCAACGGTCAGTGAACCAAGCGCACAGAGAAGTTTTGGTGCAGATGTGCTTTCACGTATTCAGGCAGCCGAAGCAGGAAAACTGGAAATATTAAAAGAACAGATTATTTTTCAGATCGCACAGATGCTTCGGACACTGCAGAAAAAAACAGGGAGAGGGGAACAGATTCAGCGTCTTGCCGTGGTGGGAAATACGGTAATGTGTCATCTGTTTGCGGGAATTTCGCCTGTTTCCATCGGGGTGACGCCGTTTATGCCGCAGGAATTCTTTGGAAAAGAGTATACCGGAGAGCAGCTGGGACTTACGGATTGCAGATCGGTATACATAGCACCGGCGGTTGCAGGATTTGTCGGAGGAGATATTACTTCGGATCTTTTGGCAGTGATGCAGAAGAACCCCAAAGAGAAAGTGCTTCTTCTGGATATTGGAACGAACGGAGAGATGGCGGTCGGAAACGAAGATCAGATTTATTGCTGTGCCACGGCGGTCGGATCTGCATTTGAAGGTGCGGAGATGGCGATGGGAATGCCGGCAGCGGCCGGAGCGATATCCCATGTCTGGCTCGACCAGCGAAGAATCCGGGTGCAGGTAATCG
>OGQI01002366.1_pt1 | contig 11515 bp, 9 predicted proteins | sample 1553171 | NCBI WGS metagenome assembly OGQI01 (sample SAMEA2579988, study PRJEB22360) | human gut metagenome | biome: human gut; feature: human-associated habitat; material: faeces | place: Denmark | collected 2008/2010
CCTTCCCGAAGGCTGGCGGCGGTCGTGATCCGCTGACCGGCGCTCCGGCTCCGATCTCCGCTGAGCAGCGCGCCGAGACCGGTGTCGATTACGATCCGGATGAGGACGAGGACTGATACGGTTTCGCCCATAGATGAATGAAAAATGTCCGAACATCAATGATGCTCGGACATTTTTTATTATTCGCGTTGTCTATTTTCCGTCGCTGTCATTATAGTGGAGCGTGTTTGATTATCCGGCAACCAGAAAGGGTTGAAGCGCGGTATGAAATCGAAAACACAGGACAAGAAGCGACTGAACGCGGTCGGCATGCGCATATGCGCGCTGTTCGCCGTGCTCGCCGTGGTCTTTGCGGCATTCATGACGACCGTTCCGCATGCGCTCGCCTCCGAAACTGGCAATCCGGCCTCGGTCAAGGGCAAGACATATAAAATCGGCACCGACACCACGTTCGCACCGTTCGAATACCGTGAGAACGGCAAGATGACCGGCATCGACATGGAGCTAATCCGAGGCATCGCCAAGGAAGAGGGCTTTAAGGTCGAGATACAGTCGCTGGGATTCAACGCCGCGTTGCAGGCCCTAAGCTCCAACCAGGTGGACGTCGTCATAGCCGGCATGTCCATCACTGACGAGCGTAAAGCCTCCTATGATTTCTCGAATCCGTATTTCCAATCCGGCATCCAGATGGCCGTCGCGGCCAACAACGACGACGTCACCGGCTATAAGGACCTCAAAGGCCGGACGGTTGTGGCGAAAACCGGCTCGGAGGGCGAATCGTACGCCAAACAGCATGCCGACAAGTACGGTTACAAGGTGACTTCCGTCGACCAATCCTCAACCATGTACGAGATGGTCAAATCCGGCAATGCCGTCGCGGTGTTCGACGATTATCCGGTACTGGCATATGGCGTATCGCAGAACAACGGTCTGAAAATCGTGACTCCGAAGGTGCCGCACGGCGAATACGGCATGGCCGTGAACAAAGGCATGAACGCAGATTTGCTGGCCGCCATCAACGATGGATTGAACAAGATGATTGCTTCGGGAGAATACGAGCGAATCGTCGCACAATATCTTGGCAAGCAAGGCGCGAAAGAGCAGGCCAAATCGATTTCCGGCATGATCACCGACAATGGCGACGACAGCGCCGAACAACAGAAGGTCGGTTTCCTCGGACTGGTCAAACAGTCGATGCCGGCATTGCTGACGGGCTTGAGGAACACGCTGCTGATCACGTTGCTTTCCTTCGCGATCGCATTGGTGCTCGGCGTCGCGTTCGGCCTGATGAAGGTTTCGGAAAGCAAAATCGCCGCAGGATTGGCCAATGTGTACATCGCGGTGTTCCGCGGCACCCCGATCCTGGTGTGGGCGTTCTTCTTCTACTTCGGCGTGCCCCAGCTCATCGGACATAGCGTGAACATCTGGGTCGCCGGCGCATTGACCTTGTCGCTCAACTCCGGCGCGTACCTGGCGGAAATCGTGCGTGGCGCAGTCCAATCGGTCGATTCCGGACAGATGGAGGGCGCACGCTCGCTGGGACTTAACCACAGGCAGGCCATGCGCCGAGTGATTCTGCCGCAGGCCAGCAAAATCGCCATGCCTTCGATCATCAACCAGCTGGTCATCATGATCAAGGACTCCTCGCTACTGCTCGCCATCGGCTTCGGTGAGCTGCTGTACCAGGCGCAGCAGCTGTACGCGGCGAACTTCCGCGTAACCGAAACGCTGCTGATCGTCGGCGTCATGTACTTCGTGGCCATCACCATCCTGACGTGGCTGGCCAACATCGTGGACAGGAAGGTGAACCGATGAACGAGAACGACGTGATCATCGACGTCAAGGATCTGCACAAAAGCTACGGGCAGACCGAGGTCATCAAAGGCGTCGACATGACCGTGCGCAAAGGCGAGGTGATCTGCATCATCGGACCGTCCGGCGCCGGCAAATCCACCATATTGCGTTGCCTGAACGGATTCGAACAGGCCACCGGCGGCAAGATCGTGGTCAACGGACACGATTTGACGGACAGCCATGTGAACATCGACCAGGTGCGCGAGCAGGTGGGCATGGTGTTCCAGCATTTCAACCTGTTCAACAACATGAGCGTGATCGACAACATCACCCTCGCACCGAAACTGGTGCATCATGAAACGGATGAGCAGGCCCGCGCGCACGCCATGGAACTGCTGAAAACCGTAGGATTGGCCGAAAAAGCCGACGCCATGCCGAAATCGCTGTCCGGCGGGCAGAAGCAGCGTGTGGCGATCGCGCGCTCGCTGGCGATGAATCCGAAGGTGATGCTGTTCGACGAGGCGACATCCGCGCTCGACCCGGAAATGGTGGGCGATGTGCTCGAAGTGATTCGCGACCTTGCCGCCAAAGGCATGACCATGGTGCTGGTGACCCATGAGATGGGCTTCGCACGCGAAGTGGCCACGAGGGTCATCTTCACCGATGCCGGCGTGATCGAGGAAGAGGGAACCCCTGACGAGATCTTCAACCATCCGAAGAGCGAACGATTGAAGACCTTCCTCTCCAAGGTGCTGTGACATTGCTCCGGCGGCGATCCGTTTGATGAATATGTTCGTCAAACGGTATGAAATGTCTCATATTCCGGACGAAATGATGTGAACGGGCAGTATAGGAAACATGAATTTCGCATTGCTTTCTTATACTGCCCTTTATGTCTGAAATGAAAGAAACCGAAGCGAAGCGTCCCATCATGCCGGACGCGGGAGCGGATAACAGGCCGCTCGTCGAACTGACCCATGTCGAGAAGCATTATGGCGATCTGCATGTGCTCAAGGACATCAACCTCACCGTACGCAAAGGCGAGGTGCTCGTCATCGTCGGACCGTCCGGCTCCGGCAAATCCACGATGTGCCGCACCATCAACCGTCTGGAAACCATCGATTCCGGCGATATCCGCATCGACGGCAAACCGCTGCCGCAGGAAGGCAAGGAACTCGCCAAACTGCGTGCGGAAGTGGGCATGGTGTTCCAATCGTTCAACCTGTTCGCCAACAAAACCATTTTGGAAAACGTGACATTGGCGCCGATCAAGGTGCGCCACATGGACAAGAAGGAAGCCGAGGACCTGGCCATGGATCTGCTGGGCCGCGTCGGCGTGGCCTCGCAGGCCTCCAAAATGCCGTCGCAGCTGTCCGGCGGCCAGCAGCAGCGTGTCGCCATCGCCCGCGCCCTCGCCATGCAGCCGAAGGTCATGCTGTTCGACGAGCCAACGTCCGCGCTCGACCCGGAAATGGTCAACGAAGTGCTTGACGTCATGGTCGAACTCGCCCACGAAGGCATGACCATGCTGTGCGTGACCCACGAGATGGGTTTCGCGCGCAAGGTGGCCGACAAGGTCGTGTTCATGGCCGACGGACAGATTCTCGAACAGAGCACGCCGGACGACTTCTTCGAACATCCGAAGACCGATCGCGCCAAGGACTTCCTGTCGAAGATCCTCACCCACTGAAGTGACGGAACATAACGACAGAAGAAGGAACCTGATATGAAACCACTTTCGATCACGGCGAAACGCATGTTGCGCAGAGCCGTCGCGGCATTCTGCGCGTGCGCGTGCGTGTTCGCGGTATCCGCATGCGGCGCGGACGAAACCGGCAAGATCCGCATCGGCATCAAATTCGACCAGCCTGGCCTGGGCTTCAAGAAGAACGGCACCTACGTCGGCTTCGACGTGGACGTGGCCAAGTACGTGGCCAAGAAACTCGGCTATTCCGAAGACGAGATCGTATGGAAGGAATCGCCGTCCAAGCAGCGTGAGGCTATGCTGCAGAACGGCGATGTCGATTACATCGTCGCATCCTATTCCATCACCGACGAACGCAAGAAGGTCGTCGATTTCGCCGGCCCGTATTTCGTGGCCGGACAGGATCTGCTGGTACGCAAGGACGAAACCGGCATTGACGGACCTAAGGATCTGAACGGCAAGCGGCTGTGCTCCATGACCGGCACCACATCCGCCGTCAACGTCAAGGAGAAGTTCGCCAAGCAGACCCAGCTGATGGAACAGCCCGGCATGGCGGAATGCGCCACCGCGTTGCTTTCCGGCATTGTGGACGCCGCCACCACCGACGACATCATTCTCGCCGGCCTCGCATCCGCCTCACGTGGACGCCTGCGCGTGGTGGGCAAGCCGTTCACCCAGGAGTATTACGGCATCGGTGTCAAGAAGGGCAACACCGAGCTGAAGAACAAAATCAACAACGCCATCACCGATATGATTCAGGACGGTTCTTGGCAAAGGGCCATTTCCGACAACACCAGGGGAGTGGCCTACACGCCGAACGCCAAGTACAATCCGCCGGTGCCGAATGGAAAGGGGAATAAGTGATGGACGGATTCCTCGCGTTGTTCAGCCAATACAACATTCCCGGCGCGTTTCTGGTGAACATCGAGCTGACCCTGTGGTCGGCGTTGTTCTCCACGATTCTGGGCGTCATCCTCGTGATGATGCGCATTTCTCCGATCGCCTCGCTCCGTACCGTTTCCGGTGCCTACGTCGAACTGTTCAAGAACCTGCCGCTGACCATCATCATGGTGTTCATGGTGCTGGGTGCGTACGCGCAGCTGAAGTTCGGCTTCTCCGACACGTTCGCCACCAACTTCTTCTGGCTGGCCGTGACGGGCCTGAGCCTGTACACCGCGGCTTTCGTATGTGAATCGCTGCGCTCCGGCATCAACACCGTGCCGCTTGGTCAAGCCGAGGCCGCCCGCGCGTTGGGCCTGAACTTCATGCAGGCCGCCACTCAGATCATCCTGCCGCAGGCGTTCCGCGGTTCCGTGGCGCCGTTGGGCAACACGCTGATCGCGTTGCTGAAGAACTCCACTGTCGCGGCGGCGGCATCCGTGGCCACCGAAACCTCGACGATGATGAGCGAAATGATCGAATACCACGCCGACCAAATCGTACCGATCTTCCTGATCTTCGCCTTCGGCTATGTGGTTCTGATCATTCCGATCGGCATGCTGACCACGTATCTGTCCAACAAGCTCGCGGTGAGGAGGTGACGCGACATGGCAAGCAATGAAAGCGCGGTGCTGTTCGACCAGCCTGGTCCGAAGGGCCGCAAAACCATCCGTATCGTCAATTGGATCGCAGGCATCATCTTCGCGGTGGTGGTCGTGCTGATCCTCATGCGTCTGCACAATCCGCCGGACGGCGAGAACCAGCTGAGCTGGGAACTGTGGAAGCCGGCGCTTGACGCCGAAGCATGGACCGACTTCTATCTGCCGGGACTGTGGGCCACGATCCGCGCGTCCGTACTGGCCGTGGTCGGAGCCGTGGTGTTCGGCCTGGTCTTTGGTGTGGGCCGACTGCTGCCGAGCCTGCTGATCCGTACCATTTCCGGCGCGATCGTGGAATTCGCACGAGCCGTCCCCGTTCTGCTGCTCATGATCTTCTTCTGGCGCTGGTTCGCCTTCGCAGGTCTGCCCAGCCCCGCGTATTGGGCGGTGGTGCTCGCGCTTGTGATCTACAACGGATCCGTGGTGGCCGAGCTGGTGCGTTCCGGCGTGGGCAACCTGCCGAACGGCCAGCGTGAGGCCTCGCTCGCCTTGGGATTGACCCGTACGCAGTCTCTGTTGCAGATCGAAGTGCCGCAGGCCATCTACGCCATGCTGCCGGCAGCCGTGACCCAGCTGGTCGTCGTGTTGAAGGACACCGCGCTCGGCTCGATCATCATGTACACCGACCTGCTGCAGGAATCACGTCGACTTGGATCGATGTACTTCAACATTCTGCAGACGCTGGTGGTGGCCGCGGTCGTCTATTTCATCGTCTGCTGGCTGTTGAGCAGGCTGGCCGAATGGCTGCCGTCGCGCATGCAGCAGCATACGGCTGCACCGGCCGAACCGGAACCGGTCGCGCCGATCGCCATCATGGATCCGTCGAACGTGAACCAGATCGCCGTGGCCAAGGAAGGCGTGCCGCTGGGTGGCGCGCAGCGTGTCTACCATGTGCACCATCGCGGCACCAACGCGTCCATCCACCAGTGGCGTCAGACCAGGTACGCCCAAGGCTTCGATGAGACGCATCCGGAAAGCCAGATCAAATTCGACAAGAATGGACATCCGATCAAGGACAATCCGTTCAAGACGAAGGGCGATGGCAAGGACAAGAACAAGTCCGAAGCCGACGAATAGCACCGGTATCGCATAACACGCGTAGGGGTCGTTTTCCCGCGAAATACGGGGAAGCGGCCCCTTTCGTGTCTACGATGGACTGCACGCATGTGGTCCGTACCAAGCAGGGAGGCTTGACATGGCGGATAAAACCAAGGATGCGAAAAAAGACGACGCCAGAATGTCGTCGATCGCGAAAACGCTGAACAAAGTGGAAGATCGGCTGGAAAAAAGCGAGAATTGCGATTCCGTCGCCGAAGGATTGGCGAACGCCGCCAAAGCGAGCGAACTACTGAGCTCGGTATGGACGTTGCCGCCGACCCAGCTATTGCGATTCCATCACGACACGAAGGTGTCGGACATAGATGGCGATTCCACTCCTGGTTTTGACGGCAACAAGGATGATGCCGAACGATTCATATCCATCAGCTCGTCGGAGATCGCCCGTTACCAGCGGCTTATGTACGCCAATGGCGTGAAAGGCTCGCATCGGCGACTGCTGATCGTGCTGCAAGGCATGGACGCGTCAGGCAAAGGCGGCATCGTACGACATGTGTTCAGTCAAGGCGACCCGATGGGCATGCACTATCACGGGTTCGGCGCGCCGAAAGGCGAAGAACTGGACCATGACTATCTGTGGCGCATCAAACGCGAGCTGCCGAACAACGGGTGGATCTCCATCTTCGACAGGTCCCATTACGAGGACATCGTCATGCCGCGCATCTACAAAACGCAGCCGGAAGAAGTGTGGCAGGCACGGTACGACGAAATCAACCGTTTCGAATCGCAATTGACGGCCGACGGGTGCGCCATCATCAAAATCTTCCTCGTGGTCAGCAAAGACGAGCAGAAACGCCACTTCCTGAGCCGTCTCGATGATCCGACCAAATGCTGGAAGTTCGATCCGAGCGACCTTGAGGCGCGCGCCCGCTGGGACGACTACATGGCCGCATGGCAGGATGTGTTCCTGCGCACCAGCACCGAGCAGGCGCCGTGGTATCTGGTGCCTGCCGACAATCGTTGGTATTCGAGGGCCGTCGTCTCCGAGCTGCTGCGCAACACGCTCAAGAACATGAACATGATCTGGCCGCCGCTCGAAGTCGACGCCGACGAGATGCGCCGTCAGTTGGACACGCTGTAGTCGAAGAAGACAACCTCGCCGCTGGATTGCGTGGCGTCCAGGTCGACGGTTCCGGTGATGGCCCAGTCGTGGTCGCCATCGGAATCGTCGATGATCTGCCGCACCTTCCAGGCGTGCTCGCTGTTCTCCTTGCTTTCGTCGAGGATGAACAGCTCGCCGCTGCGTGCCTTCGCGTCGATGTTGACGTATTCGTGCTCGTCGTAGTAATCGTCGAGCGTGTCTTCCCATTCGTGCACGCCGTAACCCCAGTCCTTGTCGAGCGCGCCGAGCTCGTCCGGCTTGTCGAGGTCCATGAGCTGCACGCGGCGGAACATGGCGTTGCGTACCAATACGGTGAGTCCGCGACGGTCCTCCACCACGGCCTGCTTCGCGCCGGGCGCGGCGAGGTTGGCGGCCGCCTCGGACGCGTCGGTGTCCGTTCCCGCGTTCTCCCACTCGTCCACCAGCGAGGAATCGATGGAACGGACCACCACACGCAGCCAGGAGATGATGTCGTCGAGCTGTTCGTCGCGCTTCTCCTGCGGAACGGTACGCGCCAGCGCACGGTAGGCGTCGGACAGGTAACGCAGCAACGTGCCTTCGGAACGGGCGATGTTGTAGCGGGCGATGTAGCCGGTGAAATCGGAAGCGGTCTCCACCATGTCGCGCACCACGGATTTCGGGCTCAGCCAATAGTCGTTCGCCCACGGAACATCATGGCGGTATTCATCGAACGCGGCCTGCAGCATATCCTCCAACGGCTTCGGATAGGTGATCTCCTGAAGCCTGTCCATACGCTCGTCATAGTCGAGGCCATCCTCTTTCATGCGGATCATCGCCTCGTCGCGCGCCTGACGTTCCTGCGCGCGCAGCACCTGCTTCGGGTCCTCCAACGTGGCCTCAACCATGGATATCACATCCAACGCATACGTGTCCGACTCCGGGTCGAGCAGTTCCAACGCGGCCAGCAGGAACGGGCTTAGCGGCTGATCGAGGGCGAAATCGTCCGGCATGTCCACGGTCATGAAATAATCCTTGCCGCCATCGTCACGGTCTTCGGTCTCGATGACGTTCGTGTCGAACAAGGTCTGGAAGATCTCGTCCGCGCGGGCGTGCAGGCGCTCCTTCTGCTCCGGAGTCTGCGCCGAATCGTCGATAAGCCGGTCGATGCGGTAGCGGGCGTCGCCGCCCTGCTCCACCTCGTTCAACACCATGGAATGGGTGATCTTCATATGCGGCACCAGTGTTTCCGGAGCCGCGTCGATAAGCTTGTCGAACGTGTTCTCGTTCCACGTTACGAAACCTTCAGGAGCCTTCTTGCGCTTGACCTTCTTCAGTTTCTTCGGATCGTTGCCTGCCTTGGCCAGAGCCTTGGCGTTCTCGATTTCGAATTCGGGGGCTTCGGCTATGACCAGACCCTCCGTGTCGAAGCCCATGCGTCCGGCGCGTCCTGCGATCTGATGGAACTCGCGGGCGCGCAGCTTGCGCATCTTCGTGCCGTCGAACTTGGTCAACGCGGTCAATACCACGGAATGAATCGGCACATTGATACCGACACCAAGCGTGTCGGTGCCGCAGATCACTGGCAGCAGTCCCTGCTGGGCGAGCTGCTCCACCAGACGACGATAGCGGGGGAGCATGCCGGCATGGTGGATGCCGATGCCGGTACGCAACAGACGCTGCAGGATCTTGCCGAACGCGGTGGTGAACTTCGTGCCCTTGATGGCTTCCGCGATCGCGGCGCGCTGCTCCTTGCTGGACACGCCCGTGCTGGCCAGCGCGTTGGCGGTCTCCAACGCGGCATCCTGAGAGAAATGCACCACGTAAATCGGCGTCTCGCCCTTGCCGAACGCCAATTCCACCGTCTTCTCCAACGGGTCGAGTGTGTATTCGTACGTCAACGGCACGGGACGTGGCGCATCGGCGATGATATCCACGTCGGTGTCCGTCATGTCCTCAAGCTTGTCGGCGATTGCGTCGACATTGCCCAGCGTCGCGCTCATCAACAGGAACTGCGTATCCGGCAGCGTAAGCAGCGGCACCTGCCAAGCCCAGCCGCGCTCGGGATCGCCGTAATAGTGCAACTCGTCCATCGCCACGCAGCCGACATCGGCGTGGCGGCCCTCGCGCAACGCCTGATTGGCGAGGATCTCCGCGGTGCAGCAGATGATCGGCGCATCCGCGTTGATATGCGTGTCGCCGGTGATCATGCCGACGTTCTCGCGGCCGAAAACTTCAACCAAGTCGAAGAACTTCTCAGACACCAGAGCCTTGATCGGAGCCGTGTAATAGGAACGGCGGCCCGTGCACAACGCGGCGAAATGCATGCCGAGCGCCACCAGCGACTTGCCCGAACCGGTCGGAGTGTTCAAAATGACATGGTCGCCGGCCAGCAGATCCATGATGGCCTCCTCCTGATGTGGCCACGGTTCCACGCCTTTGACGTCCTCCACCCAGGTGAAGAAACGCTCATAGATCTCATCCGTGTCGATGTTGCGCTCGCCCTCGTCCCAATTCGGCGCCAACGCGCCCAGCGAGCCATAATTCGTATCGTCTGCCATGCTTGCCAGTCTACCGGTTGGGGCGAACGCATGCATCGAACGTGTGTTCGAATTGTTGGGTGTGTTGCGGTACAGTGGAAAGCATGACTGACGATTTGTTTGCCGCGATGGACGCGCCGGATGATGTGACGCGCCCGCTTGCCGTACGCATGCGCCCAGCGAGCATCGACGATGTGGTGGGGCAATCACGGGTATTGGGGGAGGGGTCGCCATTGCGCAGACTCGCCAACCCCGCTTCGAAAGGCTCGCTCACCGCACCGAGCTCCATCATCCTGTTCGGACCTCCCGGAGTCGGCAAAACCACCCTCGCCTATATCGTCGCCAAACAGTCCGGCCGTGTCTTCGAGGAACTGTCCGCGGTCACCTCCGGCGTCAAGGACGTGCGTGACGTGCTCAAACGCGCGCACGAACGTCTCGTCTCCGAAGGCAAGGAAACGGTGTTGTTCATCGACGAGGTGCACCGCTTCTCCAAATCGCAGCAGGATGCGTTGCTGCCCAGTGTGGAAAACCGCGACGTCACCTTCATCGCGGCCACCACGGAAAACCCAAGCTTCTCCGTCATCAAGCCGCTGCTCAGCCGATCCGTGGTCGTCAAACTCGAATCGCTGGAACCGGACGATCTAAAAACGCTGATCAATCGCGCCATCGCAAGCGAACACGGCCTTGACAACGAAATCAGAATCACCGACGAGGCTGTGGATGAGATCATCCGCATGGCCGGCGGCGACGCACGTAAGACACTGACCATCCTCGAAGCCGCGGCCGGCGCGCTCACTGGTGACAAAGAACGCAAAAAAGGCGCGAAACGGCCCATCATCACGCCTGATGTGGTGTCGAAGGTCATGGACGTGGCCACCGTGCGTTACGACAAGGACGGAGACGACCACTACGACGTCATCTCGGCGTTCATCAAATCCATGCGAGGCTCCGATCCGGACGCCACCATGCATTATCTGGCCCGCATGCTGCGCGCGGGGGAAGACCCGCGCTTCATCGCACGACGCATCATGATCGCCGCATCCGAGGAAGTCGGCATGGCCGCCCCGCAGGTCCTGCAAGTCACCGTAGCCGCGGCGCAGGCAGTGGCCATGATCGGCATGCCCGAAGCGCGCATCATTCTTGCCGAAGCGGCGCTCGCCGTCGCCACCGCGCCCAAATCCAACGCCAGCTACAACGCCATCAACGCGGCGCTCGCCGATGTGGACGCGGGGCTTATCGGCCAAGTGCCGCTGCATCTGCGCAATGCGCCGACCGCGCTGATGAAAAGCTGGGGCAACCACGAAGGCTACCGGTACGCGCACGATTGGCCGGGCGCGGTGGCGCCACAGCAGTACATGCCTGACGAATTGCAGGGGCGTGAGTATTACCATCCGAACGACCGCGGTTACGAGCATGAGGTCAAGCCGAGATTGGAGCGGATTCGGAAGATTCTGCACGAAGAGGACGATAACGGTGACGGCCGTTCCGGCCAGCGCAACGCCTGATGTTCATTTCCTGCAGGCATTGGGTCAGGGGTTCCGCTAAAATTCTTCGCTGGGGTTGACGCCTGCTTGCTTTGCAAGGCCCATGCGTCAATCGCGGCGTCGCACATGGCCGCAGGAAAAAGTGCGCGGAAAGTGATTATGAAAGAACGGAATACAACGCTCGAAACCACCAGCCATATCAGTCGAAACAGTAACGA
>OGQI01002372.1_pt1 | contig 11495 bp, 13 predicted proteins | sample 1553171 | NCBI WGS metagenome assembly OGQI01 (sample SAMEA2579988, study PRJEB22360) | human gut metagenome | biome: human gut; feature: human-associated habitat; material: faeces | place: Denmark | collected 2008/2010
AATTACGTTCTTCTTTCTTTACTTCGCAAACTGTAAAATAATATTTTTAATAATTTTCCTATTAAATCCATAAAAAAAAATAATAGTTTTACAAATGTACTATCATTTTTTACTATTATTTTTTCTTCATATTTATTTTTAATTTTTTCTTTTTCTAAAAATTCTTTTAATTGCTTAGGCTTTTTCCTCATTTTTTGCCTCCTAAAAACTTACTAAAAATTCCTTTCTTTTTTTCAACAACTACTAATTTACTTGATTTCTCTGCTATATAATCTTTGAATATTTGATGATATGTCTCCGTATTGACATCTGCAACAAATGGATCAGGTGCATATTCTGAAAAATATGTATTATTATAATATTCTTTCCATTCTTTTTTTATTTCATCAGAGCAAAAATTAAATATATGATTAAGTTCTGAACTACTTTCAAATCTTGCTAATATTGGTATTGTTTGTGGCATTTCCCAATATTTTAATCCACCAACTAATATTTTCACATCTTTTGATGTAAAATTGTCTATATTTTGTTCACTCAATACTCCTAAATCATATATATAGAAATCATAACCATAATTCATAGCCTCTATACTGCTATTTTTTGAATATAAATCAATACCTCTATATACTAATAAATTGTCAGATTTTTTTGCAATTCTGTCTTTGTCTACTTCCAAATTTTCAATTTCATCCCTACCACATATATAACAGGCTCTCATTCCAAGACTATTAAAAAATTGTGCAATTAGTAGACATTGTGTAGTTACTCCTATATGCTTTTCTGTTCCTGCAATTCCTATACTTACATATTGTTTTAATGTTTTATATTCTCTTTTTATAATAACACTATCTTTGCCTATATTGGCTATTTCTCCTCTAAATCTTACTGCATCTTTATATTGGTTTCCATCCTTTGAAAAACTTAATCTAAATTGCTGAATTTGCGTTTCATAGTCTGTTCCATTTACAAAATTATATATTCCCTCATTAAACAATTTTGCTAATAAAGAATTTCCCTCTTTATATCCTAATGCTAATATTATAATTCTAACATTATACATTGATTTTATTGCTACTACTGCTTTAACAATATCTTCTTCTTTTTCTTTAGTCGAACATACATCTATTATTATTGCTTTATAATTACTTAATGATTTTAAGTCTTGCACTGCAAATTTGTATAAACTATCTATTCCTGTTATAATCTGTGGCAATCCTAAATTATTTTTTTTGCATACATCATATATCAAATTTTCATTATTTTTAGTAATTGCTAAAATCATTTTATCATCTCCCATCTAAACAAAAAAGACTATCATCTCTGATAATCTTTTAATATTTTTTATAACCAATTTATTTTTATTTTAAGTACATTGCTATATATTCCTATAACAATAACTTCATTTTTTCTGTCTTTATCAAGAATCGGTGCTATTTCTTTTGCTCTTTCTTTTTCTACATATCCTAATTTTCTATTTTCTTTATCAACAACATATATGGCATTTTTGTCATATTGATTTTCTTTTTCTCTTACCAGATATACATTATCATTTATTCTTAGTTTATCAACATTTTCTTTTCGATTTTCATAGTTTATTCCAACAACACTTATTATAGTTGATTCTTCTTTTTCTGTATTTTCTGTTTTTATTGTTTCTTCATCATCTTCATTGACTTTTCTCATAAATTCTTCATCTTCAGCACATTCTTTATATGCTTTTTCAAATGACTGACAAAGTATTTGACTTACATTTTTGTCTTTTAAAAACTCTTTTAACCTATTTAATTTTTCTGTTGACAAAATCATAAAATCTCCATCTATTATTCTAGCAATTGTTTGATAAAAATTATAATCTTTATATCTTTCTCTGTTTGAATATATATAATTAAATATTTCATCAAAAAATTTTTTATCTTCATAATCGTCAAAAATAGAAATTATAAATCTATCTATATCGCAATTGTCTAAATATGGAGTACTAAATATAACTTTTTGCAATTGTTTATCTTTTTTCATATTAGAACATATTTCATTATAATTATAGTTGTTATCATCATATAAATAAACAATGTCATTTAGTATCCAGTTGATTATTGTATCAGAAAGTTCTTTTGAATCATAAATTATTACCTGATATTTTTCTAATATATATTTCCAAATCTCTAAAAATTTTCCAACATCACTATTTAAGTATCCTTTTAATATTTCAAAAAGATTATCTTGATGTTCAATTTTATATTTATGAATTATATCATATAATATCAATTTTAGATTTTTATTTTCCTGTATTTCTATACCAAGTTTGAGTTTTACCTCTATTTCATTTTTTTTAGGTTGATCATCTAAATATCCCATTGCTCCAAGTAATGGAATATATTTTCTTAAATCAAATTTTGACATACATAATAGTCTCCCTTTTTTTCTTATATTATCACACAAAAAAATTTTTTTCAAATTTTCTATTCTCTAACTTTCCATTTCTAACTCATTTTCATTTGCTTCACATATTTTTTCTATTTTATTATATTGATCTATCATTTTTAGCTGTTCATCGTTGTATGGATATTCTTCTTTTTCTCCAGTTAAATTTTTATTTTCTCTTTGTAAATTTCTTAAGTCTATTCCACCAACAATAGCAGTTGCAGTAATAATATCCTGATATTTGTTTGCAGAAACATCATTTGAAAAATATTTAGCTAATTCTTTATCATTTAATGTAATCTCTTTAAATCCTTGTTTTAAAGAATTTAATTTCATTCTATATTCTCTTTGTAATTTAAATTTATTTTCTTCAGCAATTTTTAAATTTTCTTTATATATTTTTAGACTTTTTTCTCTTTCTTCTTTTTCATCAACAAGTAATCTTAAACTTTTTAAATAACAATACTCTCCATTTTCAAATTTTTCCATACAGTCTTCATCTATTGTGAAATTTTTGAAAGGTTTATTAACCTTTTCTTCTAATGATTGTTTTTCTTTTATCAGTTCTTGTTCATATTTAATATTCTCAGTATATATTTTTTCATCTTGTTCATTCATTTCAATTTCTTCTTTACATTCATAAATCAGTCCTTCATTATTTTCAGGATCGATAATTTCTGAAATTCTTTCTAAGTCTTTTTTCTTTTTCCCTGATAATATTTCTAAAAAATTATATTTTCTATTTTTTAATAATCCTAATTCACTTCGTAAATTATTCAGTTTCTCATATAATACTTCTCTTTCTTTTTTTATGTCCTCCAAATCTTTTTTTGGTGTTATATCATAATGGAACATAAGTTGTGATTCTGTTTCTAAAATTTTTTTATATTGTTCTTTATTTTCAATAATATACAAAGCATATTCTTGTCTTTCTATCTTGTCTTTTAAATATTCTGGATATTCCTGATTGAACATTGCAATAGCTCTATTAAAAAAATATTGATCTTTTTTATGCTCATTTATCTTCTTATACAATATTTCCGATATTGGATGAATCTCTACATCTTCTCCACCATAAGGTGAAATATAACTATAATCCCTTTCTTCACTATTTTGTTGCTCTGCCTCATATTCTAATTGCTTATATCTGTTATTTACTATTTCAGGATCATTTTTTATATTGGCTGTTATTGTATCATATACATTATTATCATCATTTTTTATAAGATTTTCAAAAGATAAATCTATATCAAAAAAATCATTTATTCTATTTGCTATCTTTTCTTTTGAATACTCATTTTCATAAAAAATATATATTCCTTTACTAACATCGTCACTTTTTGATAATTGTGATTTTATATACATATCCATTCCAATGTGAGATTTTCTTTCTCCATATCTATCTCCATCTCCTGCAACAATTGATAAACTTATTCCATTGCTATCTTTTATATAATAGTGTTTTATATCAATTTGATAATATGCTTCATTTATTGAATCTCTTCTTAAAATATATTCATTTTCAAAAATTTTTTTAAATTTTTCTTCTACTTTTACTACATCTTGATTTTCTTGATTATCAATAAAATCAAAAAATTCAGTTATTTTTTCTTTCAAGTTTTTCATTTTCCCCATCCTTTCAAACTTCATTTCCCCAACAATCCCATCCTGTAATTTGTTTTCTAGCAAATAATTCTATTCTAGGCATATCTCCTATAAGTTCTACTATTCTTTCTCTTACAATATCAGGTTTCTTGCTATGTTCTTCAATACTTGTATCCACGATTTGATGTACTCTAGCACTTTTTCTTTTTATTTTTCCTTTTGTTGCCAATAAACATAGTTCCGAGTTTGCTCTTGTCCAATATCCCATTCCCCAAAACCAACTATCTGCTTTTTTATTTTTCTTTACCCAATTAAAAGCACAGGTTTTATATGTAAACCCCCATTCTTTTATTACTTGTAAAGCCTCTTTCAGACAGGGATATGTTATCCATATAAACAATGCACAATCATCTTCTGATATTTTTTCAATTACATCTTTCATATTGATAATTTCTTCAATATTCATTGTTGAATAATGACTTTCTGCACTTCTACCTTTTCCCTTATTTGACCATACTTTATACTGCCACGGAGGATCAGCATAAATAATATTATACTTTTTATTTGTATTATAAATATCTACTACCATTTTCATCTCCTAACTTCCATATAAGTATGGTCTAGCATTTTGATAATCTCCACTTAAAGATAAGCGTATCTCAAAATGTAAATGACTACCTGTACTATATCCGTGGGTTAGGATCTTTTTTAGGGTCTCCACCTTGTATTCCAATAACATTTCCTTGTGCTACATTTTGCCCTTTAATAACATCTATTCTTGCTAAATGCCCATAAAACGAATAAAATGTATTTCCACTTTCATCTTTATGTTCTATTTCGACACAATTTCCATAGCCTCTTTGTACTCCTGCAAATACAACAACACCATCTTTAACTGCCATTATATTACTATGCCATTTTCCTGCTAAATCCATACCTGTATGAAAACTTTGTTTTTTTGTAACAGGATGTATTCTTGAACCAAATTCACAAGTAACAACTGGATTTTCAACTGGCAATGGTAAAGTACCACCACTAAATACTAAATCTCCTGCTTTTAATTCTTTTGATTCGTAGTTATTTTTTATATCAACCATTGAAGTATAGGAACTATCCTGTATATTACCATTTTCATCTGCTGAAAAATAAAGTTTTATTGCCTCAATTGGAGATAAAAGAATAAATAGTGGTATTAGGATAATCATTATAAATATCACTATTGCCACTACTATACCAATTATTAAATTTCTTCTTTTATCTTCATCTGTTAATGTATTTAATGCAACTTTTGCTATTAGTTTTGCAGTTGCTGGATCAATCGCCATCTAACGACCACCACCTCTACCAAAGATTTTTAATTCTTTATCTTTCACTAAAAAGTTTGCAAATACTCTGTTTGAGCCAATTATAAAAATGCCCATATTTCTTTTCTTTTTGTATAAAAAATCTGCTTGAGCCTCTGTAAGTTTAAAAATTTCTTTTGTATCTTCTAAGTTCACTCCATCTGTTCCCATTACAATTTTATATGTAGCCATATCCAGTATAGCCTGTCCATACATTCTTACACTATCTGCAAGAAAATCAATAATTGAATGAGAAATAATTACAAGACTACCTTCATATTTTCTACACCTTTTTGATACATTTCTTAAAAATACTATGGTTTGTAAAACTTTAGGATCTATTAGTAAATATGCTTCATCACATACTAACATAGTTTTTTCTTCTTTATCTTTGCTCATAAGTTCCCAACAATATGTTAATATATTAAAATATTGTGCTTTTTTTATTTTATCACTTGCATTTTGTAAATTAAATGTATCAAAACAAACAACTGCTGAATCAGTATCAACAGTTGTTTTCCCATTAAATAAAGAACTCTCAGCACCAATACAAATACTTCTTAATGTGTCTCTTATTAGTACTAATTGTTGTTTTTTGAGTTCTTCTTTTTCATTTTTTATATTTTCTAATATTAAGTTATATAAATCTTCTAATATTGGAAATTTATCATTTGGAATATCTGTTATATCGGTATTCCAATAAATATTAAATTTATTATATAACTTTTCTAATAATTCATCTAATATTGCTTCTACTGATGATGTCATTTCAGGATAAATTAGTCTAAAAAATGTGTGTAATGTTTGGAAATGTAATGCCATTGCTCCCATACCTTTTGACTCGTCAATTTTTTCTAAATATGTATTTGTGTCATCGTCTAATGGAACTCTTTTTATTTGTAAAGGATTTATCATTCCACCTCTACCACTTCCAACATCTATCCAGTTCCCATCCAAATTATAGGTCATATCTCGGTACTCGCGTTCAGGATCTATGATAACTTGCTTAGTTCCCATCATATATTCTTTTAATATTAAATGTTTTGCGACAGTACTTTTTCCTACTCCAGCAGTTCCAGTTATAACAACATTAGAATTTGTCCTATCTCCACCTCTTTTCCAGAGGTCTAATACAATTGCTCCTCCATTTGTATCTTTGGCAAAATAATAATTTACCTCATCATTAAATCCTGAACTTGAAAATGGAAAGCCACCTATCCAAGAAGATTCTAGCATATTTCTTGATGCAATTTTATTTATTGTTTTATCTGAAACAGAAAATGGCGACATGTGTTTAACAGCATTTTCACTTAGGTTCATTAGTAATCTGCCTTTCATCCTCATAGTTGTTAGTTTAGATGTTACATTTTTTGCTCTTTCCCTCAATTCTTCTTCTGTTTCTGCAATTACCATAATTCCAATTACAAAATATACTAATGTTTCTCCTCTGTTATCAAGCCTATTTATAAGTTCCTTAGCATCTTCAATTTCCCTTTCAAGTCTTTGTCTTAATATTTCATCAGTTACACCTTCAAGGCTATTTTCATTATCAAATTTTCCTTTGCTTATTTTCTGCATCAGTATTTCTTTATCAGTAGGTAATACATTAAATGATGTTATTGTATTTGGAATATTGCAAATATCTTCTATCCAACCCATTTTTACATCTTGTGGATATTTTGTTATAATAAATACTTCGCCTAAAATATCTCCAATTCTAAAATGTTTCTTTTTATATTCAAGTCCACCAATAGGTGTTAGAATGTTTGATATTGCTCTATTAAATTTTATTCTATTGCGTTGCTTTTCTCTCATCTTTCCACCTCCTCTTTTAAAGAAATTTTAGGTATTCTTTCCTCCATATCTAATTCATTTTCTCTTGTTGCATAATTCATATTTAGGAAACTATTACATACTCTGATTAGTTCTGTTTCGTCCAATAATTCTAACTTAATTCCACAATTTGAGAATTTTTGCTCTAATGCAATACTTCTTTTTAATAATTCTTTTTCACAATTATCTTCTGTTTTTTTATATATTATTAAAAAGCATTGTTTTTTACATATTTCTCCATTCAATGATCGTATTTGCATTTCCTGTAATTCCTCTCTTAATAACCTTTTTCTTATTGGATTATCAACATTTTCTAAAATTGCAAGTATATTGTCCTGAAATTTTGTTATGTCTATTGCACTCGGCATAATATAAAATTTCATTTCTTCACTTTCATCTGCTAAATTAAATGATAATTCATTTATTAAATTTACTTTTTCTTTATTTGTTAATAATGATGTATTTATTGTTTCTATTTTTAATATTGCAATTGTATTTCCATCAATTGTATATATGTAATTGTTTCTTATATCTAATATTCCGATTTCTGAATTACAAGTTTCTATTTCATTTTTGTTTTTAGAAAATAGCCTTTTAAAAAATTCAAACATTAAATCACTCTCCATCTTTTAATTTGTTATAATATTCATAATCAAATTTTTTCTGCATTTTGCTAAATTCAATCATAAATTTAATCTGTGTTACAACACATAAGTTGTTTGAGTCTTTAGTTGTCATCATTATTGTTCCTGCAATAACTATAAATTCAATTATTATAGGAATTAAAAAACTACCTTTAATTTTATATACAATAAAACTAATAGGTAGGAAACAACCTGCCATAATTGCAGTTGTGATTAGTTCTGATATACCAAAACCATTAAAAAATTCCAATCTTGTTTTTACATTACTTGGAACATATAGTTTATAATCTTTTTCTTCACTATTCATTTTTATCATTCCTTTCTTGATTCCCTAATTAGGGAATCGTATTGAAAGCCTTGATATTACTATAATTACGAGTAATAATTTGTAATCAAATCTTTTATAACAAATGTTAATTCTGATAAAATTCCAAATACAATAGTATTACTTATTTTTTTCTTATACGAACCTTGTGCCTCTTCATCATAAATCATTTTAATTAAGCAAAATATTACTCTTCCAGTTACCCCTATCGGAATAATGGCTATTCTTAGCACATTTATCATTTCATTTAAAATATCCATTATCTCACTTCACTTTCCTTAGTTGTGAAAATTTTCGTTTTAATTGTCCTGAAAGTTCTATTGTTTTACTTGTTGTGTTTATAGCACTTCCAAGTCCACCACCTGATACCATCATAATATCTTGTAAAAATCTTGGTGTTTTTAATGCCAAAATAATCGCTGCGATAGTATATATAAATTGTGAACTTGCTATCAACATCATTGATAATTTACACAATATTATTTGAACTATAACTGTTATCATACTTTTCAATATTTTTTCAAAATATGAATTAAATGCTCCACCATCTGCTTGTACTAATCCAACACAGGCAATTGGGAAACCTATTTTTAATATCCATATTTCTAATCCTCTCATAATAAATTGTATATATAATACAAAATATAAAATAATTGCTACTATCCCTATAATTGCACTAAATATTCCTCCAGTAGCAAAGTTCACAATAGCAGTTGTTAAAGTAAATGTTGTAGAAAAACTCATTGCACTTAACAATGAATTTCCAAAACTTTTTATTATTTCCACAACCCAGTCCCATAATATTGATGTACTTAATACCATTACTATTGCTCTTATAAAGTACATTATAAATGTAAGAGGTGGAGTATCACTTTCCCCCTCTGTCCATAAAATATAAATATCAAATCCTTTTTTTAAAAATTTTAGTATGATTAAGCATAATGCAAATGATGTAATTAGTGTTTTTAAATTATCAAATGATAATACTGCTATTCCAAAATTATGTGTTAATGTATATTCTGCATTAAAGCATAAATCCATCAAACCATTAAAGGCTTCATTTATAGAATTATCAACACTTCCAATAATACTTGTTATTAGATTTGTCAATATAGATTCCATTAAACCACCTCTTATTTGTAATATCCAATTATAATTGTAATAAGCCCACTAGCAACTACTACACCTATACAACATATTAAAGCAATTTTTATTCTTGTATCCCATCTTTTTGAATCCATTTCATCTGATGCTGATTTTCTTAATAAATAATAGCCAACTAATAATACTGTAAGTATTGGTGCAACTATAAGTAACCAGTTTGTCAAATCATTTATTAAGTTTGTTGTTCCTGTTGCTAATTTGCTGTCTCCAACTCCTGCAAAACAAGTGTTGGTGTAAAATAAAAGACTTGTTGTAGCAAGTCCTATCTTTTCTATTACTTTTAAATTTTTTCTTATTTTTGTCTTTATCTTTTTTAACATACATAAAATCCTCCCTCTTGATTTTTTAGAAGATTATATATATAATAAAAAACAATTCATTTATTTAGTCGACCAAAACTTTTAAATGAATACTGCTCTAACTTATTTGCAGATAAGTTAGAGTGTTTTTATATATATTCTAATCTAAAAATACATATAAAACTTCTTTATCTAAAATAATTCCAAATTCCCCAAAGTTTTATATCTTCATCTTTTCTTTCTTGTCGTTCACTCTCTCTTTTTTCTCTTAGTTTTCTATTTTGTTCTTTATTTCCCATTCCATAAAGCCTATTAAAATTCCATTTAGAAATATCAGGCAACTTTGTTATTCTAGGATATATTCCTGTTTCACATTGTAATACATAGGGTCGTTCAATTCTCATTATTTCATCTTCCGTTAATAATGCTCTACTTATAAAATTCATAGACTCAGAACTATTACTATTAGAATATCTACTATAACTACTTGATCTACTATAACTCGAAGTTGTATAATTTCCAAGTTTTTTAGATATTATGGTAGCCGTTTCTGTACTAGCAGTTTTAAGATAAATCCAATTTTGACAATTATCACGGATATTTTCTGCAATTTCCTTGCCATATTTATTATCAAGTTGTGCAAACGATTGTAAAAATATATTAAACCTTATATTTCTTCCTCCTGCTACTGTTAGCATATTAGAAAAAGCTGGTATTGTTGTAAAGTTTCCGAACTCATCCAATATATAATTTACTCTATTAGGAAGTTCTCCCCCATTTTCATCTGCAAGATTTACTAAAGCCACATAATTTTGATATACAAATAACGATGCAATCGAATAATAGGTTGTTTTTTCATCAGGAAGAATAATGTATGTTGCAACCTTTTCTTTTCCTGCATCTGATAATTTAAAATCGCTTATACATGTCATTGTATAAATTGATTTACTTGTAAATAATCTTAATGTTGCAAGTGCTGAAGTAAAAAAACTACCTCTCGTTTTCTCAGGTGCAATTCGTGCTACTCCAAAAATATTACTTGCTGGATGTTCAGGTTTTAATGTTTCTATATATTTATTTATTGGCATTGAATTACCAACAGGCTTACACATTTCTGAAATAAAAGTATAAACATTTGTAAGATTTTGATATTCAGGATGTTGTTTGTTGTCAAAAACTACTGACATTATCGCCCCTGCTATAACAGACATTTCTCCATCCTTCCAAATTTTCTCCATTTTACTCTCTTCATTTCCTACAAGACTTTGTGTAATATCCCAAGATAATTCCTCTGCTTTTCTATAATCATTTTGATTTACTGCATCAATAACAGGTTGTAAAAAATTATATCTTGATGATTTTAATGGATTCTTAAAATCTAATGTTACAATTTTATATCCATTATCTTTAAGATATCCTGAAGTATAATGGTATAATTCCGATTTTGGATCGGAAATTATCATTGACTCTCCTGCTAGTGCTAAATTTCCTATTGTTTCTAATACAACACACCTACTCTTACCACTTCTAGTCGCACCTACTACTAAGGAATGAATATTGTCATCTATATAATAAATTTTTTCAAATCGCTTGTTTCTTTCATATCCTACAACTAAACCACCACTTTTACATTTATTTTTATTTTTTCCAAATAATTTTACTTTTTTTATATATAGTTTACTTTCTATTCTATTTAACCACTTCCATTTTCTTTTGGGTTTCTCATTTTTTATAACATTATATTTATAAATTTTTTTACAAGATTATATCTACAAAAGAAAAATTTTCATACTCCATCAAAAAAGTAAATACATTGCCGCCTGCTCCGCATCCAAAGCAGTAATACATCTGTTTTTGTCTG
>OGQI01002383.1_pt1 | contig 11449 bp, 8 predicted proteins | sample 1553171 | NCBI WGS metagenome assembly OGQI01 (sample SAMEA2579988, study PRJEB22360) | human gut metagenome | biome: human gut; feature: human-associated habitat; material: faeces | place: Denmark | collected 2008/2010
ACCGCCACATCATCGTAACGCAAAATATCATGTAAAGGTGATGGCGAGGGAGCAGGCATGTTTTTTGTCTTTATATGGTTCGGAGAACAAATGTAATACTTTTGACAATGCCGCTGCTATCGTTTTGAATAAAATAACAAAAAAAATTAGGTGTTTATGTACATTTTACCCTAAATGTAGGTTTCATTTTTTTTCTTTCTATTCAGATAGCATCCTGCTACCCGTTTCATTCTTCTTTTCTTGTCTATCGGCTGTCATTGACGTTTGTATATTCTCTCCAACAGTTTATTGCCCAACAAGGGACGATAATGTCCCGCTTCGTAATAGTTGTGGTAATCTTCTGTAAATTCGTTAATGCCGCTGAAATCATACACATTCTCTTTTCCGAAAATGCCTTGCAAGATTTCTCTGTCATCCGGGTGCAGCTTTTTCTGGTTATAATCCGGACTGATTAGGACACGTATTGAGGTGCCATGACGGCGCAGGACTTCCATGATTTCATCCAACACCATCCGTTGCCTGTGGAATATGGCAGGTTCAGCTATCGTAGCAGTACCGTCCCGTTCGGGAAACTCTTTTTTACGGTTTTTCCAATACGCCTCGCCTTCCTGTTCTATCTGCTTCTCACGGGGATTGAACGCATCATTGTTCTTCGAATCACGTATCCTTCCATGAGGATTCATCCGCTTCATGTCCGGTTCTACATTTCCTGTTATGCGGTATTTCAAGTAGGGGAACAAGAAATCGGGCGTTGCGAATGCCTGTAAGAACTCCAGTTGCACGGTAAAAGGATTACGCCCCGATACAGCAGCCGGAAGTATATGGCCGGCTCCCGTCAGGAGTTCAAAACGTGAAAGGGAAATCCGGTCGAGAATCATCAGCACATTCTTTATCTCCGCACCTTCACGGTCAAGGGCACGGAGTTTGAGGCTTATCGCTTTCATACTCTCTGCATTGCCGAAAAGACGGATGGCACGGTCGCCGGGAACAAGATATTTTTCCCATTCTCCACATCGGAATGCCATCGCACATGAATTGCCCAAGATAAAAGAATTGAAATGCACACTATCTTTATGGTTTCGGTATATCTGCCAACCTACCTGCTGTTCGTTGAGCATGACATCCGAATCATATATTTCATATTTGCGAAGTACCATGAAAGGGTCATCGTAAACATAAAGGGCAATCAAAGCCCAAAACGGTATGGCGAACAGTACCGATTTTCGGACAAGGCGAAGGAAAGCCTGTCGTTTGCGAAGGCTTTCGTCAGTAATAGTTTCCTGTATATTTTCCATCAGAATTGCAGATATATGAAGTTCTCCGTGCCGAACTTGCCATAGGCGAACAGCGCGAACACGATTAAATAGTAGATAGTCCAGCGTAACAGAATAGGCTGCCTTTCAAGACGGCGGTGCAAGTCGCCTTTAGACATAAAAAAATCATAAAGCAGCATCAGCAATACCGCGGCCCCTGCCACGATGCAGATGTGGTCTGACATACCGATATTGATTTCTTTCCAGCTCGCATGGGTCTGAAAAGAGATATTCCGCAGGAAATAGAATGCGTCGGAAACGGACTTTGCTTTGAAGAACACCAACGATACGGCAAAAATGAGGTAGGTGCGGATGACCGAGAGCATGGCGAACAGCCGTCCCCCGATATGTTTCCTTACCTTATTCCGTATTCTTTCAGTCCTTAGCTCCCATACAATCACAAGTCCCTGTATAAATCCATAGACGGCAAATGTCCATCCTGCACCGTGCCATACGCCCAAAGCGATAAATGTCACCATGAGGCTTGCCGCCACACCCCACTGTCCCCAACGGCGTGTGAACGATGACAGGGGCAGGAAAAGGTAATCACGTACCCAGGAGGAAAGGGAGATGTGCCAGCGGCGCCAGAACTCCGTGGCCGACTTCGACGTGTAGGGGTAGTTGAAGTTGCGCGGGTACTCGAAGCCCATCATCTTGCCGAGGCCGATGGCCATGTCCGAGTAGCCGGAGAAGTCGAAGTAGATCTGGAAGGTGTACGCCACCGCGCCCAGCCACGCGAAGAGCACCGAGGGCATAACGGCGGCAAAGGCCGCATCCGCGATCCGCGCCACGGCGTTCGCCAGCAGCATCTTCTTGCCGAGGCCGAAGAGAAAGCGCACCGCGCCGGCGGAGAATTCGGAGACGGACTCATGCCGCTCGTCGATCTCCTCCGCGACGGTGGTGTAGCGCACGATGGGACCGGCGACGAGCTGCGGAAAGAAGGCGATGTAAAGCGCGAGCTTGAGCGGGTCGCGCTGCACCGCAGCGTCGCCGCGGTACACATCGATGACGTAGCTCAGGCCCTGAAAGGTGAAGAACGAGATGCCGATAGGCAGCGCCAGGTTCAACTCGGCGATGAACTCCTCGCCAATGGCGCGGTTGATGTTCTCGGCCAGAAAGCCCTGGTACTTGTAGAACCCGAGCACGAGCAGGTTGGCTGCGAGCGCCGCCACGAGCCAGAAGCGCTTCGGCGCCGTCTTGCCCTCGCCGCACTTGCCTATGATGAAGGCGAACAGCCAGTTGAAGCAGATTGAGGCCACCATGAGCCACACGTACACTGGCTCGCCCCAGGCGTAGAACAGAAGCGAGAACAGCGGCAGAAACGCGAACAGAAAAATAGTGCTGGAGAAGACCAACGCGAGTCCCTTCGAACTGTCATCCCGTCAATTTAGCTCAGGCAATGATACCTTAACTTTTCCTTAACGACGCATCAGCGCCGAAATTAGCATCATGCCCGCGGAGGGACCGAGGCGCGCCTCGCATAATCGCTATTGGGCATCGTAGCGAATCTGCACCTGATAGATGATCTTATTAACCGAATTCATTTCCTCACGCTCCACCGCCGTAGGCGCAATGGTCACGCCGAATTCCGTCTCGATGGCCGCCAGCAGTTCAATGCCTGCCATAGAATCGAGCAACCCCTCCTCGAACAGATCGGCGTCGCGCTCTTCGCGAATAATCTCGTCGTCGCAAATCTCCTCGATGAGCTCGAGCATGCGCTCCTCGACGGAATTCTCAGCCATTGGTCAAACCTCCTATGACAGTGTGCATTTGCCCAGAGAAAATAGCCATGCCAAGCATGACCAGATTAATGGTAACAAACCATTGGAGAACCTTGTACCATTTCTTTTTCTTGTGCTTCTTGTGAAAGGAAGATTTCTTCTGGTACACGTCGGTGGCGCCCATGAGAACGCCATAATAGGCGCCATAGACCAGATAGTCCACGGTCAGCCCGTGCCAAGCGCCCATGAGCATGAAATTCGCCATGTAGCCCGCACAGGCCGTCTGAAGTCGGTCTTTGAACAGCTTGCGACGCGTCGCCGACTTCACCGCGCGCATGAACACGAAATCACGTAGCCACGTGGACAGCGTCATATGCCAGCGATCCCAGAAATCGCGCACATCGAGAGCAAGAAAAGGGGCGCGGAAGTTGCGCGGCGTCTTAATGCCGAAGCAGTAGCTGGCCCCCATGGCCATAAGGGAATAGCCAGCAAAGTCGAAGAACAGGTAAAAGCCGTACATATAGGCATCTTTCACCTGGGCGCCCAGCTCTTGCCACCAAGGACCGTCGCCCAAAGGAGCAGGGGTGAAGTAATGGTGGAACACCGTGCCCAACACTTTCTGATACACTGCTCCCACCAAAAGCAGCATAATGCCGCGAGCCAGCAAGTCCGCATACTCAGAAGCGGTATACCTTCGGTTCGCATCCTCAGTGAACCGCCGGCTGCGATCGATGGGGCCGGATGTGAAGGGTGTGAAAAACACCAAGAAGTACAAGTAATCAGTGAAGTTCATATCTTCAATGAGGTCATCTCGGATCTCGACAATGACCTGTATTGCCTTGAATGTGATGTAGGATATCCCCAGAAATCCCATGAGGTTCTGGTCGAATACGGCACCGATTTTGTAAACGACTAGAGGGGCAATAACGGCCGCGAGTGCCAACCGGTACTTCCAAAGCGCCTTTTGCCCCGACCGCCAACTGGAAAGCTCCCAGAACGTAACCGCACAGGCGATGGCGATGAACGCAACGAAAGCGAGCATGCCCTCCAAGTTCTCGCCGAAGAGCAGGAGCAGGAACGCCAACGAGGCCGCCAGTCCGTAATACTTGATGCGGCGCCCCGAGAAGCCGAGAATGGCCGCAGGTACTATGGCAACGGCCAGAAACACATAGAATGCCGGATCGATATAGAAGTTCATAATTGTCGAGCCCTACGCCAACGCCTTGCGATCGATTTTGCCATTGACGTTCAAAGCGAATTCCTCATGGAAGACGATCTTTTTGGGCACCATATAGTCGGGAACAAGTTCCTTAAGGGCCGCCTTAATGGCGCGCGCTCGAGCGAAGTCGGCCGTCATCCCCGGCTCAGCAAGACGTACGTGAGCTACGAGATGAGTCACCTTCCCGTCGCGATCGGCGGGAAGCACCACCGCCTCGGCCACTTCAGGTATCCGGACGAGGGCCTGCTCGACGTCGGCCAGCTCGACGCGAAACCCATTCAGCTTCACTTGGAAATCGAGACGGCCCAAACAGAAGAGCCGACCATCCGCGTCAAGATAGCCCTTATCACCGGTTTTGTAGCAACGCGTCACAGTGCCATCGGAGCCTTCCCTCTCGGAGAATACGGCCTCCGTCAGATCGGGACGGCCATAGTAGCCCGCCGACACCGTGTTTCCCGCAAGGTATATCTCTCCCACTTCCCCGCAAAGCAGCTCCTCACCGGTTTCCGGATCGCGAATAAGGGCACGCACGCCATCGCTCAAATAGCCCACGGGCAAAGGATTCACCTCACGTGCCAAGTTCTCGTCTACCACAATATCGGTGACCGCCTGAGTCTCGGTGGGGCCGTAGGTGTTGAGAACCCTCGCCTCGGGAAAACGTTCGATGATCTTCAGGGCCGTAGCGTTGCGAAACACCTCTCCGCAGAGAATGACGTTGTCGAGCCGGGGCAGGAGATCCTGGTCGAAAGAAGGATCAACCAGGCACATCTCGATAAAGGACGGCGTCGAAATCCATGTTGTAAGGTCACTTGCAGCCAGAGCGCCGAACGTGGCCCTCATGGACTGCTCGTCTTCGGACTCCAGGGAGAACAGGGTATAGCCCGAGGCCAAACCGGCGATAATGTCGAACAGGCTCACATCGAAGGTGTAGGGCACGCGGTTGAAGCTGACGCCGTCGGGCCGCTCGGGGAAAAGTGCGCGGAAATAGTCCATAAAGGCGTCCACGCAGCGCGAGGGCATCTGAACACCTTTGGGGCGGCCGGTGCTCCCCGAGGTGAACAACAAATAGAAGGGCGTCTCATCGGCAATCCAGCGGGAACTGTCCCAGGAGCGTCCCGCCAGGGCCGCCTCGCGAACAACGGCATCTCCGACGACTGGATCTGCCAGCGATGCGTCGCCGGGAAATTCGTCGTCAGACAACGTGATAACAAGAGGGTGCCCGATCTGATCCAAGATGTCGTTCACGCGATCGGACGGATAGGCGATGTCCACCGGGGCATAGGTCAGACCGGCCTTCGCAGCGGCGATAAAGCACACGAGCATGAGAGGCGACTTGTGGCCGTAAACCACCACGGGCTTGCCCTTTGGAGACCATTCGGCAAAGGAAGCGGCAAGAGAGTCGGACCAGGCGTCCAGCTCGGCGTAAGTCAGGCGCTGGCACGCATCCTCCTTTATCCGAGAATTGAAAAACGCCTCTTTCTCCGGATACTCAGCGCTCACTTCCCGTAGCCTTTCAAGAAACCTGCTCACGGTTGTGCCTCCCCTTTCTTTCATCGCGTCATCATTCACTCTCCATTGGCGGAAACGCCAATCGGCTCATCGTCAAAACCATGCTCAGAAGTTCTCATATACCGGCATCGCCGGCTCTCCAAACCCCGAATAAACGAGGAACCAAACGACCAGAGCGAGCATCGCCGCTGCAGCGGCGAACCACAGGATGGCACCGAGCCAAGTGTCGCTGAAAAACACCTCGAGAATCTTGTCCCTAATTCGCTTCATCGGCCTCATCCTTGCCCATGAAGAACTCGTAGATGTCGTGATTCACCTGCACCCAGCCCGTCCAGCCGAAATGGGCCATATCATAGAGAAAATAGGGATCGTACTCATAGGGCGAGTAGTCGACGTATTCAGCGCCCCGTTCTTCGCAGATCGCCTTCATGCGGTCGTACCAGATGGCCCGCACATCGGCGGTGTAATCGGTCTGATCGACCATAGCGCCTTTGAGGGGCATGAGAACGACTAACGGCTGGATACCTGTCTCCTGGCAGACATCGAGAAACAGCTCGAAATCCTCGAACTCGGTCTCCTGATAGGGCTCGTCGGTAAACGTAAGCCAGTCCTCGCGGCCGGCATACCATTTGTCGTACCCGCCGTTCTCGTACCAGCTATTGTAGATGCCCATGTCGTTGCTCGACGTCTGATCCGCCCCCTCGGCCTGCTCTTGGCTCATCCAGGCATCCCAATCGGGCACCTGGGCCTCACCTTGGGTGCGCCCCTCTGGCACGGGACGACTCTTGTTCAACTCACGCTCCGGCGCGTTCCAATCATCTTCTTCGTCGCTGAGCACCGCGTCCCAGTTTTTCGACGTATCAAAGATCTTCTGAACACCTTCGTTGATGCGATCCACGAAGGTCTTATCGGACGCCTCAGCATAGACTTCGTCCTCCGACACGCCGTACTCAACCATCTTCTTCTGAATATTCGCCTTCGTCTTGTCGCTCACCTTGGGATTGGCCATGAGGTCAGCGTAAGCCTCGGGCGAAAACGACAACCTGAAACATTTGGCGGGATTCTGGTAATCCATGAACCAGGAGATTCCGCAGAAGAACACCACTTTGTCGTCGGGAATGTCTTCAGAAAGCGCGCCCGCTTCAATGGCGTGCCACAGATCTTGGCAATAAGGCTGGCCCAAAAGGAACGTGTCCATACCATAATTGTTGTTCGCGAAAAAGTTCCCCGGGTGCGACGAGACCGTATCGGGATAAACCCAGCGAAACTCGGAAGTGCCGAGAACCACCTTGCAGTTATCGCCCTGGGCGTTTCTCTGCTTGATGGCCGCGCGCACGAAGTCCGGAGAATTGGAGCGCGCCTTCGCAGGCCATATCTGATAGGGAGTACTGGCGATCTGCTTCTCCAGAGCCGACGAGGACGCTGTGGCGCCCATAGCCACAGGGACGCACACGAGCGCTATCGCCAAAACCACTGCCACAAGACGCTTCAAAGCCTGCTCCTCCTCCGACGGAATCGATCCGCGCATCCACACAAAACGGGCGACGCTCTCGCGTCGCCCCCTAATTCAAAACCGAAATGCAGATTCATCGTAGCAAAATCGAGAAGCACTGGCGCAAAACTCCCCGCAGTTGCCCCGCATCAACATATCGCGTACACGCTATGTCCACAGGGTTTAACTTCTCCTTGCGCCAAAGTCGAGGCCATGACGAACCGGCGGATCACCGAGCGCAGCCATCGGCGCGGCGCCGCTCTGACAATGCTCGAGCGCCCTCGAAAATGCGTTTGCTGCTCTCGTAGTCAGAAAAACCGAACATGGCGTCGGCACGGCTTCGATATTCGGGCTCCATCTGGCAATCATTTTCCATGTAGCGTATGATGGCGTCCACTGTTTCCTCCAATGTGCGAGTCACAGGGCCAAAGCCGTCGATATCGTAGTCGAAGTAGCTGTCCTCACCGTACGTGTGACCACCGCTGAATACCGAATCGTACTGGCTGTACACCACTGGTTTGCGCTGGTAGCCAAAATCGAATCCCACCCCTGAGTAATCCGTCACCATGAGCGCCGACTCGCTCAGCACGCGCTCGTAGTCAGCCGACCCCTCCCCCACCTGCACAAGCTCATTGCCCTGGAAATCACCGGCTTGCTTCTCGAATGCAGGGTGCACGTAGAACTCGGCCGTGTACCCGTAACGCCTCATGGCGTCCAGCAGACGTTCGTCATTGATGAGGGCATTGTAAAATTTCCAGAAATCCGTGGATTTGAAATGATGCACATACTCGCGCGTGCTCGTGCCCGGGATGATCTTGCCAGCGATATTCGAGCGCCACGTGGGCAGAAACGCGATCTTCTTCTGAGTATGGACATCGCCGTAGGCGTCGTAACGAGCCATGCCCATGAGAGACACCTCATCCTCTCGGTAGCCATAAGCCTCGCTCAAAAGTGCATTGCGCTCCATCTGGGTGCTCACCGAGAACAACTTGATTTTCTTCGCCGGCTTACCCAGCATGAACGCCAGATCTCCAAAGAGCGTCCCATGGGTGAGGTATACGAAATCGTAATCCATGAGATCCTTCACGAACACGAGCTCGGGGCCGTAGGGGTTCACCATGGACTCTTCGGCGCGCGAGGACACCACCACCGAGGACAGCAGGAACAGCAGCTTGTAGCGGAAGGTGGTCGGATCAATTACGTGACCGTACTTGGCCACCGAGGCGTAATCGGCGCTCGACTTCTCCAAAGCGAAGTACATCTTAGCGCCGCGATAGCCGGATCTCTTCATGGCATAACGGTACACGTTCTCGGCGTTGTCGCCTGCCTTCCACTCCTTGTCGCCGAAGATCCAGATGGGTTTCTTGAACAGCAGTCGATGAACCCGGTAGCACAGACGCAGCCAAACGTACTCGAAACGCAATCGGGACGTCCCCTTCTTCGAGCGTAGGATCTCCGCCCAACGACGCAGCTCGGACACGACGGCCATGCGCCACGTGGCGCGATAGGTGCGCAGCTGCTTGCCGATATGCTTCACCATGACGCCGCCGAAACGATGGTAGTCGCGCTTCATTGACTGGCTGAAAATAGCGAAGTTGCCATAATGAGGCGTGAGGATGACCTCCTGGACACGCCCGCAGAACCTCGCGCGGAACGAGAAGGAGCGCTCCGGCTCCAAAGGCAGATCGAGCGTGAACCGCATACCCTTGCATACCGACTCTTTAGCCAGAGTGCGACGATTATCGGTAGGGAATGGGGATAAATGCGCATTGAAGCGCTCACCGCTCTTCTCGTCGCGAACGAATAGCTCGAAGGGCATTCCCAATATGTCGATGTCCGTCGTTCCCTCAATATGCAGCGTCGTGCCTTGGGGAGTGATCTCGTAAAGATAGCAGGGCGCCTTCGCGTTCATGCTGATGAGCTGCATACCGTCGAGCAACCCTCGATCGCGGTCAACCCAAACCAGTTCCTTAAAGACATCCACCCCGTATTTGAGGCGGTACAGAACGATTTTCTTTTCGCGAGTAAGCCAGCGCGCATTGGCGATGACGTCAGCATCGGCGTCCGCGACAATCTTGCGCACAGCGGCCGACCAATTCGCGGCGTCCTCGGCGGACAGGGCATCGCTCGCCTTGCCCAAAAGCTGCCACCCGATGATGTAGAGCGCCACCGCCTGGGCAAAGGGAAGCACCCGCCCCTTGGCACGGCGCGACGCCTCGAGCACGCGCTCGCACACATCCAGATTCTGCATATGCTTGGAATAGGTAATGACCTGGCTCAGAGACGAACCGTCCTGCCGCTTTCGGTAGAGATACGTGCAGAAAGGAGTAACCGCGTAGGCGCACTTGTGCAAAATAACCCGGTTGACGAACAGCGTATCCTCCGACGTAGTCAGATCCTCGTCGAATCGGATATCACCGATAGCTTCGCGCAGAAAGAAGCAGTTCCCAATCGTACTCTGGATGTCGCAGGGGCGATCTCCCAGACGGATGATGGAATCCTTGTCTTTCGGGAAACGGTAAGCCAAGGGATGGGTGTGGTCCTCGCCCTCGAAGAGGGTGAGCTCGCCAACGAGAACGTCGACGTTGTTCTCCTGGTTGTCGAAAAAATCCACGGCATAGGCAAACGATTCCGGCGTCCATTGGTCGTCACTGTCCAGGCAGGTGACGATGCGCCCGCTGGCCCGGTCGAGGCCGGCGTTGCGCGCCGAGGAGACGCCTCCGTTGGGCTGCTGGTGAAAAACGACGTTGGCTGGGTAGCGATCTTGGAACGAACGACAGATGGCGGCGCTGCCATCAGTGGACCCGTCGTCGACGATAACGACCTGAACGGCGTCCATCCCCACTGTTTGGGCAGCCACCGATTCCAGAGTCTCGCCCAGATACTCCTCGGAATTGTACACGGGGATCACGACGGATATTTCAAAATCTGACACTCTCGCTCCTCCAGCCTCGGAAAACGCCTCTCTGCCATCACACATTGCATCGAGTACCCACGCCTGACGGCAGTCCTCATATGATAGCACAAGGGCTCGGCGCAACATTTTGCTCATTTGCCGTAGGCAAGCTCCTTTGCAAGAGGGAAGGAAATCTTTTGGTCTATCATATAAGGTCAGCTCATTCGTTGAGACGAGCCCCTCGCCGGGCGACAAAGGAGTTTGCAGTGAACATTACGGTATTTGGCGCGGGAAACCTCGGCCTCGCCTGCTGCGCGGTGCTTTCGCAGGACAACGACGTCACGCTTTACACCACGCGACCCCATAAGAGCCGCGAAACGCTCGCATACACCTACGAAGAAAAGGCCGTCGCATCGGCGACCTTCACCGTTACCGACGACATGGCCCGGGCCTGCAACGCGGAACTGATCCTGTGCACCTACCCCGCGTTTCTCCGGCAGCAGTTCGTCGCCGACGTAGAGCCTTATGTCGGCAAAGGCACCCTCATCGGCTTTGTTCCGGGCTACGGGGGCGTGGAATACTACTGCCAGGGTCTCATCACCCGCGGCGTCACCGTCTTCGGGCTGCAGCGCGTGCCCTACGTGTGCCGCTCGAGCTGGGACGAGCGCACGGCCGGAATTCTGTCGGCGAAAGAAACGCTGTACGTGGCCACGCTCCCCAAGGGTCGAACCGCCGAGGTGGCCGCGCTTCTCGAGGATCTTTTCCATATTCCCACCGTAGCTCTCAAGGAGTTCCTCGCGGTAACGCTGGTACCTTCAAACCCCCTGTTGCACACTTCGGGCGCCTACGGCGTCTTCAAAGACTACCAACCGGGCGACACCTATCCCGAGCAGCTCATGTTCTACGAGCAGTGGAACGACGACACGTCGCGCTTCCTTCTGGCTTACGACGACGAGCTGCAGGCAATCTGCCGCGCCCTCGCCCCTCTCGATTTGAGCGAGGTGGTATCGCTGCGCGAGTACTACGAGTCCCCCACTCCTGAGGCCATGACTCGCAAGCTGAAGAGCATCCGGGCCTTCGAGGCGGTCAAGGTACCCCTGAGCCCCACCGAGGACGGCACATTCCTGCCGAACTGGAACGACCGCATGTTCACCGAGGACTACCCCTTCGGCGTGGCCATCATCAAGGACATCGCCTCCATGGTCGGCGTGCAAACGCCTACCATCGACACCCTCCTCGATTTCTATCGCGCGCAAACTGGCACTAGCTACCTGAACGCCGACGGTACTTCCAGCAAAG
>OGQI01002385.1_pt1 | contig 11440 bp, 6 predicted proteins | sample 1553171 | NCBI WGS metagenome assembly OGQI01 (sample SAMEA2579988, study PRJEB22360) | human gut metagenome | biome: human gut; feature: human-associated habitat; material: faeces | place: Denmark | collected 2008/2010
TTTGATCCGTGGTGGTTTCCACAGTGGCCGGCGTATCTTCCGCAAGAGCGGCGGAGGTGGCGTAGCCCATGCCACTCAACATGGCGACCGATGCGAGCACAGCCACTATACGTTTGGCAAGTCCTCCCCTGGGCTTCGCCTTATATTCATGTGCATGCCTCATGAGCATCCCCTTAATCCCGTGCAATCACACGTCTCACGACGCGCAACCTCTCTTCATGCCAGGATTTGCGACATCTTCTACGTGCCCGAATAATCCTGACAGTGCTTCAACTCTGAAAGCTAGAGGAAAAGGGACCGCCATGCGTACACCCTAAATGCGGAAAAGTCGGGTATCGCACAATCGATGGAAATTGCTGAATTGCAACACAAGTCACCCGCGAAAAGCACCCGACGTCACCGCAAAGAAACGATGGGATAATCACCAAAATGACGCTTCTTCATACTTTCGTAACCATTAGTCAATAATGGAAATCACGCATTTTTTGTGCGCCAACCACGTTTTTATATTCAAATTGCATGTCAGACACGCCTTCATGCAGTAGCCACGTCAGCCGCGCTTCGGCCACCAAGCCGCATGTCTGCGAATATGCCACGGCCGCCTGCACAGCCAAACCAGCAACAAACCAAGCAGCAATGTGGCCACCGCGGCCGCAATCGCAATCGTCCGCGCGTCCTTCGCCGCATTCCGTTCCTCGGGAACCACTCCAGGAATCGGCGCACGCACCGCTGAAACCAGTAATCGGTGAGTGTTCACACCGTATGGCGTGCAGGTCATCAACGTCACCCGGTCCTCGCCGGGCACGATCTTCAACGTAGAAGTGTCATTCGGTTCGATTACCGAAATGCGATCCACCTTGTAGCCGAGCGTGCGGCCCATCACTTCGATGTAGAAGTAGTCGCCGACGCGCATCTCATCCAATCGGGTGAACATCATCGCGTCCACAAGCCCGCGATGCCCGGTGATTACGGCATGCGTGTTCTTGCCGCCCACCGGCAGACTACTGCCATACAAATGCCCCGCACCGGACGCGAGTGCCGACTGCGACGTGCCATGGTAGATCGGCAGTTTCACGGAGATTTTCGGAATACGGATGGTGCCCATCACCCCGCTGCCGGAATCCAGCAGGCTTTGATATTCCGTATCTTTGGCGCTGGCGCTGTCTGATTCGTTGGAACCGGATTCGCTGGACCGCGAACTGCCCTGCGCCTGGGAGAACGGATCCTTCGCCTCGCCGAGGATCGGCTGGCCCGATGCGGCGAGCCGTTTGTTGTATTCCTTGGCCGCGGCGATCGCGTCGTCCGCTTGCGGATACGGCCAACCCGCAACCGCACGCGCGGACCGGTCCGACGTATTCGACAGTTCGTGCGCCGACCGGTATTGCAGCATCGCCGGAAAACCGCCGATGCAAATGGAAATGACGATCAACAGCGCAGCGGAGACACGCATGGCGACGGTTTTCCTGCGGCGGCCACGCCGTCTGCGCATATCGTCGGAAACGTCGATTATCTCGTTGAAAGACGGTTCTGCGCCTTCCGTACGTTCCATGTTTTTCATACGTTTCGCACGCATCACTGGATGAACTTCCGCAGCACGCGTTCCAGCTCGTCGATACGCAACGCCTGCTTGGCTATCAGCATGTCGCATTTGTTGATGGTCAGCTGTGCCTGTGCAAGTTTCGACAGCATATCCTGCGATGCGCGCGATTCCTGCAACTTGTCCGAGCCTTGCGATTGCACGCCGTTGCTTCCCGACGCGCCAACGTTTCTCGTCGCGACGTCGCTTCCCGACGTCCCTGCCGCGCCAGCGCCATAAAGATCCACCACGGACTGATCCACATCGTCTCCGCGCAGTTCGATGGCTTCCAGCTCGTCATCACAATCCTGCATGTAATGGTTCGTATGTTCGTTCCTGCGCTTGTTCCGCTCCTCCTGCTGCTTCCAGCGCGCGATGCACCGTTCCACGCGCTTGTAGCCGATCAGCTTGGGGTCGAGACCCGCCTCCCGAAAGATGGCCGACGGCGATTCGCCCGCGTTGTACCGGCACATGACCTCGACCTTAAAGCGATCGGTATACCGGATATGGGATGGGCTCACGCTTTTGACCGCTGGCAGGCTGGCCAGATACGCACGCTCCTTTGCTGTGAATTTGCCATCAATCATTTTTTTACACCCCCTAAATCGCCTAAACAGCTCGATTCAGCATCATATCGGGCTCTTTCCATTAACACCCTCGTTAAAACCCTCGAACGAAAACCCATCCCCTTCAACGAAAAGAGGAGGCCAACCTTCAAACAAAACAGTCCCGCCATTTTCCACGGATAATAAAAGCTCATAGACCCCCCCCCCATAAAATTAACAAAAACTTAACCTCACCCCCAGCGCGTCATGGGGGTCACCGCGTATCCGAGCACCGTCACGCAGACTCACTAGGCTGGAAACATGACGCAAGAGCTCGTTTCATTAACCATCATCATGGCGGTGGCGGCCGTCAGCCCGATTGTGGCGCAGCTGATCCCGGGCAAGTTCATTCCGCAAACCGTGCTGCTGCTCGCCGCCGGAACCGCGCTCGGCCCGTACGGACTAGGCGTGATCGAAGTAAACGACGCCGTGAAACTCTTGAACGAGCTCGGCATGGCGTTCCTGTTCCTGCTCGCCGGCTACGAAATCGACCCCAAACGACTCGCCGGACATCAAGGCAAAGTCGGACTGCTTACATGGGGAATCACGCTAGGCCTCGCCTGGCTGGTTGTGACATTCCTTCCGTTCTTCACCAAGCAAGGCATCAACGGCGTGGCCACGGTAATCGCACTCACCACCACCGCGCTCGGCACGCTCATGCCGATTCTCAAGGAACGCAACCTCGAAGGCACCCCCATCGGCGACGCCATCATCTCGTACGGAACGTGGGGCGAACTCGGCCCAATCCTTGCCATGGCCATCCTGCTATCCACCCGAACCGGCTGGCAGACCATGCTCGTGCTCGGCGCATTCCTTGCCATCTGCCTACTGTGCGCAATGCTACCCACGAAAGCACTGAAAACCGGCCATCGCCTGTACCGTTTCCTTACGGAAAATGCGAACACGTCATCGCAAACGCTCATGCGACTGACCACATTCCTGCTCATCTTCCTTGTCACCATTTCTGCACTGTTCGAACTTGACGCGGTGCTCGGCGCGTTCGCCGCGGGCTTCATCCTGCGTTACATCATCCCCGACGGCAGCAAGTCGCTGGAAATGAAACTGGAAGGCGTCGGCTATGGCTTCCTTATTCCTGTGTTTTTCGTGGTGTCAGGCGCCGCGATCAACGTGCGCGCCGTGGCAGGACGACCCGCGCTGCTCGTCGCATTCATCGTAATGCTCATGCTGATTCGCGCGGTGCCCGTATACGTTGCGCTATCGCTCGACAAACGCGAGAATCCGCTGTCATCGCATCACCGCGTCACCGTAGCGCTGTATTGCACGACCGCGCTGCCGATCATCGTCGCCGTCACGTCGCTGGCGGTGAAGGTCGGCACCATGCAAAGCGACACCGCGTCAACACTGGTCGCAGCCGGCGCGATTACGGTGTTCCTGATGCCGCTGCTCGGCTCGATCACGTATCAGGTGGCCGACATACACCCCGTCACCGCGGTTCGGGAGATTGCGCACACGCCATCCGATTGGCGGACGATCGTACGCGAACATGCGCAGGTGCGTGCGCTGCTGCACCATCAGGACCGGCTCAAGCGTTTGGCGGAAACGTTGGACGCACTGGAAGCGCATGGGCACGGCGACGAGCATCGGGCCGAACTTGTAAAACGTGCGCGCCGCGAAATCGACCGGCAGTTGAAGGAACTCGGCCTGAACCCGCAGCTCACTACGCAACTGCCACACAACTACCGTTATCCGAAGAACTGAGACGCGAGCGAGCCTTTCCAGTACTCTGACTGTCCGATTCTGGTGAATCGGACAGTCGTCATTCCACAGACTTGAGCGAGCTGATGGGGTCGATACGGTCGAGGACGGGGTTGACAAACAGTTGCACAAGCAGCGCGAACATCATGGTCGCCACGACTGCGATCACGTAACTCAGCGGCTTGACCTCCACCTCGAAATAGAGCGACGGCATGTTGAGCGCCATGGTCAGCAGCCCGCCAACGAACCGGCCGAGCGGCAATCCCAGCACCACGCCCATGACGGTGAGGATCATCATCTCGCGATTCACGTAATGGTGCACTTCACGGTCGAAAAAGCCGAGCACCTTGAGTGTAGCCATCTCGCGCACGCGTTCCGACACATTCGTATTGGCGAGAGTGAACAGCACCACAAGCGCCAAACCTCCGGCGAGCGCCACAATCAGCGCCACGACCGCACCCATAAGATCGAACTTGAAACTGTCGGCCATGTGCGCGCTGCTTACGGCTTTCACCACCGAGCTGTCCTTTTCTAGCGATTGAGCATAGTCAGTTTGCGATTGGTCAGAGCCGGAAAGTTTGGCATACATGGCATTCCAGGTCAGCGATTTCGTACTTTGCACGTCCGATTCTGCAGAAACGGACATTTGGACCCCGGTTTTACCCGCTTGTTTGTCCGATTCACCAGAAACGGACACGTTGGATACGAAGGATTTGCCGAACAGCTTGACATAGTAGGTTTCGCTGATGTACACGTCCGATCCGATAAGATTGCGATTCACCGCGCTCACTTTCGCAGTGGCCTGCACGCCGTCGCCGTTGGTCAATCGCACTTTGCTTCCGGTGGCGATGCCAAGCGAGCTTGCCGCCGACTGCGCCACTATCACACCATCGTCGTCCAGCTTCAGCGAGCCTTTCCCGCCGATACTGGACGTGCCCAATATTCCGGAATGCACCGGCTGCAACGTGACCATTTTGCCCAGGTCGGACAATCGCTTTTCCGGCACTGTAACCAGCTGAATACTTTCACTGCCGACACTGCCACTGCTGTCGCCGCTGCCAGAATCGCTCTTCCCAACAGCCATATCACCCGATTCGATACGCACGTTCATCGTGGACGTGGTACGACCGTCCGACGCGACTTTGGCGCGCATTTCGTCCGCGTCCGAATCGCCAGAAACCACCATAAGATCGTATTGGTAAACGTCACGATATTGCTTGATACCAAGGTCGGCCACGGTGTCATTGATGGCTAGGCCGCAGACGATGAGCGCGGTGCAGCCGGCCACCCCGCCGACCGTCATGATAAGGCGCGACTTGAAGCGGAAAATGTTGCGCGCGGTCACTTTGCTGAGGAATCCCATACGATTCCAGACCGGCTTGATTCGTTCCAGCAGAATACGTGAGCCGGCACGCGGCGCTTTCGGCCGCATCAGCGCGGCGGACGTCATGCGCATCTCCTGCACGCACGCGTAAATGGTGGCGGCGAGCACACCGACCACGAACAGTGCGATGCCCAGCGAACCGTACAGCCAGTCGTATTCCAGTCGCACGCCAGGCATCACATACATGCCCTCCAAAACAACCAGAAGGAACGCCGGAATTCCAAGGAATCCGACAAGTAAGCCAAGCCCCCCGCCGAGGAGACACGCCAGCAGCGCGAACAGCAGATAGCGCGACGCCACCGCAAGACGCCCATAGCCAAGCCCCACGTAGGTGCCGATGAGCGAGCGGTCCTCTTCGACCATGCGCGCCATGGAAGTCAGACTCATCATCACAGCGACCACCAGAAACACGATCGGGAACGCGTTGCCGAGCGATTGGATGGAATCAAGGTCGGATTTGAGCGCGCTGAATCCACCGAGCGACTGCCGATCCTGCACATACCAGCGCACTTGCGGAATACTGGTTTTAAGCTCGTTTTCTTTGGTTTTCAGCGTTTGTTCGGTTTGCGCTTTCTGCTCGTCCAATTGCGATTGCGCCTGGTCGAGCCGCTGCTTGGCATGCGCAAGTTCGGGGGTTGCGGCGATGATGGTTTCACGCATTGTTTCACGCGTGGTTTCGTTGAGTTGGGTGGGATCCATTGCGCCGGTTGCACCGGCTTGCATGTTCATGATTTGGTCGACCTGCTGGTCGAATTGCCGACGATTCTCGTCGATTTGCGATTGCGCTTCCGCGAACTTCTTGTCGGCTTCCGCACGCGTGGCGGCAATCTGCCTGTTGCCCACGTCGAGCAGCTCCTGCCAGCGGACCTTCTGCCGGTCGGTTTTCACGGCGTCATCGATGCGGTCGGTCACCTGTTTGACGGTGTTTTCATACGATTCGTCGAACGTGTTTTCGTTGGCCGAACCTTTGACGAGCAGCGTGGCGGACGTGTAGAGGGTGCCGGTCACGCCGTCGGACGGAGCGAAGAATGTGTAGTCGGTGGCAGCGGTGGAACGAAACGAGGTCATGGCGGAATATCCGTCCGGATTGCTTAGATTCTGCGGATCGAGCACCACGCCCACGATGGTGAGCTTGGTCGGGAAGCTTGGTGCCTTATCTTCAGCACCCTGAGTGTCCGATTCACCAGAATCGGACACTGAAGTAGCGGAAGAAGAGGATTCGGGGGCTACGGTGAGGTGGCTGCCAATCTTTTTGCCGGAATCACGGATAAATTTACGGGTTACTGCGATTTCGCCGGCTTTCTTCGGCAATCGCCCTTCCTGCACGTACGGCCAGTCAATACCGTTCGCACCGATTTCCTGCATGGTCGCCGATTTGCGGCCGCCCAAATCGAACGTCACTTCCTGTGACCGCTCCGCCTGCACCTTCGCTACACCGCGCACCTTGCGTAACGCGGCAATATCGCCATCCGTCAATCCGGCCGTCGACAACACCTGAATATCGTGCAATCCTTGGGTGTCGAAAAAACGATCCGTCGCAAGAAAAGCGTCTCGGCAGCCCGCGTAAATGCCGGTAAGCACGGCAACGCCCAGCAACGATATCAGTGCGATAGAGACGAATCGCTTCCACGCATGCAACCACATACGCACCATGTCTTTGACGAATGCCATGACGACCTCCAGCCCCGCAGCGTTCAAGCAGCACCAACCATCGCTCTCACAACCTTCATTTTATTGGACTATCGAACTATTGAACACTATGAAACCGAATCCACGCGCTACAGCTACAATCGGGGAAGACGCGCCATACCAAAAACCATAGGCGCGTCACCTACCACTACTGCCGAACGCAACATCGCCAAAATCGCCAAACTCTTGCTGAATTTGCCGAATTTGCCGAATATTGCTGAGGCACCCAAGAAGAGGAAGCATTCATGAGCGACGCAACCGTTGCGAAGAAACCGCGCGAAACCGACGATGTGCCGGTTCCGCCGACGCTGCGCAAGTCTTTGAAGAATCGTCATATTCAATTGATCGCATTGGGCGGCGCGATCGGCACCGGCCTGTTCTATGGTTCTAGCGAGTCGATTCAGCTGGCGGGCCCGGCCATTCTGCTCGCCTATCTGATCGGCGGTCTGGCAATTTTCCTGATCGTGCGCGCACTGTCTGAAATGGCGGTCGAGGATCCGAAGGCGGGCGCGTTCAGCTATTACGCCACGCAGTACTGGTCGAAGCGCGCAGGCTTTATTTCCGGCTGGAATTACTGGTTCAACTACGTGCTCGTGGCCATGGTGGAGTTGGCCGTGGTTGGCTCGTTCGTGAATTACTGGTTCCCGAACATTCCGAAGTGGGTGTCGGCGGCGGTGTTCCTCGTGGCGATCGCGGCGCTGAATCTTATGGGCGTGAACAAGTTCGGCGAATTTGAATTCTGGTTCGCCATCATCAAGATCGTGGCCGTGCTTGCCATGATTTTCGGCGGTTTGTATGTGATCATCGCGAATGTGCCGACCGCTTCGGGCATTCGCGCGTCGTTCGCCAACTGGTTCACCGTTGACGGCGGATTCCTGCCGCATGGCCTGATGTCTCGCAATGCGGACGGCACGTGGACTGGCTTGCTGATGGCGCTGGTCGTGGTGATGTTCAGCTTCGGAGGCACCGAACTCATCGGCATCACCGCGGGCGAGACCGAAAATCCGCGCACCACCATTCCGAAGGCCACGAACGGCATTATCTGGCGTATTCTCGTGTTCTACATCTGCGCGCTCGGCGTGATCATGGCCGTGGTCCCGTGGAGCACGATCGACGGCAATTCCAGCCCGTTCGTGCAGATTTTCGACTCGGTGGGCGTGCATGCGGCCGCCGGCATTCTGAATTTCGTGTGCTTGACCGCCGTAATGAGCGTGTACAACTCTGGCCTGTACGCGAACTCGCGCATGCTGTATTCGTTGGCGAAGCAGGGCAATGCTCCCGCGTATCTGGGCCGCCTGAACAAGCGCGGCGTTCCGGTCGGTGGTGTGATCACATCGGCCATCATTATTGCGATCGCCGTGGTGGTGGTGTTCGTGTGGCCTGATTTCGCGTTCAATTATTTGATGTCGATCGCCACGATCGCCGCTGCGATTAATTGGATCATGATTATGATTACGGAAATTAAGTTCCGTCGCGTTGTCGCCGCCGGCGATGGTCCGAACAATCTGAAGGGATTGAAGGGCCAGGAAGCGCTTGACAAGCTCGCTTTCAAGCTGCCGTTCGCCAAGGTGACGCCGTATTTGGTGATCGCGTTCATGCTGCTGGTCGTGGTGCTGATGTGCTTCTCCGCAAGCTATCGCATCGCCGTAGTCGCCGGTGTGATTTGGCTGGTCGTGCTGTTCGCCGCCTATCAGATCACACAGAAGCGCGCCTGAAGTCGTAAGGCAACAATGCGCCTGTGCCTCAAGCGAGGGGCACAGGCGCTTTTTGTTTCAGATTTCAGATTCTGATTTTCAATCCGTAATTCCCGCTTTTTCGTTGCGTATTCCGTGATCTTCACGTTTCAAATTCCAAATTTCGCTTCCGTATCGCAGTTGACTCGCCAAACTTAATCGCTTAGGCTTTTCTTAAGCTTGACGCCATACGATGTTGGTCGAGCATCGGCAAGCGGGATTGCCGCAGCAAATGCGCAATCGCGATTTTTTAACTCATCGTCGCATCTCATTCCGCTGCCGGAGCAGGACCGGTCGAAGCGCGGGCACGCAATTCGTACGACTCTTCCATCAGATGCCCCCATACGCTCGCAGCATAACGCATTTGTATTTGATTCGTATTTGACTGACGTGCGATCAGCAGGACTTCAATCGCAATACAAAGCGCGCGATTGCGGCACATTATAAGCACAGCAATCGCACGCTATTCATTGTCAACTATCGACAATCATTCAACGTGATCAGAGTCGGTGTGATCGGTCAGGTCTAGCTTGAATGGGTGAGCAGGCAGATTATTGTCATTAAACAACGGTGCCGGACCCCAATTACGCCATGCGTAACGCATCATAACCGGTTGCGGCACTTTCGGCGTGGCCAACGTAATCGTGCCAATACTGCGGCTGTTGATCGGAATACCGAATTCCGTAGCGTTGTAATCGACCACATTGACCTTCGCGTTGACCAGATCGTCAATATCGCAATCCACGAAAATCGCGGCGTAGGCCGGATGGAACACGCCATCGGCACCGGCAAGCTCGAAACCGGAATGTTCCGGCAAACGCACCAACGAAGGCAGGCTCTTGGCGAGCTCATCGCCGAAACTGTCGGGCGTAGTACCGCTGAAATGCAGGCCGTGCGCGTACCGGAAGAACAGACGCACGCGACCGCCTTCGTCGCAGCGGAAGCCCAGCACAGTCGGACCATACACCGGAATACGGCTCATACCATACACTTGGTGAAGTGCACAATTGCCTAGACGCTCGCCGGGCGTGCGCTTATCAACCGGGTGAATATTGTTGTATTCACCGCAATCCATGGTGCAGATGGCGAACACGTTGTCGATGGACTGCGCGGCATCCCACTGGGCTTCGCGCAGCACCGGCCACAGCATCGGATCACCGTCGCTCTCATCGACCGTCTTGTCGATCCATTGCGGCAACTGCACGATCAGGAACGGTAGGCTTTCACTCCACAGCGCACGCCATTCACCAATCATCATGCCCAGCAGCTCACGATAGGAATCGCAATACGGCTCGTCTTCCTCGCCCTGATACCACAGGAATCCAGCCAAGGAATAGGGCACAATACGCTCCAGCATGGCATGGAACGGACCAGTCGGACGCCACTGTGAAGTCGGCGTCATCGGCGGCGGCCACGGACATTCGCCATACTGTTGAGTGAGCGTATCCCACGTCACATCAGGATCGGCTTCACGAGCTGCAGCAATCGACGCATTCCAAGTATCAGAACGCGACTGCCATTCGCTATACTCCAAATCGAACTGTCCCTGCGTTTTACCGGCGACCGCCTGCTCGTAGCGAGCAAGATAAGCACGCCCGGATTCGCTGGAATTCAGCGCATCCTCGCTCATCCAACAACTAATCGACGTACCCCCGATATAACAGTCGATAATGCCGATTGGAAGGTCGGAATCAAGTTCATCACGCAGTTTTCGCGCAAAATAGTACGCTACAGCACTCATCACGCCACTGTTTTCGGGCGATGATTCCTGCCAACTTGCCGCATGTTCGGCATTGCGATTAATCACGCCGGTTTTCGGCACATTGTAGAAACGCAGGAGCGGATCAGCGCAGCTTTCGAGGGCTTCCTCGGCGTTTTCACTGTTGCGCAGCTCAAGTTCCATATTGCTTTGCCCGCCGGCAAGCCACACTTCACCGATCAGCACGTCGTAATATTCGATGAAATCGTTGCCTGCGGTAACGCGCAGCGTGTAAGGTCCGCCTTCGGGTTGCGCGGGCAACATAACGCGCCACGGAGAAAAGCCGTTCTTGATTTCTTTGGAGGCGTACGCGTGCGCCTGCACGATCACGGAACCATCGAAATCGCGTATTTCCGCCGAAACCTCAAGTCCGGCGCAGTCGGCATTCAACGCACCGAACACGGCAATGGGTTTGTTACGTTGCAACACCATATGCGAGGCGAAAATCGCGGCAACGTGCAGAACTCCTGCCGTGCTACGGTCATCGATGGGTTCAACCGATGTTGTCATTTCAGAACCAAGAGCAGGACCAGTCGCAGTGACCATGACATCTCTTCCTAATCAAAAATCCCTACGCGTTGTATCCTATGCCACCTTCCCGTCAAAATACATGAAACTTGCCGTTGCCGCGACGGATTTTTACGGTTTCGCGGCTCACTTTGTGGACCAGACACGCTGCAAGATGGAGGCTCCGGTAGGATAGACCCCAGTTTGCAGGACAAAATCCATGCATGAAAACACGAATTTCATCTGCGAATGGTAGAAACCCGAACGCTTTTCCAAGCGTTCACCCCACTACATAAAAGGAGTGCCAAGTACAATGGCTGCACAAATCTGGTATGAGAACGACGGCGATCTCTCGGTCCTCGAAGGCAAGAAGGTTGCCATCATCGGTTACGGTTCCCAGGGTCACGCCCACGCGCTGAACCTGCGCGATTCCGGTGTGGACGTCGTCGTTGGCCTGCGTCCGACCTCCAA
>OGQI01002390.1_pt1 | contig 11430 bp, 15 predicted proteins | sample 1553171 | NCBI WGS metagenome assembly OGQI01 (sample SAMEA2579988, study PRJEB22360) | human gut metagenome | biome: human gut; feature: human-associated habitat; material: faeces | place: Denmark | collected 2008/2010
GTCGCCTGGATATAGGCGCGGCTCGATGCGAAATAGACCGACGCATAAACGCTCTTGATCGCCTTGCCGAGCAGTCGCAGCGTCTGGTCTTCGTTGCTGGTCATCGGAATCATATAAGTCGAATAGATACCGGCAAAAGGCTGGTAGTGCGAGTCCTCCAGTTTCGAACTCGACCGCACGGCCAACGGTTTCGACGAGTGGCGGATGAAGATTCGCAGGTCGTCGACCAGCGACTCGGGCAGCCGCGAGCTGACGAATTCGGAAAGTATCTCGTCGTCGGAGATATCGGAGTTGATCACGTATTGCAGGCCGTTCTCGCGGATGAACTCGTCGAAACAGTCGGTGGCGATCACCAGCGTCCGCGGCAGGTAGATCCGCACGCCCTCGTACTTGTCGTAAAAGCGGTACTTATGCAGCATACTGTTCATAAAGGCCAGTCCGCGCGCCTTACCGCCGAGCGAACCGTTGCCGATCCGGGCGAAACCGATGTAATTGTCGTACGTGTCGGGGTCGAAACGCGCCACCACGCCGTATCCCTGCAGGATGCGGTATTCGCGGATCGCCTGCGCGATGAATTCGCGCATCCGGTCGATCGAGTCGAACGAACCGTTGTGCAGCTTGCGCACCGTCGCCGCCAACGAAAAAAGCCCGCGGGCATACATCCACTTCGACAGCCGGTTGCGTTCGCCGTGATAGAACAGCACCTCCTCGGGAATCTCCATAACCAACTGTTGCAGATCGCGCAGGTCGCGGGCGCGGCCGATCACGGTTCCCGTCTTCAAATCCTTGAACACGAAATCGCCGAACGAAAACTCCTCGCCGATGTAGTCGCTCAGTTCGATCAACAGCGTCTTCGAATACTTCGCGATAAAGCCGACGCCCAGTTCCTCGGCCGTCGCGCGCATACTCTCCTGCGACGATTGCAGCAGGAACGGCATTTGCGGATTATCTTTTTTAATCAGCTTGCAGAGGTCGATTCCCGCATCCAGCTTTTCGCTCGACGCCGGATCGTCCTTGTGAATAACGAAACCGACGTCGGAAATCACCCCCAGCAGGTTGTTCTTGTATTTTTCATACAGTTCGACCGCCTCCGCGTAGTTCGTCGCCAGCAGGATCTTCGGCCGGGCGCGCTTGCGCAGCTTTTGCTGCTGCTCGTTGAGCGCCTCCTTCGCGAATTCGCGGCTCTGCTGCAACACCAGCTTGTAGATCGTCGGCAGGTAGGTCGAATAGTACTTCACCGAGTCTTCGACCAGCAAGATCGACTGCACGCCGACCTGCAGGATGTCGTTGTCGGCGTTCATCCGGTCTTCGATCAGCTTGATGATCGTCAGGATCAGGTCGGGATTGCCGTGCCAATAGAACGTGTAATCGATGGCCGACGTGTCCTCGTTCTCGATCCGCATCCCGATATCGCGCGAAAAATTGGTCAGCAGCACGATCGGAATGTCCGGCTGCTGTTCGCGGATCAGCTTCGACAAGTGGAAAACGTCGATCTCGCCGACATTGAACATACTGATTACCAAATCGAATCCCGGATCGTCGCGCAACAATTCGAGCGCTTCGACCGACGAACTGACGCGCCGGAACGACGGCGGATTGCTCAGGTTCAGATCGATGTACTCGTTGCTGATCTGCACATCGATCCGGCCGTCCTCTTCAAGCGTGAACGCATCGTAACTGCTTCCGATCAGCAGTACCTTGCAGATGCGCCGCCGCATCAGGTTGCCGTAGTCGATCGTCGTGTCGGCCGTGATCCGGCCGATGGTATCCTGTGTCATAATCTTATCCGAATAGTGCGAAACAAACTTACGCATTTTTTGGAACTTTTTTTACCTTTGCACAAACTATCGAACAACCCTATGGCTAACTATACGCTCGAAGAAGTCACCTCGCGGCGGGCTGCGCGTGAATTTCTCGACCTGCCCAAACGGCTTTACCGCGACGAACCGCACTGGATCTGCCCGTTGGACAGCGACATCGAAAACCGGTTCCGCCCGCAGACCAACGAATTGCTGCACGACGGCGAAGCGATCCGCTGGATCGCACTCGACGAACAGGGCCGCGCGGTCGGACGCATCGCCGCCTTCTACAACCGCGAGTTGGTCAAAGCGTCGGAATACCAGCCGACCGGCGGCTGCGGATTTTTCGAATCGATCGACGACCAACGGGTAGCCGACCTGCTTTTCGACGCGGCGCGCGACTGGCTCGCCGCTCGCGGCCTGGAGGCGATGGACGGCCCGATCAATTTCGGACAGCGCGACGCGTGGTGGGGCCTGCTGGTCGAGGGCTACGAGTTCCAGCCGCTGTACGAGAACCCCTACAACCCGCCTTATTACAAGGAGCTGTTCGAGAACTACGGATTCCGGAACTACTTCAACCAGAACACCTACATCTGGAAAATCTACGACGACGACGTGAACGCCATGGTCCACGACCGGGCCAAGCGTCTCTTCTCGACGCCGGGCTACGGTTTCCGCCAGATCGACATGTCGCGCATCGAGGAGGAGGCCGAGAACTTCCGCATCATATATAATAAGGCGTGGTCGCTCTTTTCGGGCGTGAAGCCCATGACGCAGGAGGAGGCGATGAAGATCATGGAGACGATGAAGCCGATCATCGACCCGGAGATCATCTTCTTTGCCTATTTCTACAGCACCATTCAGTACAACCCGATTGAAATGGCAAATAATCTTCGTAAAAACAACGGCGCAATTCCTGGCATTCGTCCCGGCAAGCCCACTTCCGATTACATCATGCGAGTTCTGTCCCGTCTGACCTTGATCGGTTCTTTGATGCTTTGCATAGTTGCCTTGTTCCCCATCGTGTACTCCTTGATTTGTAAGGCGGCGATTCCGCCCCTGGAGACCGGCGGTGACGACGGCGGCATGAGCATCACCCTGGGCGGTACATCCATCATCATTATGTGCGGTGTAGCTCTGGAGACGGTGCGTCAGCTGGAAAGCCAGTTGATGATGCGCCACTATAAAGGCTTCCTTGACTGATTATAAGGAGAACGCAAGATGAATTTGATCCTTCTTGGCGCGCCCGGTGCCGGCAAAGGCACCCAGGCGGAAAAGATTGTTGAAAAGTATGGTATTCCTGCCATCTCCACCGGTAACATCATCCGTGCTGCTCTGAAAGAGGGCACCGAGATGGGCCTGAAGGCCAAGTCCTATATGGACGCAGGCCAGTTGGTTCCGGACGATGTGGTTATCGGGATCATCAAGGACAGACTGGAACAAAAAGATTGCGAAAACGGATTTATTCTGGACGGATTTCCTCGTACCATTCCTCAAGCCCAGGCGCTTGAGGACATGGGCGTGGCTATTGATAAGGTCATTGATATAGAAGTCCCTGACGAGAAAATTACCGCCAGAATGTCCGGCCGTCGTGTATGTTCAAAGTGTGCAAATTCCTACCACATGCTTTATAAAAAGCCCAAGGTGGACGGTGTTTGTGACGCTTGCGGCGGTGCACTGATTCAACGCAAGGACGATGCGCCGGAGACGGTGCAGGCTCGCCTTGTGGAATACCACAAGATGACCGAGCCGCTGAAGGACTTTTACGACAAGCTGGGTAAGCTGGCAGTCGTAGAGGGTCAGGAAGAGGTGGCAGACACCACGGCACTCGTTTTTGCAGCACTGGAGGATTAACATGGTCGTGCTGAAAAGCAGCAGAGAACTGGAGCTGATGAAAGAGGCTTGCCAGATCTCCGCTGAAGCATTGATGGTAGCAGGTGAGGCTGTTAAGCCGGGCATCTCTACAAAGGAAATTGATAAGATCGCTTACGATCTGATCATCAAACGGGGCGCTAAGCCCAATTTCCTGCACTATGGGGGCTATCCCGCTACTGCATGTATATCCATAAATGATGAAGTGATCCACGGTATACCGAAAAAGGACCGCATCCTCCAAGAGGGTGACATTGTCAGCATCGACCTGGGTGCGGCCAAAAACGGTTATAACGGCGATAATGCTGCCACATTTGCAGTCGGGTCTTGCTCGCCCGAGGCAAAGCGGCTGATGGATACCACCCGCGAGAGCCTGTATAAAGGCATTGAGCAGGCGATACCCGGCAACAGGATCGGCGATATCGGTCACGCAGTACAAGAATATTGCGAGGCGCGCGGATACGGTGTTGTTCGTGACTTTGTGGGTCACGGCGTGGGCACCAAACTTCATGAAGACCCCAGCGTACCAAACTTCGGTCACGCAGGACGCGGTATCAGACTATTACCCGGAATGACATTGGCAATTGAACCAATGATAAATCTGGGGACCTATAAGGTAAAACAGCTTTCAGACGGTTGGACGGTCAAGACGGCAGACGGCAAGCTGGCTGCGCACTTTGAGCACACCATTGCCATTACCTCTAACGGTCCGGTCATTTTGACCAAAGTCTGAGGCGTTAATCAATTGCAGGCGATTACGCCGTAATGTGATTCCAGATAAGAGCGAACATCAATTCAAGATCCTATCCATAAGAGAGGTAAACGATGTCAAAGTCAGATATGATTGAAGTGGAAGGTACTGTGGTTGAGGCGCTACCCAACACGACCTTTAAGGTAGCACTCCAAAATGACCACATCATTTTAGCCCATATCAGCGGTAAGCTGCGGATGAACAACATTCGTATTCTTCCCGGTGATAAGGTAACGATTGAGATGTCACCCTATGACCTGAACAAGGGTCGTATTATTTGGCGCTCAAAGTAAATAAAGGAGGATATTCAAATGAAAGTCAGACCTTCTGTAAAGAAAATTTGCGACAAATGCAAAGTGATTAAGCGCAATGGTAAAGTCATGGTTATCTGTGAAAATCCAAAGCACAAACAGCGTCAGGGCTAATCCTGAGCAATAATTCGGAGGTAAAACAATATGGCACGTATTTCTGGTGTTGACTTGCCCAACGACAAGAGAGTTGAGATCGGCCTTACTTACATCTATGGTATCGGCCGTACCACTGCTACTCAGATCGTAGAGGCAACCGGAATTGATCCCGATACTCGTTGCAGAGATCTTACCGAGGATCAGGTTTCCAAAATTCGTGATTACATTGAGAAGAACCTGAATGTTGAAGGTGATCTGCGCAGAGACAGAGCATTTGACATTAAGAGACTCATTGAAATTAACTGCTATCGCGGTATGCGCCATCGTCAGGGCCTGCCTGTAAGAGGACAGACCTCCAAGAACAACGCCCGCACCCGCAAAGGTCCCAAGAAGACCATAGCAAACAAGAAGAAATAAGCGTAGGAGGATATTCGTAGTATGGCTACAAAAAAGACCACTGGCTCTCGCAAACGCCGCGAGAAGAAGAATATTGAACGTGGTGCTGCCCATATTCAGTCAACCTTCAACAACACCATCGTAACCATCACGGACATGCAGGGCAATGCCGTTTCTTGGGCGTCTGCCGGCGAAATGGGTTTCCGTGGTTCCAAGAAGTCTACTCCCTTTGCTGCACAGACTGCTGCCGAGGTTGCTGCTAAGGCTGCTATGGAGCATGGTATGAAGACGGTGGAAGTTTTCGTTAAAGGCCCCGGTTCCGGCCGTGAAGCTGCCATCCGCGCACTTCAGACCGCCGGTCTGGATGTAACCCTGATTAAGGATGTTACCCCCATTCCGCACAACGGCTGCCGTCCGCCTAAGAGACGTCGTGTATAATCTAACGGAGGTGTAGAAGATATGGCAAAGAATTCAGAGCCCATCGCAAAGCGCTGCAAAGCACTCGGCATTTCTCCGGCTGTTATGGGCTATACAAATAAGGATACATTCAGAAATTCTTATACCAAGAATCGCCGCAAGAAGAGCGAGTATGCTATGCAGCTGCAGGAAAAGCAGAAAGTGAAGTTCATCTACGGCATTCTGGAGAAGCAGTTCCATTCTTACTATGAGAAGGCAGCTAAGGCTCCCGGCCAGACCGGCGCTGTGCTGCTGACCATGGTAGAGACTCGTTTGGACAATGTGGCTTTCCGCACCGGTTTTTGCAAGACCCGTCGTGAGGCTCGCCAGGCTGTTTCTCATGGTCACTTCACCGTGAACGGCAAAAAGGTCAACATTCCCTCCTACCTTGTGAAGGCCGGCGATGTGATCGCTGTGGTGGATAAGAGCAAGGAGAACGGCAGATTTAAGCTCGTGAAGGAAGAGGGCGTTTATGGCAACGCTCCCAAGTGGCTGGAGGTTGACGCAGAGAAGCTGACCGCTAAGGTTGTGGCTCTGCCCACCCGTGAAGACATTGATTATCCTGTTGAAGAGCACTTGATCGTTGAGTTCTATTCTAGATAATAGTTGATCATTCTGTTATTTAGCTGTTAAAATCAAAATAGGAGGCTTTTAAATGATTGAAATTGATAAGCCGAAAATCGAGATTGTAGATTTATCTACTCAGGGAAGCAGAAGCGTAGGTAAGTTTGTGGTGGAACCTCTGGAAAGAGGTTTCGGCGCAACCCTGGGCAACGGTATGCGGAGAGTGCTGCTCTCCTCTCTGCCCGGCTATGCCATCACTTCCGTGAAGATTGATGGTGTGCTGCACGAGTTTTCTACCATTCCGCATGTTAAGGAAGATGTGACGGAGATCGTTTTGAATCTCAAGAACGTTATCCTGAAGATTCACGATGAGCAGCCGAAGATGCTGCACATTGAGGCCAGCGGAGAAGGCGAGATCACTGCGGGCGATATTATTCATGACGCAGATGTAGAGATCCTGAATCCCGAGCTGCACATTGCTTATCTGGACGCCGGCGCCAGCGTATCTATGGAGCTGACGGCAGACAGCGGCCGCGGCTATGTGCCCTGTGACCGCAACAAGCAGCTGATGGATTTGCCCATCGGCACCATTGCAATCGACTCTATCTACACCCCGGTGCTCAAGGTGAATTACACCGTAGAGAACACCCGTGTAGGTCAGCAGACAGACCTTGATAAACTGATTCTTGATGTTGAGACGGACGGCACCATTCCGGCTGACGAGGCCGCTTCTTTGGCTGCTAAGATTCTCAACGACCACTTGATGCTGTTTGTGGATCTCTCTGAGGAGATCGGCAACCAGGATATTATGGTGGAGAAGGACGACGACGGTAAGGAGAAGGTTCTGGAGATGACCATTGAGGAACTGGATCTGTCCGTGCGCTCTTTCAACTGTCTCAAGCGAGCAGGCATTAACACAGTAGAGGATTTGATCAGCAAATCCGAAGAAGATATGATGAAGGTTAGAAACCTGGGCCGCAAGTCCCTGGACGAGGTGGTTGCCAAGCTGCAATCCCTGGGCTTCAGCCTGAGTCACGATGAGGATTAAAGGAGGGAATTTCAATGCCAGGTTCCAGAAAATTGGGCAGACCTACTGACCACAGAAAAGCAATGCTCAGAGGTATGGTTACTTTTCTTTTAGAAAACGGCAAGATTGAAACTACCGTTACCAGAGCGAAAGAAGTTCGCGCTATGGCTGAGAAGATGATCACTCTCGGCAAGAAGAACACTTTGGCTTCCAAAAGACAGGTGCTTTCCTATGTTACCAAGGAAGATGTTGTAAAGAAGTTGTTTGATGAGATCGCGCCCAAGTATGAGGACAGAAACGGCGGTTACACCCGCATTGTAAAGACTGGCCCCCGTCGCGGCGACGCAGCTGAGATGTGCATCATCGAGCTTGTATAAGCGCAGGTCATTATGACGGTTATTGGCGTATGTACTCCGGTACATACGCCTTTTTTCATGGTCGTGGCGTTAATATAAAAATTACCAAAAAGTGCAGACAGTTTGCCCCCGGCAGCCGTCTTATAGAGTGTACACAAAATGGAAAACGCTTTGACCAGCAGAAAGGAAATGTACGATGTTCGGTAAAAAGAAAATTGAGGCCGTGTCCGTATTAGATCTGCGCAACTATACGCCCCAGGCGCTGCGCAAGATCAGCTCTATTCAAGCGGTAAGCACCATCTTGCTGCCGGAGAATCCTTCGCCGGCCTTCGCAGAGGCCTATGCGGATATAACCAAGGGAGCCATTGCCCAGGAGGTGTTTGCGCCTATGGACAAAGTGGCCCAGTATAACGGGCTGAATGTGCTGGGGGCTACGCTGCCGGAGGGTGCCATTTGCCTTTGTAACGGTATGACCATCTTTCGACGGGCTGCCGGGGAGAAGCACGCCCGGGTCTTTCTGAGCGGTATAGGCATTGCAGAGCAGGGCACCGGCCTGGTGATTGAGAACCTGAACGGTATGTTCCGGGAATTGGATCGGGATCTGGGCCATTTGCACCAATTCTCCGCAGAGCTGCGGGCAGGTGCGGATTTGCTGTCACGGTTGGAGGACGGCGCGGTGATCGTGGTGGGCAGCAGCCTGTTTTTTGCGCCGGATGTGACTCCGGAGATGATCACGGATAAGCACCTGTTGTTTATCGTAGGTGCGGTTGCCGTATGTCCCAAGCCGCTGCTGGGCACGGTGCAGGCCAACAGCATAGTAGGCAATATGGTCATGGACGAAGAAGCGTATGAAGCATTCCGAAAAAAGTACAAAGTATGAGCACTTTAATGCTGTTTATGCTGGATCTTATGCTGCGGTGCTGCGTTGGATTAGTGGCCGTGTGCCTACTGATTTGGCCGAGGAACTGACCCAGCAGACCTTTATGCAGTATTGGCAGTGGCTGGGGGGGGCTGCTTTCCCCAAGTCGGACAAAAGCCTGCTGCTGTCCATTGCCCGCAGCGTGTGCGCCGACCACTACCGGGCCATTGCTGCCCGGGCGGTGTGCGTGGCAATACCGGAGGACTTTGACCTGCCGGATGGGCGGATCCCATCACCATGGTAGAGTGGGCGCAGGTGCTGGGTATGCTGGGGCGAGAGGATCAGATTTTGCTCGCTATGCGGCGCCAGGGCTACGGCAGTAAAGAGATCGGTCTGGCACTGGGTATTTCCGGCTCTGCGGTGCGTACCCGGTTGCAAAAGGTGCGCAAACTGCTGCGTAAGGTGCTGGCGGACTGACGGTTGCACCGGCGTCAGGCTTATGGTATAATGACAACAGAATATGTGAGGTGGTATCCTGATGAAAAAGTACAGTGTGATCTTTTGTTTCCTGCTGGCAACTGTGTTTGTTGGGGTGCCATCTTTTTTTGCCTTTGCCGGGGAGCAGGGGACTTTAGGTGATAGTCAGGTGGATTATGTGTTTGAGGAGAGCACCGGCACCTTGACCCTCACCGGCACCGGTGCTACGCCGGATTACACCCCGAAGAGTCTGCCGCCATTTGCCGCCCACCGTAGCCAAATCCGCACGGTACAAGTGGAGGATGGCATTACCGGGCTGGGGGACAATCTGCTTCGCCAGTTGACGGCTGTTACGGATGTGCAGTTGCCGGACAGCCTGAGAACGATTGGCAGTAACACCTTTTTCCATGTCGCAGCCTTGCAGTCGATACGAATTCCTGCCGGGGTCACAGGTATTGGCAGCTATGCCTTTGCCGCTTGCTCTTCGCTGACGGATATTCAGTTTGATAATATGGCCGGCAGTTTGCAGCTGGGCGCCTGTGCCTTTATTGACTGCAAGGCGCTGACCGCTGCCCAGTTCCCAGTGGGCACCGGCTTTGGTCAGTACGCGGTTGGGTACCAGGACGAGGACGGCCGCCCCATGACTGCCTTTACTCTGCGGGGACTGACCGGCACCACTGCCCAGTATTATGCGGACGCAGCGGCACAGATTACCTTTGATCCGGCGCTGGAGCTGACTCAAGGCGCCACCTTTGGCAACACATTTCAATCCTACAGCGGTACAGATTGGTATCGCTATACCCCTACTGCTACCGGTACTTACCATTTTTACTCCATGGGCAGTGTGGACACGGTGGTGCGCCTATGCGACAGCAGCAAGGCGGACCTGGGGCAAGGCAGCGACGACCGTTCCCTTTATGATCTGAATTTTGATCTCACCTGTACTTTGCAGGCAGGGGAGACCTATTATTTTCAAGTGACCAATAACCACAGCCTGGGGGCATACACGGCGTATCTGTATCCGGGTAAAGTGATCGGTTTTTCTGCCGCATTCCCGGCAGATCAGGTGCTGGTCACCGGTGTGGATAGCACGGCGCGCACGGACAGCGATGGGCAGACCTATGCTTACTTTGACCTGAACGCCTTTACCGATCGGTTGCAAATTACCATCACTTATGATACCGGCGACCAGGTGACTCTGCCGCTGACAGAGAAAAACTATAACGGCCATGTCTTTTCATTGACGGACGATCAAGTTGCCCATCACTGGACAGAGGGTACGTACACCGCCACTCTGACCTGGGGTGACCAAACGGCTGCTGTGCCGGTGCAAGTACACACCCATGTGTACAGAACCCACTTGCGTGGCAGACGGCCAAATCCTTTACACATGCACTTGCGGTGACAGCTATGCCACCCCGATTGCCAAGCTGGGGCATACGGCGCCTGCCACCCACCGAGTTGAGCCCACATGCACTTTGCCGGGTTATACTTATGATTATTGCACCCGGTGCAGAGCGCATTTGTCCGATACCGTCAGTACCCCGGCGTTGGGGCACGATTATACCGCCGTGGTGATCCCGCCGACGACAACGGAGGAGGGCTACACCCGCTACACCTGCCGGCGCTGCGGCAGCAGCTATGATGCGAATTATCAACCGGCGCTTAGCTACACCGTCACCGGGCGTGCGGTGGCAATGGAGAGCACGGACGGCAGTCACCCCCACAATTATCTGCTGGTGGGCACGACGATAGAGTTGGGCGATGAGAGCGTGCGAACCGGCGAGGACGGCACATTTTCTATTGCCGTGGCGCCGGGTACTTATACCTTGACCGTGGGGGCAGATTTTTACTTATGCCGCCAGGTGCAGGTAACGGTCACTACACAGAGCGTAGACTTGGGCGATGTGCCGGTGATGGCCTATGATTTGACCGGCGATGGGTATGTGAACGCCCGGGATCTGGTGACTTTACAGCAGTACGCAGCCGATATTGACCGGGGCGATGGCGCGTATGAGCGGTTGTTGGATTTTAACGGAGACGGGCGAATTACCGCTGCGGATATGGACGGCGCTGCCGGTTTTATCGGTGCCGGCAAGCTGGACGAAAGCATTTACGATTAACAGAGAAAACCAACCTGTGGAATCACGGGTTGGTTTTTGTATTTTTCTATTGAAAAAGCACCGCATATAGCGTATAATAGCCGTAATATAAACGAAAAAATACTTGCCATACCCGGTGTCGCGCCCGGTGCGCCACCGCAAACGGAGGACAGTTTTATGAAAAAAGTTGCAGTCATTATGGGCTCGGACAGCGATCTGCCGGTGGTGGCACCGGCCATTAAGCAGCTGCGGGAGCTGAGCATTGAGACAGAGGTGCATGTAATGAGCGCCCACCGTACCCCCAAGGAGGCTATGGCCTTTGCAGAGAGTGCCCGGGAGAACGGCTTTGGCGTGATTCTGGCAG
>OGQI01002405.1_pt1 | contig 11377 bp, 10 predicted proteins | sample 1553171 | NCBI WGS metagenome assembly OGQI01 (sample SAMEA2579988, study PRJEB22360) | human gut metagenome | biome: human gut; feature: human-associated habitat; material: faeces | place: Denmark | collected 2008/2010
GCAGAAACCGCCCGCACTGGTCGAGGGTGCCGCCCTTCGGGTCTACCACCACATAGGACGAATGGGCCTGAAGGAGCTGGGGCGTGAGCCAGAAGCGGGTCTTGCCCGAGCCTGACGAGCCGATAACACAGGCGTTCAGGTTGCGGGCGTTGGCCGGGATTTTGGGCCGGGTGTTCAAGGTCAAGAACTCTGTCCCGGTCAGAATGACATTGTTTTCAAACTTGGGGTCTACAAAGGGCTTTATATCTGCCTCTGTACCCCAGCGGGCAGAGCCATATTCCATATCCCGGCGGAACTTCCGGGCCTTTTTGATTTTTGACTGTACCACAAAGTACAGTATCACGGCCCCGGCCACGCCCACGGCAAGGTCAAGGAGCCCCAGCCCCGGCGCATAGCTCTGAAACACCGGGCCGATGGTCTTGACCATGCCGAACAGCTTTTCCCCGAGGTTGGCCCCCGCCGCCATGCGGTAGGCTGTGCCGCACTTGGAGAAAAACCAAAACGCTATGAGATAAGGGAAATAGGGAAGTACATATTTCTTGATTTTTTTGCTTACCGTTCCTCCTTCACCGCCTCTCTGGCCCGTTCCTTCTGCTTGGGCCTCGCCGCAATCTTCTCCGCAAACTCCCGGAGCTGGCCGAGGATAGAGGGCCTTGTCTGACTGCGGCCCATGACCTTTTCCGTATATTTGCCGAAAGCCGCTTGAATGGCGTCGGCCTGATCTGCCTTGAAAAACAGCAGATAGTGGCCGGGGCCGGTCTTGTGGAAAGCGTAGTCCACATGGAACTCCTTGGCGATACGGTCAAAATCCTTGGGAGCCCCCACATATTTCATGGCGCTTTTACCGCCATGGTGGTTCATCAGTTTCCGCACGCTCTGCCGACCCTTGGGCCGTTTGGCGGCTTCTTGTTGTTTTGCAATTTCCGCAAATACCTTTTTGCAGGCCGCAGCCAGCACCTTACCCGAGAGCTTGGCCGCTTTCACGGATATAGCGATTGTCCGTTCTTCTACATATTCCTGCATACTGCCTCCTTTCCTCCGAGTGGATCAAAAACCGGACGCCTCGGAACATCGCCCTGAAGGGGGAACCTCGGGCCAAGTTGGCCCGAGGTCTACCGTTCCTCATGGGAAGGCCCCGCCTTCTCCCTGTGAGGAGTAGGTGGGGCCTCCTTAAACTGCTTGATTGCCGCCAGAATAGAATGGGTTTCCTCCTTCTCGTCCCGGGCGTGGACTTTGGAAATACGGTACTCGTCTGGAATATCGTCCAGCCCGGTATAGTGCTCCACAAAGTTACTCCGATTATCCGCCACATAGCCACCGGGAGCGAAGTGGCCGCCGTCATTGATACGAATATCCCGCCCGTATGCCTCATAGTCGATGTAGTCAATCAGGTGTTCAGGCACCTGTATAGCCTCAAAATCCTGAATATACATACGGCCCAGTTCCTCTTCGCTGTTGACATCGGAGTAAAAATCGAAGCAGTCAAGGTTCTGGGTCAAATTGATTAAGTCCTTGACGCTGTTTGTGTACTCCCCAGCATCCATGACCGCCTCCAGCTTTTCCAGCTCGTCCGGGGTCATTTCTTCCAGAAGATGTGCTAAGTAATTAAGCTCGTCAAGGCTTTCATATTCCCCGAGGTGGTCAGTCAGCCCCAGAATATCGCTGTCATAGTCGGTAATGAAATACTCCTCGTACTGTTTTTCGTCTATACCAATCCGGGAAAAGAGGGCCTGCACTTCCTCAACAGTCGTAGGAAATTTTAGATATTCCCCAGCCCCGGCCCCTCGCTCCGGGTAGAGCCCCAGATTGGTCACATAGGCTTCAAACATCGTGGCGGCCCTGCTGGTTGACGGTCAGGATACCGTCAAGGGTGGTGGCCGTGATATTGAGCCGCTTGGCAACGGCAATATCGTTTTTCACATCCTCGTCCACCTCGTCACCGCAGACCACAAGCACATGAGAGCGGCGCAGCATATCCCGGCGCATATCAATCCCGTTTTTGTGTTCCTCCGGGATAGCGTCGTTGATGAACAGTGGCAGATAAAGAATAGGGCAAATAGGAGAAAAGCCCGCTTCGTATGCCATGCGGCAATAGCGGGCTGCCAGCTCCATATCCGTATCAGGATCGCCGCACCATGCGGCGGTAATATACGCTAAAGGTCTTTTCATGGTTTTGTACCTCCGTTTCTACATATTAAAAAGAGCCAGACAGAGGAGCCCAACCCCTCCGCCCCTTCCCGTGGGAAGGGGAACGGCTCAAAGGAATATATATCCCCGTCGCTTGCCGCCTGAAAGCATAACCGGGAGAAATCCGTCAAGGGTGCCTTTGGCACCGCCCATGGCGGCTTTGGCCCTTGACAGATTTTCCCGGATATGCTACCTGAAAACCGGCGACGGGGAATATTTAATATCCTTTGAGCTTCGGGGTGCGGGGCAGAGCCCCGCATACTGCCTCGGGCCAAGTTGACCCGAAGAAGCGTTACTTTTCCTGCTGGGCGGCCTTTTTCTCCGGCTTGGCCACTTCCTTCTGCTGGCCCTTCCAGTCATCCAACAGCTTGATAATCTGGTCTTTCATTTCCCTCGGAGTGGTTTCCTTCCCGAAGTATTTGCCCAGTTCTGCACCAGTTAAAATCACTTTGTCTACCTCCTTTTTATCCTCCATCATAATTCCGTCGATCACATCACCATTCAGAACGCCCTTCTGGTCAAGTTCCCTCATGCGCTGGGCCTGCGAGAGCGAAGGGGCCGACTGCTGGCCTTCAATGGCAACGGCGATATACCTCTGATTCTTGGGCTTGATATAAGCCAGCTCCACCGCCGGGGTAAATTTGATTTGCCCGGCGTCCATCATTTTCTGCAAATCAGGAACAAGGTCATTGAGCTTGATATACCGCTGTACCTGTTTGACCGTCATTTTGTTACGCTCGGCTACGATCTCATTGGAGCGCCGCCCAGCGTCCTTCGGGTCAAGTTGGCCCGAAGTGGCCTCCTTGGCCCCTTGGTGCTTGATGGCCTCCAACTGCATTTTCAGGGCCTTGGCCCGTTCACTCGGCAGGATATTCTCACGCTGGTTGGTATTGTCCTCCACCATCTGCGTGATGGCCTGCTCGTCTGTCAGGTCACGGACGATACAAGGCATATCCAGAAAGCCCGCAAGTTCGCTGGCTTTCTGGCGGCGGTGGCCTGATACGATTTCATACCCGCCGTCCTCACGGGGACGGACGATAGCAGGCTGGGTCACGCCCTTATCCCGGACGCTGGACACCATAGCCTTCATTTCCTCGTCATTACGGACTTGGAAGGGATGATTTTTGAAGGCGTGGAGCTCGGACAGCTTGATATAAACAATCTGTTCCTCTTTGCCCGGGCGGGGAGCCTCGGTAGGAGCCGCAAGCGTTTCAGCCTGAACGGGAGCCTTTACCTCGGGCGTAGCCTTGGCGGGCTTGGGAGACTTGGGGGCTTTCTCCGATTTCTGGCTGGGAGCTGGTTTCTGTGCCGCTTTATCCTTCTTGCTGGGAGCCTCTTTCTGTCCGGGAGAAGCAGTTTTTTCCTTGTCTGCCTTGGGTGGACGGCCCCGGCGTTTCGGGGACTGGGGGTGTTCCTCCTGCTTGGCCCCAGCCTCCTTGGAAGGAGCAGGAGAAGCCGCCTTTTCCGGGGCTTTTGCCTCCTGCTGGGCGGCGGCCCGCACCGTGGCCTTCTTCTCGGCCATAATTTCAGAGAAGTTAAAGACCGACACGCTGGCGGCCTTTTGCTCTTTGGGAGCGTCTGCGGCCTTATCCTGTGGGGCTTTTTCCTCTTGTGCGGGAACTTCGACCTTCTCCGGGGATGGAGCCTCGGGAGCGGGCTGCTCCTGCTTGACGGGCTGGGCCGGGGCAGGGCCAGAGCCCGGCCCTGTTGCGTCAGTTACGATTTTTGCTTTTTCATCGGCCATTCGCATTTCCTCCTTCTTATTTGATGGCATGAAAAAGGAGCCTGACCTTTTACAGTCAAGCCCCGCTTGTAGGGATACCTCCTTTCTCTGCCTATGAAAAAACCGCCCTGTGTCTCATTAGGGCGGTAATTTCAGTAGGTTGGCAGTCCATATTTGGTTGTTTTATTGTGTATCCCTTTGTCCACCGACGCAAGATTTTACCGAGAATACCGCCTTGTTTGCCCAGTTCTTCCAGCGTGGATTTATATTGTTCCTCCAGTTCCGCACCCTTGAGGGTGTTCATGTCCGACCATGTGTATCCGGCAGGAATCCCTGTTTCTTTTTTGTAGGGCGGCTTGGAATACTCATCGGACATTTTCAGAAAGATAAGGTAGGTAAGCTGTTCCAGATAATCTCCGTAGGAAACACCGTCATCCCGGAGCGGATTGCACATCCCCCAAACCTTTGATACGATTGCTGATGTTTGTTCACTCATTCGATACTTCTCCTCTATTCGAATCAAAAGCATCCATTCTTTTTTGTAACTTTTGAATGGACTTATCCATTGATTGAATGCTTTTTGTCATTTTTTTCATTTCTTGATAAGTATCTTCAGTAGGTGAATCATATATTATTGACCAAAGATACTGTTTAAGGTCTATCGTTGTGGACTCTGAGTAGGTGGAAAAGATATCCGAGTAGCAAATGGTAATTTTCAACGGAATATTACTTATTTTCCCTAATTCCGGAGTACCTCCAAAACACACAAACCAACTTTTATCAACGCCCAAAGTGAACGAGGATTCACACAATTTTACTAAATACTCTTTATCCGGCACATTGGCAATAAACTCTGGATTGATTTTCACAGAAACATTATTGGCAACCTGATGTCCATGGTTATGTATATTTAGAACAAGGAGGCTGCCTCGTATTGTTTCAAAGGTTACAGTAACAAAAGCACGATTATTTTCTTCAAATTGACGTTTTGATTCTGCCAACTGTTCCCGTGTTGCTTTTGCAGAACGATAGTTAAATATACAAATAAATATTGTCGCAATCACATAGACTGCGGTTATTGCAATCATAATCCAGTCTGTCATACTACACCTCCTTCAAAGGCTTGTTTTAATATGCTCTGTCGCATGGCATCCGCCTGTGCCAATGCGGTATCCACGGTCTGCTCGATACTTTCGCATACGGATAGACGGGATTCTATGATTTGTACCGTTTGATCCTGTTCATTTATATCAGGAACAGGAATCAAGAATTTCTTTATGTCACCTACGTTAATATGTGGTGATGCAGAACCACCAATGTTTTCTGTAATGACACTGTTTAAAAATGGTGAATTCAAATAGTGCATCAGAAATTTATTGTTCAGGTTTTGACCAGTCCGTAACAGCATCATTCGTTGTCCTAAGCATACTTCAAGTCCTTTTGGAATGATACAAGCTATTCCCAATATGGCACCCTCACGGCTATATAAAACATCTCCCGGCATTGGACGGAGACGTGTTATTCGGTTTTCAAATGTACTATTAGAGACATAGTTTGGTTTAGATAAATCTAAAAATCCCTTACGGAAATTCGTTGTTCGCAAACACAGTTTACCTTCTTCCACCCATTTTGGCGTTGAATGCGGACAATCCACAATATAATCACATATATCAGCAATATGCCTTTCTGGTACACTTTTTCGTTTGAATGTCTCAAATGCCTCTTTCAGCACCGCCTGTCGATACACCGCCAACTGCTGCTTTGTGGTCTGCAAGGTTTCCACAGCCTTGTCCAGTTCGGAGAATAATTCTTCAATTCGAAATACGAGGTTGTCCTGAACTTCTGGGGGAGGAACTATTACATTTAGAGACTTTAGAATAGTCTGACTGATATTATTTTGCGTTCCGCCTTTTCCCATTGATATGAGTTTGGATTTCATCATAGCCATGTAGTAGAACATATATTTTGTAGATACGCCACGAAGTTCTTTTGCAAATGCGATAGCCTGATTGGTACAGCATTCAATACCTGTAATCCCCAATTTTCCGATGCTTCCATACATTGCAACCAATAAAGTGCCAGCAGGAATTATCTTCGCGCTGCTATTTTTTAATCCTAATTCAGTGATTTTACTCTGAGATTCTGTAACTACACCATCATTCAAATCACCGATTATCAACCACGGAATATCCCCATTATCATAGTATTGGGATTCTGTTGCTTTAGGCGTTCCACCAGACCCCCATGTTACAACTTCTGTCATTGGTTTTATAGCCCATCCATTGGGCAAATTTTTTTCTTTTATCATTTAAGCTACCAGCTCCCTATTCATCTCATTCAGTATTACCTCATAGTCATCCCCAAAGGACTCATAGAAGCCCAGCAGACCGCCTTTTTTGTCAAAGGGCGTCAAGTCCAAATCCTCCGGCAGGATACTGAGGGAAGTGGCAATGTGGTCTTTAATCAGACGCAGCCATTCCATCTGTTCTTCGGTAAACTGAATGTGTCCGGCATTACGTTTGAACGTCCACTGCATAAAGTTATAATTCACCTTATCCGCAAACGGGCTGAGGTTATCGGTATAGCCCATCTCAAAGCGAATGATGGAGATGAGGTCTGTCAGTTGCGCCATCGTGCCACGCTTTACCTTGTCCGGCTTCTTGATGGCATAGCAGTCCCACAGGCGTTCTACGGTGATGCCCTTGGCTTTCAACTTGCCATACAGTTCTTTTAGCTGTTCGATAGCCATGGGGCGGTCTTTGTAGCTTTCATTATAGATGATACGCAGGGCAATAATCTCATCCTTGTTTTCCTCAATAAATTCGTGGAAGGTAGCGAGGATGCGGTCTGCGTTTTCTTCCTGCTGCGTATCAAAGCCTGCAAACAGGACAGAGTCGATGTTGGTGTTGTCAATAATCTGGTCATGGCTGCGGCGCACATTCTCAATGTAATCACGGACATCCGGGTCATGGAACGGTGCAACGGCAGCCTGTATCAATTCTTTCTGTGCCTGTTTCAGCTGTTCCTCCGTGACCTCCGCAGAGCCTGTGTCCGCCTGCGCCTTGGCAGTCAGCACATCCTCATCAAAGGCATTCAGCAGATTTTCAGCCACGGATCCGGCAGCAGTGCCGACCTTCGCTTCAAACTGCTTACGCTCCGCCGGGGACATCTGGCTGTTCAGTCGAATGACACGGTTTGCAAGAGAGGTCAACGTGTCCTCGTCTTTTGCACCCAGTGCCACATTCATCATGAGTTCTTTCATGCTGACGGTCGGTTTTCGTTCCAACGGTCTGGTATCCGATTTCTTGGATTTGGTAACGCCAACCGCATCCACAATCACGAAATGGTCTTTATTCTCTGTGGCAGATGGGGTGACTTTCTGCAAGTCCTCTTTACTCAGCACACGAGTGCCTCTGCCTTTCATCTGTTCAAAGTAGTTTTTACTGCGTACATCACGCATGAAAATCAAGCACTCGATTGGCTTTACATCGGTGCCTGTGGCAATCATATCCACCGTGACGGCAATACGAGGGTTATAATCATTGCGGAAGGAACTCAGCACAGATTCCGGGTTGTCAGCGGAATAGGTGATTTTGCGGCAGAAGTCATTGCCTTCGCCAAACTCCTCACGGACAATCTGAATGATGTCATCCGCATGGCTGTCCGTCTTTGCAAAAATCAGTGTCTTTGGCACTTCTTTTCTGCGTGGGAACAGTGTGGTGAACAGATTATCCTTAAAGGAACGGATGACCGTGCGTATCTGACTTGGGTTGACAATGTCCCGGTCAAGCTGGGTTGGCTTATAATCCACATCCTCGTCCAGCTGTTTCCATCGTTTGGCTCTGGACAGACGGTCACGGTATTCAATCAGCTGTTTCATCAGATGAGCGCCGTTTTTGCCCACCTGTGTTTCAATGAGAAAGATATCCTCGCCAACGTTAACGCCGTCAATGATAGCCTGTTCTCTTGGGTACTCGCTGACAATATTCTCGTTGAAAAACGCAAAAGTACGGTTATCCGGGGTGGCGGTCAAGCCAATGATAAAGGCATCAAAATAGGACAACACTTGGCTCCACACATTATAAATGGAGCGGTGGCATTCATCCACGATAATGCAGTCAAAGAACTCCGGCGGATATTTCTCGTTGTACACCACCTCTTTGGGAGCCTTGCTCTCTGCCGTAACAAACTCCGCAAAGGATTTTTCCTCGATAGATTCGTCCAGTTCTTCGCCCTTCAGGATGGAGTACATTCTCTGAATGGTGCAGATGCAAATCTGGATATCGTTTGGTATGTAGGAACTTTTCAGCCTGCGGACACCGTAAAGCTGTGAAAAAGAGCGTGGGTCATCATTGGGAGTATAGGCAAGGAACTCACGCTCTGCCTGTTCTCCCAGACCTCTTGTATCCACAAGGAACAAGATACGGTTCATTTTTCCGTATTTCAATAAACGGTAGGCCGCAGTGATTGCTGTGAATGTTTTGCCTGCGCCTGTTGCCATCTGCACCAGTGCCTTGGGGCGGTTCTCAGCAAAAGACTTGTCCAGATTCTTGATGGCATTCACCTGACATTTGCGAAATCCCGTTTCATCCAATGCAGGGAAATGCTTCATGTTATTACGGATGGTATCCGACTGCCCTAACAGCGCAAGCAGGGTCTCCGGGCGATGGAATGAGAACACCGTTCTGGAGCGGTACTTTATATCGTTATAATCCGTAAACCGAATCAGCTTGTCTGTGGTTTCATAAGCAAAGCGAATTTTGTAATCATTCTTTATCCATTTGAAGATGCTGTTGGCATAACGCCCAGACTGCACCTCAACATCGGTGATAGATTCGCCTTTTTCCTCACGCTTGGCTTCGGCAACACCCACAGGCTTGCCGTCAATGAAAAGGGCATAGTCCACCTCACCTGTGCTTGTGGGGAATTCACGGACAGCAACGCCCAGTGCGGCAGAAAGATTCAGCTTTTTCATATCCTGAATGACCCAGCCGGACTGACGCAGTTTTTCATCAATCACAAGCCGTGCTTTTTCTTCGGGTGTCATATCACGTGTCCTCCTCATCTATGTACTCCATAATGTCACCGTAGTCGGCATTAAGGGTCTTGCATATCTTGCCAAGGACGGTGAGCGTGACCTCCTCGTCCCTGCGTAGTTTTGTCATTGTGTTAGGCGCAACGCCGGAGGCTTTCCTCAAATCAGCCTTGCTCATCTTCTTATCAACCAGTAACTTCCACAAACGATTATATGAAACAGCCATGTTTGCCTCCTTTTGCACACCTCAATTGAAAAACTAATTTCCGGTTGGGTAGCCAGTCATGCGGAAGTTAATCTTGCAAAAAGGTACCTGGAAGTAACTCTTACAAACATTTTCCAAGACATTGACATGCTCCCAACGGTAAATTACAATGTAAATGCTTTACCTATGCGCAGGATAGGGCAACACTGAGGAGCGACCTGAGCGGCACATAGGGTTTGCGGGAAGGCGGCATCTGAACGGATGCTGCCTTTTTTGCTGCCTTCCCGGAAACAAAAGCGATAAACCTCAGGGTTTAAGGGGCAGAGCCCCTTCGTCTTCTCCGAATGGCGGCAGCAGAGAAACGGAGAAAACCATGGCTAAGAATACACATTTGACCCTTAGTGACCGAATCGCCATTGAAGTCGGTCTCAAAGAACAGAAAAGCTTTTCTGCCATTGCAGCAGAACTGCGAAAAGACCCCACAACCATCTCCAAAGAAGTCCGTGCGCATATCAAACTAAAGCAGGCCGGAGGATACAATCCCTGCGGTGTCCGTAAGGAATGCAAACACTACGGTGATGTGTGCACACTCTGCCAGTTTCCTTACGGAAAAATGTGTCATACCTGCTTCAAGGCCAAGTGCTTTGAGACCTGTCCCGACTTCCAGAAAGCACAATGCTCCAAGCTGAACAAGCCGCCGTATGTCTGCAACGGCTGCCAGCAGCGTAAGGTCTGCAAACTGGAGCGGCACCTTTACGAAGCAAAATTCGCCCAGAAAGAGTATGAAGCGACCCGCAGCGAGTCCCGGCAGGGCTTTGCTGTGACGCCAGCGGAGCTTCAGCGAATCGACCGGATCATCTCGCCGCTCATTCAGCAGGGACAGTCCATTCACCAGATCTGCGTGAATAATGGCGACGAAATCATGTTGGACGAGAGGACCATCTACAATTATGTGGATGCCGGTCTTCTGTCCGTAGGAAATATGGATCTGCCCAGAAAGGTCCGCTACAAGGTGCGCAAAAGGAAACCCTCTGTACGGGTAGACAAGCAGTGCCACCTGGGCAGGACCTATGAAGATTTTCTGGAATACACCGCAGCCAATCCGGACGTTCCCATCGTGGAAATCGATTCTGTAGAGGGCCGCAAGGGTGGCAAGGTGCTGCTTACAGTGTTCTTCCGCAACTCCACCCTCATGCTGGCCTTTCTGCGGGACAGGAACACGGCACGGTCTGTTACGGAGGTTTTTGAATGGCTGTACGAAACTCTTGGGCACGAGCAATACTGCCGATTGTTTCCCATCATTCTGACGGACAGAGGCAGTGAATTTACCGACCCAGTTTCCATTGAATGCACTGAACTTGGAGAGGTACGAAGCAGAGTCTTCTATTGCAATCCTCAGCGTTCTGACCAGAAAGGCAGCTGTGAAGTCACCCACGAATTTATCCGGCGCATTCTTCCCAAAGGTACATCCTTTGACCATTTGCAGCAGAGCGATATCCTGCTCATGATGAGTCATATTAACTCCTATACGAGAAAGAAGCTGAACAACCAGTCAGCCCACCGGTTGTTCAGCTTCTTATATGGAGATACCATTCTGCCGTCTCTCGGCATTCAGGAGATCCCCGCAAACGATATCAATCTGACACCCCGACTGCTCAAAAAGTAAAATCAAGCTGCTGCTATTCGGAATATATCCGTATGCAGGGGTGGAAGTTACTTTTGCAAATTTTGCAAAAACACTTCGACCTCCGCTTGGCATGCCCATTTTTAGGCGAGGGTGTCCGATCTGTCTCTATGCTAACATACCCGCTGACAATATTCAATTTCTTTGTAAGATTAAATTCCGGTTTCGGCATTGTTTGTAAAATTAACTTCCGGATTTGAGAGGGTAATGCTTATTTCCCGGAATTTAATCTTGCAAGGCTTTTTGAAGTCCGGAAGTAAATCGTGCAAACCGGAAGTTACTTTTGCAATTCACCCTCCTTTTGCACACTATAATAAATATTATATCACAATTCTACACATTTCGCAAGACTGTGCGAAAGTTTAGCAAAGCAAAGAAGCGTAAACTTTTTGTGACTGTCCAGTTTTGGACACTCCGTTTGCTTCATTGTTGGTGTGGTGTATGGCTGCCATGGAGGGGCGGTCATACGCTTCTTTTGCGTATCATGATGTACAATGAAAATCTGCACGAAGAAGAACAACATCTGATCCAGCAGATTGCCGA
>OGQI01002412.1_pt1 | contig 11329 bp, 13 predicted proteins | sample 1553171 | NCBI WGS metagenome assembly OGQI01 (sample SAMEA2579988, study PRJEB22360) | human gut metagenome | biome: human gut; feature: human-associated habitat; material: faeces | place: Denmark | collected 2008/2010
CCCCTGCCATTCCCGCGATATCCAGACCACCGAATGCCGCCAGCATGGAAAGTGCATGCTTTGACCGGATCTCTTTTTCATATTTCTCCAGTGCCTGCGCAATGACCTGCTGCTTGCGCAACAGCCCCTTTGCAGAACTTTTAAATTAGTAAACGGTGTTCTCCGGGTCGAGGTACTCGTCAACGTTATCTCTGTCAACAACTGTCGTCGAGATAATCTTGACCGGCTTTACGTCGTTGCCTGCGAGAACGTCAAGTGCCATATCACCAGCGTCCTTGTCTTTGCACTCCCGGACCAGATCAATTCCCACAGACAATGCCTGCAACGCTTCTTCCTCTGTCATTGCAGGTTCCTGCAGAAAATCGCGCGTGCCCTGCATCACTTTGCAGTCGCGCACCCCCGGCAGCGTTTCTTTTGTGTTGATTCCAATATCGACCGGGATCACATCCACACCGGCGCGGCGCGCCATTTTGCCAACCGAGCTTGCCTGCTGCCCCATAAATCCTGCAACCACCGCGGTCACTTCCTGTCCGGACTGGCTGACTCCTTCTGCGACAACACCATTATCTGCGCACATGGTGAGGATCACTTTTTTTTCAATGGAAAGGCTGCTGCTTCCTGTGATTGCGCCGATCTGCGCAAACATTGTCTCAAACTGCCCCAGACCATCCAGCGGTTTGGCAATTTTGTCCCAGCTTGCTTTTACCTGCGCGTAGATCTGTGCGTCCGGTGGAATAATTTTAAGTTTCTCCATTTCTTTTCCTGTAATCAAATATTTTCTCCTGTTGCAATTGTAAATTGCGCAAATGCAATTCCCTGTTTCTTGCTTCTTTCAGCCATGAAATGTATGATAAGAAAAAGGAGGTGCTGATATGAATAAAACCAAAATTGATAATCAAACTATCGCTCACATTCTTCTTGATTTAAGACAAAAACATCATCTTTCCCAGGAACAGCTTGCTCAAACATTAGGCGTTACTCGTCAGGCCGTATCGCGATGGGAAATGGGAATCTCTGTTCCAAACATCCATACCCTGCTCTTAATCAGTGAGCAATTCCATGTTCCAATTGACACAATGCTCAAAAAACCAGATGCTTCAGCAGAAAACCAAAATAAAATCCAAAATTCTGCTAAAAGAACTCCCTTTATTTTTATGACCATAACCGGAATTTTCCTGTTGTGTGTGCTTCCATTTCTGGGTCAATGGGAACAATTCAAATATATGGATCTCTATGGTCGTGCATATGCCGATTCCTATCACTATATTTTCGAATACCCACTGTCCATTCTTCTGGTATTATCCATTGTCCTGATTTGTGTCGGGATCTATAACATTGTAAAAATCAAGAGGAAATCCGACTCTCCTGCAAAATAGAGTATACATACTCCATATCCAGATGCTCCCGCAATCCCTGTGCGAGCTTGTCATACTGCTGTTCCTTAAATGCATGGTAATCGCCGCCTGCCTCCGGTTTCCATGATACCCTTTTTTTGTCGGCCAATGCCTGTACTATGCGCACGGCAATGTCTCCATCGTCAAAAATGCCGTGCACATAACTGCCGTATACGCCGGGGGCTTCGCTGCCTTTTTCCATGCGCTGTACCCCGTCGGTTCTGCCATCTGCCAGCTGTACCAGTGGCGTCTGATGTTCCCCGGTGGAAACCGTTGTCTTTCCCATATGAATCTCATAGCCGGAAAATTCCAATCCGGAAAGTGTGGAAAAAATACCGGTTACATTCTCGAATTTTCCACGTGTCTGCGTACGCATTTTTTCCGGCATCAGGGTCGTGTCGGTGTCGATCAGTTCCATACCACGCAGGGGTAGTGCCCCGTCGCGCTTTATGCGCTCCACGGCAATTGTATCCGGCTCATGAGAAATTGCTTCGCAATGAGCCGGATAGAGCGGTTCGCGTAGCGAATTCTCATTCTCTACCCCATGTGGGTCCGAAATGGTACGCCCCAGCATCTGATAGCCACCGCAGATCCCCCAGACCGGGATATGCGCCCCCAGCTTTTTGACCGCGGCTTCCAGACCGTTCTGCCGCATCCAGCGCAGATCCCCCATCGTATTTTTGCTGCCCGGCAGAAAAATCATATCCGGCTGCCCCAGTTCCTGCACCGAAGAAACATAGCGCACGGACACATCCTCCAGCCGTTCAAATACGTTAAAATCCGTAAAATTGGAGATCCGTGGAAAACGGATCACTGCCAGATCTACCACGTCTACATCGTGGTTGTCCAACTGGCCGCTCAGACTGTCCTCATCCTCAATGGACAGATGCATATACGGCACTACGCCGGCAACCTTCACACCGCCGCGTTCCTCCAGCATCTCCACTCCCGGATCAAGGATCGTCTTATCCCCGCGGAATTTATTAATAATCAGACCCTTCACACGGGCTTTTTCATCCTCTTCTAAAAGCATCAAAGTTCCCAAAAGCTGCGCAAACACACCGCCACGGTCGATATCCCCCACCAGAAGCACCGGTGCATCGACCAGTTTTGCCAGCCCCATATTGACAATATCATCCGATTTCAGATTGATCTCTGCCGGGCTTCCCGCCCCCTCCATCACAATAATGTCTGCCTGCTTTTCCAACTCCGAAAAAGCCTCGCAGATCGTCGGAACCAGCTTTTTCTTATACGCAAAATAATCCCGCGCCCGCATATTTCCGAGCACCTCACCCTTTACGATCACCTGTGATCCGACATCATTGGTCGGTTTCAACAGAATGGGATTCATAAGCACGGAAGGCTTCACACCCGCCGCTTCCGCCTGCATGACCTGCGCGCGCCCCATCTCCAGACCGTCTTCGGTGATGTAGGAGTTGAGCGCCATATTCTGTGATTTAAACGGTGCCACGCGATAGCCATCCTGCGCAAAAATACGGCAAAGTCCTGCAACGATCAGGCTTTTTCCGGCATTTGACATCGTGCCCTGCACCATGATTACTTTTGCCATGTTTGTTTCCTTCCTGCTAACCAGCAATCACAACCCTGCAATCCTTCTTGAAGCATGCAATTCCATATTTGATAAAATTACGCATTCCGTCCTGCTTCAGCTTATCGACATATGATTTTTCTTCCATCTGTTTCAAAGCTTCGGCACATGCAGCATCCAGATCTCCATCCCCGGCATATTTCAGTTCTATCACAATTCCTGTTCTGTTGTTCGGCACCTCAACAAGAATATCGCTGTAGCCGGTTCCTGACTCTGCATTTGACTTTATAAGCCAGTTTGCTTTATATCCCAAAAGCCCAAGTAAAATGCCATGGTAAAAATTTTCTTTCTTTTCCTTTGCAACTGCTGTATCACGTATACTTATGGTATTCCAAAGATATTCTCCAAAGAGCTGCTCTATTTTTTCTGTATTTTTTTCTAAAAATGCATTGCAGAATTCTTCCAGTCTCTTACCGTCATTCGCGGACGTATCCCGGAACCATTCCCTGATTTTCTTGATAAAAAGATTTTTTATCTCTTTATTTGGAATTGCCAAACGTATCTTTCCATCCGCTGTACGCCCCTGTTTTGTCAGATATCCGGTCGTAAAAAGTACGCTCCACAGATTTCCAATGTTTTTATCAAGCTCATCATACGTAAGTTCCTGTGAAAGTTCCTTTTCAATACACTCTCCCACGATCAGACGCTCAATTTCATCCTTGGTCTGCACATCCGCCTTATCGATCAATCTGCGGACGATCGCATTCCCACTCGAATTAGACCAGTAATCCTGTGGTTCAACCGTTTGATCATAGTTAAGTTCATCCACATAATTTATGACATCCCATGGACAGTACACATCCGCATTTCCAAAGTGATAGCCATCATACCATTCCTTTGTTTCCGGAAAATGTGAAGCAAGACCATACGACGCAAGGAGTTTTTTTACCTCATCATCTGTGAATCCAAACTGTTCATCAAATCTGGAATCCATAATAGAAAGTACTTTAAAATTATTCAATCCTGTAAATATACTTTCCTTCGATACTCGCAGACATCCCGTCAGAAATGCAAACTGTAAATAATCATTCGTCTTTAATGCCTGACCAAAAAGACCTCTGATCAGAGAAACCATTTCACGATAATATCCATTCTGATATGCTTTATCCAGAGGAACATCATACTCATCTATGATAATTACTGCCTTTTTCCCGTGATGTTTATATAAAAGCTGTGACAGTTTCCGGATGCTGTCTTTTATATTCTCATCCGTACCTGTAAGCATTTTAGCGAAATATGCCTTATCCTCGTCCGTAAGTGTATCACTTGTTTTGAGATAATAATGCCGGTCCATTTCATTGGCAAGAATCGTGCCGAGCATCCTCTTCGCATCCGCAAATGTCAGACCCTCCACTCCTTTGAGCGTGAGAAATATCACTGGATACTTTCCCATGTACGCATCGCATAGTTCTTTATTCTTTGCAATATATAAGCCTTCAAACAGTGCAGCATCTGCACCGATTTCAAAAAAACTTTTCAGCATGCTCATATTCAATGTCTTGCCAAAACGTCGCGGACGGGTGAACAGTGTTACTTCCCCCCAATTCATCAGAATCTGTTCTATGAGATTTGTCTTGTCAATGTAATAAAATCCGTTCCTGCGTATTTTTTCAAAACTGTCAATTCCTACCGGTAATTTCAAAGTATTTACCATATGAACCTCCAACAAACAGATCATTTTGCCATATTTACATATAGTATAACTGATTGACCGGGTAATTACAATTTCCTTTCATTAAACGGTCACCGAAATACACTGTCATGATTTACGCTCCATTCGCTCCATTCCAAAAACATTTTCTTGAAAAGATCCCCATGTTCCGTTAAGATGATATTGTAACGAAAAACAATATATCAGGGAGGTAGTTATGAACTATACAATTGAAGGAGCACCAATGCCTGTCGTCATCTGTAACTTAGAGGGCGGCGAAACCATGCTTACGGAAAAAGGAGCAATGTCGTGGATGTCCCCAAATATGAAAATGGAAACCACAACAGGCGGCGGCATCGGCAAAATGTTCGGACGCGCATTTTCCGGTGAAAGCATGTTTATCAACCGTTACACCGCACAGGGCGGCACCGGACTGATCGCATTTGCATCCAGCTTCCCCGGAGATATCCGTGCATTTGAAATTGCACCAGGGCAGGAGATTGTCGCCCAGAAAAGTGCATTTCTCGCATCGACCGCTGGTGTGGAAATGTCTGTTTTTTTCCAAAAACGCATTGCCGGCGGTCTCTTCGGCGGAGAAGGATTTATCATGCAGCGTCTGTCTGGAAACGGCACCGTCTTTCTCGAATTTGACGGACACATCAAAGAATATGAACTTGCACCAGGACAACAGATTGTCGTCGATACCGGATACCTCGCAGCAATGACAGCCGGATGTTCCATCAATATCCAGACTGTACCGGGTGTAAAGAATATGCTCTTTGGCGGGGAAGGGATCTTTAATACCGTTATCACCGGACCGGGACGTGTATGGCTGCAGAGCATGCCGGTTGCACAGCTCGCCGGAGCGATCAGCCCGTTTATTCCAAATAAAAATTAATCATTTTCGAAAAAATCCCGGAGCCATTTCCCATGCTCCGGGATTTCATTTTATATCATTTTTCAAATTTTCCGAATCTCAAAACTGTTTTTTCCACGGGTTTTTACCTCATATAATACACTGTCTGCTTCCTTAAACAGTTTTTCATAAGGAACTTTCTCCGTCATATACACAGCACCCAGACTGAATCTGTTTTGACACCTCATTGTCATAATCCGAATACGACTGGTACTTCACCTCAATACCAGGATATTTCTTGTTAAACCCATCCAGGTACTGCTGCATATCCTGCTGGGAGATATTGGATGCTACCGAAATCGTTCCCCTGATTTCGTTTTTCTGCGCAGCATGTGCCACACTTCCAAAGTCTGCCGGAAACTGTAACAGCACAAGCAGCGTCAAAAGCACCGCCACCATACGCTTTTTCTCCACTTTTTCATCTTTCTCATCCTTCTTTTACAGCCTTACCGCGCTTCATATGCCCTGGATACACGCTTATACTCTGCCGGTTCCGTAATCTGTTCCACAACGATATCTCCGTCTTCCGCATCACGGTATCGATACAGATACACACCTTCCTGAATCTCATCCTCCGCTATGAGAGACACTGCCATATAGTGCTTCTCTTCAACGGTAAAGGTATCCATGATGGCAAACTCTTTTTCCGTCCCATCCGAAACCGGAATACGGATTACTTCATACTCTTCCATAATATCTCTCCTTTATCGTGGTACTTTCGTAAACAGTGCAAATGCATTTTCCCGTGTGGTCTGCTCGACTTCCTCCACAGAAACGCCTTTGATCTCCGCAATTTTTGCAATCACATACGGAATATTCCGTGAATCATTGCGCGTTCCCCGGTGTGGTTCCGGCGCCATATACGGGCAGTCGGTTTCGAGCACTATGCTCGAAAGAGGAATCGTTTCCACGGTCTTTACCAGCTTTTTGGCATTTTTAAAAGTCACAACACCGCCTACACCGATGAAATATCCCATCTTTACATATTCCTGTGCCATCTCCGGCGAATAGGAATAACAGTGGATCACACCCTTTATGCCATCCTCATATGCCTTTTCCATGATCTGCATGGTATCTTCTGCTGCATCTCTGGAATGAATGATCACCGGAAGATCTGCCTGTTGAGCCAGTGCAAGCTGCCGTACAAACCAATACCTCTGCTTCGCCTGTATCTCCGGTTCCTTATCCCAGTAATAATCCAGTCCGATCTCTCCCACCGCAACTGTCTTTTGCAGCGTTGTCTGCTGTCTGAGCCATGCATACGTGTCCTCATTTAAATCATCCACGTCACTGGGATGTACGCCCACCGCAGCATAAAGAAAAGGGTATTCCTGCGCCAGCGAAAGTGTTGTCTTTGTCGTCGCAATGGAAGACCCTGCATTAATCACCGGCGAAATGCCGCGCTGCGGTAATTCCGCAAGCAGCATCTCCCGGTCCGTATCAAATTTTGCATCATCGTAATGTGCATGTGTCTCAAAAATCATAAGAAGTGCCTTTCTATCAGATCAAGTTCCTCCATGATGATACAGTTTGGAAGTGTATCCGAAGCCACCATGCCCCGCACCTGGGCATAATCCATCCAGCGCACACTCTCTATTTCTTCGGTCTGCAGTTCAAATTCCTCTGCTTCCCGATCCAGCCAGAGCAGATAAACATTTGAAATCTGGTGATCATGAAATGGCTGTCTGTGAAATTCGCTGTCAACATCCTTATGCACCTGTCCGCAATAAATCAGATCCGACTCCTGCACTGTCACATTTAATTCTTCTTTCAACTCCCGAATTGCCGAAGGAATATACTCCTCCCCTGCCGGTATATGTCCGGCACTGGAAATATCATAGCAGCCCGGAAATGAATCTTTCTGCATACATCTCTTCTGCAGCAAAAGCTGAATCCGACCGTTCCTGTTGCGGGCAATCCAGACATGTGATGTACGATGCCGCACACCCTCCCGGTGCGCCTCTGTGCGTTCTACGGTTTCACCGGTTGGTGCTCCGGTTTCATCTACAACATCAAGGATTTCCATAGTTTATGCCTCCTATTTTTATGCCTCCGGCCTTGTTTAACAGATCTCTGCACCGCTTGGCATTGGTTTCTCCGGTGTCATCAGAGAAAGTGTGCCGTTTTCATCCTCTGCACACAGCAGCATGCCCTCGGACAATACTCCGGCAAGTTTTGCCGGCTTTAAGTTCACAAGAACCATAACCTTCTTGCCGACCATCTCTTCCGGTGTGTAATCTTTACGGATACCGGATACAATCTGCTTTACAGTGTTTCCGATTTTTACCTGAGAGCAAAGCAGCTTCTTTGACTTTGCAACTGCCTCACAGGAGAGAATCTCTCCCACCTGGAACTGCATCTTCGTAAAATCATCAAATGTGATCTCTTCCTTCGGATCCATATCAATCACTGCTTCATCTGCTGTCTCTCCGCCATTTAATGCTTTCTGCTCTTTTTCGTACTCTTCCTTCTGCTTTGCCTGAATGGCATCCACTTTTGGCTGGATCTCTTTTGCGTCAATTCTTGCAAAAAGGATCTCCGGAGCATCGGTTACTTTTGTTCCATCCGGATACAGACCAAACTGATTGAGCTCATCAAAATCACGCAATGATGTCGATAACTGTGCCACAATTTTTTCTGCAGTTTCCGGAAGGAACGGGTGCAGAAGACTTGCGCCGATCGTGATGGACTCGGTCAGATTGTAAAGAACCTCTGCCAGACGGTCTTTCTGTGCCTCGTCTTTTGCCAGTACCCACGGGGTTGTCTCATCAATATATTTATTGCAACGGCGGAACAGTGCAAATACTTCGGAAATTGCATCTGCCACACGAAGTTTTGCCATCTTCCCGGCAATACGGTCGCGGGTTTCTGTCACAACAGCTTTCAGATCCGCATCCACTTCACCGGTGACTCCTGTGGATGTGACCACACCGCCAAAATATTTATTGCTCATGGAAACGGTACGGTTTACCAGATTTCCAAGAATATTTGCCAGATCAGAGTTGAAACGCTCAATGACCAGATCCCAGGTAATCACGCCATCATTCTCAAACGGCATCTCATGCAATACAAAATAGCGGGTAGCATCTACGCCAAACAGTTCTACCATGTCATCCGCATAGATTACATTTCCCTTGGATTTGCTCATCTTATCCCCGCCCTGAAGCAGCCACGGGTGTCCAAATACCTGCTTTGGCAGTGGCAGATCCAGTGCCATCAGAAAGATTGGCCAGTAAATGGTATGGAAACGGACAATATCTTTTCCGATCAGATGCAGATCAGCCGGCCACAGCTTCTTAAACTGATCTGTGGAACCATCCGGATCATATCCAATCTTTGTGATATAGTTTGTCAGTGCATCCAGCCAGACATATACGACATGTTTCGGATCAAAATCTACCGGAATTCCCCAGCTGAAACTGGTACGTGATACGCACAGATCCTGCAGTCCCGGAAGCAGGAAGTTATTCATCATCTCATTCTTGCGGGAAACCGGCTGAATGAAATCCGGATGGGTATTGATATAATCAATGAGCCGGTCTGCATATTTACTCATCTTAAAGAAATAAGCTTCTTCTTTGGCAGGCTGCACTTCCCGTCCACAGTCCGGACATTTGCCGTCTACAAGCTGGGATTCTGTCCAGAAAGACTCACAAGGTGTACAATACATTCCCTCATAAGATCCCTTATAAATATCACCCTGATCATAAAGCTTTTTAAAAATCTTCTTTACACATTTCTCATGATCCTCATCCGTGGTACGGACAAAGTTATCATAAGAAGAATTCACAAGATCCCAGATCCGCTTTACCTCACCGGAAACCTGATCTACAAATTCTTTCGGTGAAATACCTGCGGCCTCTGCTTTTTCCTGAATCTTCTGTCCGTGTTCATCGGTTCCGGTCTGAAAATAGACATCATAGCCTTCGGCTCTCTTATAACGCGCAATTGCATCCGCAAGAATAATCTCGTACGTATTTCCGATATGCGGCTTACCTGAAGTATAGGCAATCGCGGTTGTCATATAAAACTTCCCTTTATTTTCTGCCATGTTTTTGGCCTCCTTATCTCACATTCGCTCTCCCCATTTTACCGAATTCCACGCCATTTGTAAAGTATCCCCTATTCGTCCGTTTTTCTGTTTATTCAAGAATATTTTCTTATATGCCAAGAATTTCTTGCTGACCTGTTTTTCCGTAGACTAATATGCTTTTATCCAGTTTTTTCCAGTACAAAACTGCCAAAGATAAATTGAGAAGGAGCACCAACATGAAAAATATACAAATCGGGGCAGCCTTAAAGACGATGCGAAAAAATCGTGGCTGGACGATCCATGACGTAGTTGTACAGCTGAATGACCTGTACAATATCGCAGTCGCCGAAAAAACCGTGTACGGATGGGAAAGCGATCAGGCCTATCCCCGCACGGAAACACTGCTGCTGCTCTGTGAACTGTATCAGAGTGACACATTCACCGGAAATCTCCTGCACATCCCTGCAGACAAATCCTTCCCGATCACTGCAGATGAACGGCATGTCATCGAAATGTATCGCCGGCATCCGGAACTACAAAGTGCTGTAAAACGCGTGCTTGATGTTCCCGTCAAAAAACCTTCTGCAAATTAAAGTCCTGATATCCTGTCCCCTGTAAAAACTATTTTCCAAAATTCATCCTGTCACAGAAGTTTCTATCTCATGCAGATATAAATCACATAAACCACATATAAAACCAGCATCACAATACCTTCTTTTCTGCTGATTTTTTCTTTTGTCCATGCAAATCCCCAGATCAACAGGCTCAAAACAATCAGAATCATAATATCTATGATGTTTTCCATCAAAAACGGCATCGGACTGATAACTCCCGCCAGACCAAGTACAAACAGAATATTAAAAATATTAGAGCCTATGGCATTTCCAAGTGCCATATCCACTTCATTTTTGCGAGCTGCAACAACAGATGTCACAAGTTCCGGAAGCGAGGTTCCAATTGAAACAATGGTCAGTCCTACCAGCGTCTGGCTCATTCCAATTTTTAATGCAATATTGCTGGCACTGTCTACAACGACATCCCCGCCAATCACAATACCAGCTACACCAACCACAAGGAACAACAGGCTTTTTGGCATCGACATTACTTTCTGTGCCTCTGCCGCTTCAATCTCTTCACTTTGCAGTTGCCCGCCTTCTTTTCCTGCTTTCAATGCCATACGAATCATGGTTCCGATAAATATGGCAAAAAACACCAGAAATACAGCACTGTCAAAACGTCCCAGTTTCATTCCCACACCACCGAGTATCATAAGCAGCAACGCTGCAAACACGGAATATGGGAAATCACGTTTCAATGTAGCTTTCTGTACGGCAACCGGAGTCATTATGGCACAAAAACCGATGACCACCATCATATTAAAAATATTAGACCCGACCACATTACTGATTGCCAGCGTATTCTTATGCTGGATTGCTGCAACAACGGAAACCGCAGTCTCCGGAAGTGAAGTTCCCATGGCAACAATGGTCAGTCCAATAATGATAGCCGGAACATGAAACCGTTTTGCAATACTGGAACTTCCCTCCACAAAAACATCTGCCCCTTTGACCAGTAAGAAAAATCCTGCGATCAAAAAAACAATTGCCAGCGGCATGGAACATGTTGAAATAAATTCTGTCATATCTTTTCCCTCTTTCTGTAAAATAATGTGTTAAAAGGCAATAATGCCCAAGTGCCCCAATAGTATTTTCAAGCCAATAAGTAT